>Ga0335069_10006254_pt1 | contig 17348 bp, 15 predicted proteins | sample Lox_Sample_11_FD_206714 | JGI IMG/M metagenome (GOLD analysis project Ga0335069, IMG submission 206714) | Soil microbial communities from Loxahatchee National Wildlife Refuge, Florida, United States - Lox_Sample_1.1 | ecosystem: Environmental > Terrestrial > Soil > Wetlands | place: USA... | reverse complement strand
ACGCGTATTTCGCGTCGGTGGCGCTCACGGTGCTGGGCTTCGGCGGCGCGCTGTTCGTGCTCGCGGTGCTGTGGAATCCGCTGCGCGGCTTCGGGGGGCTGCGCACCTACTTCTCGCGCTACCTGCTCTCCGTCGGCATGCCCTTCGAGCTGTGGATGCGGCGCATGGCGGAGCTCGCCGAGAGCGAGCCGGATCCGGCGCGCTTCCTCGGGCAGGCTTTCGGCGAGATCCGCGGCTTCGCGTGGATCCAGGGCGCGCAGTGGCGCTCGCCCGAAGGCGAAGGCCGTTTCGGCGAGGACGCGCAGCACGCCACCCGCTTCGTCTTCCACGAGCTCGAGGTGGAGTTCCGCACGGACATGAGCCTGTCGCCCGCGCTCTTCCTGCACATGCGCCTGCTCGCCCAGGTGATCGGCGAGTTCTACGAAGGCAAGCGCCGCGAGGGGGCGCTGCGGCGCAACGCCTACCTGCAGGCGGTGCACGAGACGGGCGCGCGCCTCACGCACGACGTGAAGAACCTGCTGCAATCGCTCTACGCGCTCACCTCCATGGCGCAGAAGCTCCCGCCGGAAGGAACGGGCGGCTTGCTGCAGCGCCAGCTTCCGCAGCTCACGCAGCGCCTGCGCACGACGCTCGACAAGCTGCGCGCGCCCGAGGCGGCGGCGCGCGAGCTGGCGACCTCGTCGCGAACGTGGTGGAGCGGGATCGAGCAGCGCCTGGGCAGCGGCGACATCGCCCTGAAGCCCGCCATCGAGGGCGACATCGAGATCCCCGGCACGCTCTTCGACAGCTTCGTGGAGAACGCGATCGACAACGCGCGCGCCAAGGCGGCGCGGGAGCCGGGCATCGAGATGTCGATCGCGTTCGATTGCCGCCCCACGCGCGTGGAGCTCTCGGTTTGCGATACCGGCACCCCCGTCGATCCCGCCGTGGTTCGCAAGCTCTTCCGCGAACCGATCGAGCGCGGCACGGCGCTGGGCATCGGCCTCTACCAGGCCGCGCGCCAGGCGCAGCAGGCGGGCTATCGCGTCGAGCTCGCGCACAACCGCGCGGGCCGCGTCGCCTTCAGCCTGGTGCGCGACGAGAAGGCCGCCCCGGCCTCAGCCGCGGCCGAGGACTGAGATCGCCTCGGCAAGCCCCGCGCGCCAATCGCCCAGGCGCACGCCGAAGGCTTGCTCGAGCTTCGCGCTGGACAGCACCGAGTAGGCGGGACGCTTCGCCGGCGTCGGATAGTCGCGCGTAGGAATCGGCTCGACCGTCGGCACCTTGAATGCGCCGCCCGGCTGGCGAGCGCGCTCGGCGAAGATCTCCGTGGCGAATCCATGCCAGGTGGTCTCGCCGGCGGCCGTCGCATGGTAGAGGCCGGAGCGATTCTCGAGCCGCCCGATCGCCTCGTCGCTCACGTGGCTCTCGCCCGCGGTGAGCAGCGCCACGACCGAGCGCGCGATCTGCAGGCTCGAGGTGGGGGCGCCGCGCTGGTCGTCCACGACGCGGATCGGCGCTCCCTGCGCGGCCAGGCGCAGCATCGTGAGCATGAAGTTCTTCCCGGCGGGGCCATAGACCCAGGCCGTGCGCAGGATCAGGTGCGGGCAGCCGCTCGCCGCCACCGCGCGCTCGCCCTCGAGCTTGGTGAGCCCGTAGACGCCCAGCGGATTCGTGGCATCGTCCTCGACATACGGCATGCCCTTGGTTCCGTCGAACACGTAGTCGGTGGAGAAATGGACGAGCAGCGCACCCGCGGCGCGGCAGGCACGAGCGATCACGCCCGGGGCCGCCGCGTTCACGGCTTGCGCGGTTTGCGCATCCGACTCGGCGCGGTCGACCGCCGTGTACGCGGCGGCGTTGACGACGACCCGGGGCGAAGCCTCGCGAACGCGCGCTTCGATCTGCGCGGGGTTCGCGAGGTCCAGCGTCGCGCGCCCGTGGGCGATGACCTCCGCGCGCCCGGCGAGCAGGCGTGCGACCGCGGCGCCCACCTGGCCGCCCGCGCCGGTGACCAGCACGCGCGTCACGGAAACGTTTCGGCCTGCGCGAGCGGCTTGCCCGCCAAGTCCGCCGGCTTGAGCAGCGGCTCGCCCGCGAGCGGCCAGCGGATGCCGACAGCGGGGTCGTTCCACAGCAGCGTGCGCTCGTGCTGCGGGGCGTAGTAGTCGGTCGTCTTGTAGAGGAACTCGGCCCAGTCGGAGAGCACGACGAAGCCGTGGGCGAAGCCCTCGGGCACCCACAGCATGCGGCGGTTTTCGGCCGAGAGGACCTCGCCGGCCCACCGGCCGAACGTGGGAGAAGAGCGGCGCAGGTCCACGACCGCGTCGAACACTTCGCCCGCCACGCAGCGCACGAGCTTGCCCTGCGTGCTCGCCACCTGGTAGTGCAGCCCGCGCAGCACGTTCTTCGCGGAGGCCGAGTGGTTGTCCTGCACGAAGCGCACCGCGCGCCCCACCGCCTCGTCGAAGGCGCGCTCGTTCCAGCTCTCGTAGAAGAAGCCGCGCGCATCGCCGAACACCTTCGGCTCGATGACCAGCACTCCGGGTATCGCGGTCGCGACCACCCTCATCAGAACACTCGATCCCGCAGCACCGCCAGCAGGTACTGGCCGTAGGAGTTCTTGCGCATCGGCTCGGCAAGCCGCTCCAGCTGCGCCGCGTCGATGTACCCCATGCGATAGGCGATCTCCTCGGGGCAGGCGATCTTGAGCCCCTGCCGGCGCTCGATGGTCTCGATGAAGTGCGCCGCCTCGAGCAGGCTCTCGTGCGTGCCGGTGTCCAGCCACGCGGTGCCGCGGCCCATCACCTCGACGTTGAGCCCGCCCGCCTCCAGGTAATGCCGGTTCACGTCGGTGATTTCCAGCTCGCCGCGCGCCGAGGGCTTCAGGCCCGCCGCGATGTCGCACACGCGCTCGTCGTAGAAGTAGAGGCCGGTCACGGCGTAGCGCGACTTGGCCTGCGCGGGCTTTTCCTCGATGGACACCGCGCGCCCGGCCGCGTCGAACTCCACGACCCCGTAGCGCTCGGGATCCTTCACCGGATAGGCGAATACCGTGGCGCCCCTCGTTGCCGCGTTGGCGCGCTGCAACGAATCGGCGAGGTCGTGGCCATGGAAGATGTTGTCGCCCAGGATGAGCGCGCTGGGTCCGCCGCCCACGAACTGGCGCCCGACCAGGAAGGCCTGCGCGAGGCCCTCGGGCTTCGGCTGCACCGCATACGAGATCTCGAGCCCCCACTCGCGCCCGTCGCCCAGCAGCTCGCGGAAGCGCGGGGTGTCGTTCGGCGTGGAGATCACGAGGATCTCGCGGATGCGGGCGAGCATGAGGGTCGATAGCGGATAGAACACCATCGGCTTGTCGTAGACCGGCAGCAGCTGCTTGGAGATCACGCGCGTGGCCGGGTAGAGCCGGGTGCCCGATCCGCCCGCGAGGATGATGCCCTTGCGGTTCACGGCGCGCCCCGCGTGGCGTAGTGCGTCTCGATCCAGCGCCGGTACTCGCCGCTCTTCACGCCCGAGATCCATCCGGCGTGCTCCAGGTACCAGCGCACCGTCTTCGCGAGCCCGCTCTCGAAAGTCTCGCGCGGCTTCCAGCCCAGCTCGTCGCGGATGCGGCTCGCGTCGATGGCATAGCGCCGGTCGTGGCCGGGGCGGTCCGGAACGCTCGCGATGAGCGAACGGTAGCCGCCGGGCCGCGGGCGCAGCTGCTGCAGCGTGTCGCAGATCGTGTTCACGACGTCGATGTTGCGCCTTTCCGCGTTGCCGCCCACGTTGTACACGCGCCCGGGCCTGCCCCGCGCGAGGGCCACGCGAATGGCCTCGCAGTGGTCGCAGACGTAGAGCCAGTCGCGCACCTGCAGGCCGTCGCCGTAGACCGGCAACGCCTTGCCTTCGAGCGCGTTGCAGATCATGAGCGCGATGAGCTTCTCGGGAAACTGGTAGGGGCCGTAGTTGTTCGAGCAGTTGGTGGTGACCACCGGCAGCCCGTAAGTGTGGTGCCACGCGCGCGCCAGGTGGTCCGAGCCCGCCTTGGAGGCGCTGTAGGGGCTGTTCGGCGCGTACGCGGTGGACTCGCTGAACGGCGGATCGGCGGGGCCAAGCGTCCCGTACACCTCGTCGGTGGAGACGTGCAGGAAGCGGAAGGCCTCGCGCGCGGCGCCCTCGAGGGACTGCCAGTAGGCGCGCGCGGCCTCGAGCAGCGCATACGTCCCGATCACGTTGGTCTGCACGAACTGCGCCGGGCCGTGGATCGAGCGGTCCACGTGGCTCTCGGCGGCGAAATGCACGATGGCGCGCGGCTTGTGCTTCGCGAGGAGCCCGCTCACCAGCGCGTCGTCGGCGATGTCGCCCTGCACGAAGACGTGGCGCGCGTCGCCCTCGAGGCTCGCGAGGTTGGCGAGGTTTCCCGCGTACGTGAGCTTGTCGAGGTTCACCACCGGCTCGGCGCCGCCCGCCAGCCAGTCGAGCACGAAGTTCGACCCGATGAAGCCCGCGCCCCCGGTGACGAGGATCATCGCTTGGCCCCGCCCGCGTGCTGCAGCTCGATCAGCTTCAGGTACTTGAGGAACGCGTTGTTGCAGCCGATCACGATGTGCGCGAAGCCGGGCCCGCCGTCGAGCAGGCCCAGGCGCAGGAAGTAGAACTTCACGAAGCGCGCCACCGGGCTTGCCACCAGGCGCCAGTAGCCGGCGCGCACGCCCTGCTTGAAGAGCGCCTCGGCGTGGAGCGTGGTGTAGCGGTTCTGCTTCGCGATGTAGGTGGCCACGTCGTCGGCCGAGTCGTGCAGCAGGTCGCCGTCCAGGCGCCCCACTTCCGCCGTGGTGAGCACCGCTTCGTGCACCTCGTCGTTCGACCAGCTCGCGTGCCCGCGGTGGAAGAGCCTGAGCGACCAGTCCGGGTAGCCCTCGCCGTGCGCGAGCCAGCGGCCGAGGAAGCGGTTGCGGCGCGCCATGCGGTAGGCCTGGAAACGGCCGCCCGCCATGGCCTTGCGGATGGAATCGGCGAGCCGCTCGGTCACGCGCTCGTCCGCGTCGAGGCACAGGACCCAGTCGTTGCGCGCGAGCGAGACCGCGAGCTGCTTCTGGCGCCCGAAGCCCAGCCACTCGCGGCTCTCCACGCGCGCGCCCTGGCGCTCGGCGATGGCGCACGTCTCGTCCGTGCTGCCCGAATCGAGCACGAGCAACTCGTCGGCGAACGCCGCGCTCGCGAGGCATTCGCCGAGCTGGGCGGCCGCGTTGCGGGTGATCACCGCGACGGTGAGCGGAAGTTTTTCCGGGGGCGTGGGCGCCACGGGGGATTTCGGCTTCGTGGGGAGCGACATTCTACCCGCTGGGCCGGGATTAGAATGCGCCATGCCCGCGCCGCGCGTCCTGTTCGTGAAGCTCTCGTCGCTCGGCGACGTGATCCATCACCTTCCCGCGGTCACCGACCTCGCGCGCGCGCGGCCCGATGCGCACATCGCGTGGGCGGTCGAGGAGGCTTACGCCGGGCTCGTGAGGCTCCATCCCTCGGTGGTCGACGCGATCCCGGTAGGGCTGCGTGCCTTGAGGCGCGCGCCGCTGTCCGGCGCGGCATGGCGGCGCTTTCGCGCGGCGCGGCGTGCGCTGCGCCGGGCCCCGTGGGATTTCGTGGTGGACACGCAGGGGCTGCTGAAGAGCGCGTACATCGCGAGCGTTGCGCACGGCCCTTCGTTCGGCCAGGACCGCGCGAGCGCCCGCGAGCGCCTCGCGGCGCGCTGCTACGACGTGAGAATCCGCGTCCCGCGCGACCTTCACGCGGTGGAGCGCAACCGCCGCCTGGTGGCCGGCGTGTTCGGCTATCCGCTCGAAAGCGCCGTGGACTACGGCCTCGTGGCCCCTGCGGCGCCGCCCGCGTGGGCGCCCGCCGGGCCCTACGTCGTGCTGCTGCATGCGGCGAGCCACGCCGCCAAGCGATGGGCCGAGGATCGCTGGATCGAGCTGGGGCGCACGCTTGCGCAGGAGGGCCACGCGATCGTGCTGCCCGGCGGCACCGACGCGGAACGCGCGAGCGCCGCGCGCCTCGCGCAGGCGATCCCGGGAGCGTTGGCCGCGCCGGCGATGGACCTCGTCGAGGCGGCCGCCCTCCTCGGCCACGCTTCGGGCGTGGTCGGCGTGGACACGGGCCTCACGCACCTCGCGGTGGCGCTTCGCGTGCCGACGGTCGGGATCTATTGCGCGACGAATCCCGCGCTCACGGGCCTGCATGGCGGCGCCGACGCGGTGAACGTGGGAGGCGCGGGCGCGCCGCCGACGGTGGAAGCGGTCCTGCAGGCCATCGGCACCCGCGCCCGCGTGGAATGACGCGCCTCGCCTACGCGCTGCTCTGGTTCCTGGCCGCGCCCTTCGTGGTCGTGCGCCTCGCCTGGCGTTCGCGCCGCCAGCCCGGTTATCTCGAGAAGGTCGGCGAGCGATTCGGGCGCTACGAGGGCGCGCCCCTTCCCGAGCCGTGCATCTGGGTCCATGCGGTCTCCGTGGGGGAGACCCGCGCCGCGGCCCCGCTCGTCGCCGCGCTGCGCGAGCGGCATCCGGACCGGCGCATCCTCGTCACGCACATGACGCCCACCGGGCGCGCCACGGGACGCGAGCTCTTCGGCGACACGGTGGAGCGCGCGTGGCTTCCCTATGACCTGGGCTTCGCGGTGCGCCGCTTCCTCGATCACTACCGGCCCGAGGTGGGCATCGTGATGGAAACCGAGATCTGGCCGCGGCTGCTCGAGGAGGCCGCGCGCCGCCGCATTCCGGTCGTGCTCGCCAACGGCCGCATGTCGGAGCGCTCGGCCCGGCGCTACGAGCGCGTGCCTGCGCTGACCCGTTGGGCGATGGGCAATCTCGCGGGCGTGGCGGCGCAGACGGACGCGGACGCGAAGCGCTTCGAGCGCCTGGGCGCGCGCGCACCGGCCGTGATCGGCAACGTGAAATTCGACGTCGCGGTCCCGCAGGCCATGCTCGCGCTGGGCCGGGAGTTGCGCGGGCGCATCGGCGAGCGCCCCGTGTGGCTCGCCGCGAGCACGCGCGAAGGCGAGGAAGCGCTGCTGCTCGACGCCTTTGCGCAGGCGGGCGCCGCGCCCGAGGTGCTGCTCCTCATCGTGCCGCGGCATCCGCAGCGCTTCGACGAGGTCGCGAAGATGGCGGCTGCGCGCGGCTTCGAGGTGGCCCGGCGCAGCGAAGGCGTGGACGTGCCGCCCGGCGTGCGCGTGCTGGTCGGCGATTCCATGGGCGAGATGCTCGCCTACTGCGCGGCGTCCGACCTCGTGGCCATGGGCGGGAGCTTCCTGGAATACGGCGGGCAGAACCTCATCGAGGCGTGCGCGGTGGGGCGGCCGGTGATCGTGGGGCCGAGCACCTACAACTTCGAGGAGGCGGCCAAAGGCGCCATCGAGGCGGGAGCGGCGCTGCGCGTGGCCGATGCGCGCGAAGCGATGGCGGCGGCCCAATCGCTCACCTCGGATCGCGCGCGGCGCGAAGGCATGGGGCGGCACGCGACGGACTTCGTCGCGGCGCACCGCGGCGCGGTGGCGCGCCTTGCCGACTGGATCGAAGCGGCGGCTAAAGCGCCGCGCTAGCTGCGGCCGAGCGTGCGGTTCACGGCCTCGACGTCGGCCTCGGTGAGCGTGCCGGCGGCGGCCTTCAGGCGCAGCGTCGAGAGCAGGTAGTTGTAGCGGGCCTGCTGCAGGTCGCGGCGCGTCTGGAACACCGACTGCTGCGCGTTCAGCACGTCCACGCTCGTGCGCACGCCCACGTCGCGGCCGAGGATCGTCGAGTCGAGCTGGCTCTGCGTGGACGTGAGCGCCTGCTCGAGCGCGCGGACCTGCGCGATGCCGCTCGTCACGTTGAGGAAGTTCGTGCGCACGTTCTGCGCCACGTTGCGCACCGTGCTCTCCAGGTCCTGCTCCGCGCGGTCGCGGGTGGCCACCGCCTGGCGCACGCGGCTTTGCACGAGGCCCCCGGAATAGAGCGGCACGCCCAGCACGAGCCCCACGGCAGCCGCGTTGGTGAACGGCCCCGTGAGCCCGGGAATGATGTTGGTCGGATCGTCGTTGCGCGCGTAGCTCGCGGAGAGATCCAGCGTGGGCAGGTGGCCCGCGCGCTGGCGGTCGATCTCCTTCTTCGCGATCTCCACGTTGGCGCGCGCGTTGGCGATGGTGAAGCTCGACTCGTTGGCGGCGGTCACCCATGCCTCGATGTCGTTGGGCGCGGGGGGCGCGAGCACGAGCGGCTCGCGCACCGGCGTGAGGCCCTCGGGGATCTTGCCGATCAGCACCTGGAGCGCGCGGCGCTTCACCTCGAGGTCGTTCTTGTCGGAGATCTCCTTGGCGTCGGCCTGGTCGTAGCGGGCCTGCGCCTCCAGCGTGTCCACGATGGTGGCGGTGCCCACCTCGAAGTTGCGCTTGGCCTGCGCGAGCTGCTCGGAGATCGCCACCTTCTGCGCGCCCGAGAGCGCCACGTTGTCCTGCGCGAGCAGGACATCGAAGTAGGCCTGGGAAGCGCGCAGGATGAGGTCCATCTGCGAGTTGGAAAGGTTGGCCTCGGCCTGCAGCACCTGCTGCTGCGCCTCGTCGATGGCGAGCCAGTTCTGCAGCCGGAAGATCGGCTGCGAGAGCGAGACCTGGTAGGCCTTCGTGGTGTAGTCGCGCACGCCCGCGATGTCGATGTCCACGCGGTTGCGGTAGTAGGTCGCCCCGCCCGAGAGCAGCGGCAGGTACTGGGAACGCGCCTGGGGCAGCGCCTCGATCGCCGCGTTGTACTGCGCGCGCGCGGACTGGTAGACGGGGTCGCTCACCTGCGAGTCGCGATAGACGTTGAGCAGGTCCGCGGCGCTGGCGGGGCCCAGCGCCGCGGCGAGCGCGGCGGCGAGCGCGATACGGCGAAGTTTCATTCGGTCTGCCTTGTCGGTTCGGTGCGCCGCGCTAGAAGCGGAAGCGCGGGGGCTGCGCCGCGTTGACGAGCGGCTTCACGAGCGTCTCGAAGATCTCCGTGTGCTGGAAGGCGCCGGCCTGGGGCTGGCGCACGACGATCGCCTTCATCACCGGAGGATCGCCCACGACGGCGAACAGGCGCCCGCCCGGGGTGAGCCGGTCGAGGAAGGCCTGCGGCAGGATGGGCGTGGAGCCGGTGAGCACGATCACGTCGTAAGCGGATTCGCCGAGCGGCGCGCGCGCGCTGTCGCCCTCGAGGAGCGTAACGTTCGCGATGCCGGCGCTGGCGAGGTTCGCCTGCGCGCGCGCCTTGAGGTCGCCGTGGATCTCGGCGCTCGTCACGTGGCGGCCGCGCCGGGCCAACAGCGCGGTGAGGTAGCCGGAGCCGGTGCCCACCTCGTACACGTTCTCGTGCGGCTCGATGGCGAGCTCCTGGACGATGCGCGCCTCCACCTTGGGCTCCATCATCGACTCGCCGTGCCCGAGGGGAATCTGCAGGTCGGCGAAGGCGATCTCGCGATGCGCCTCGGGCACGAACTGCTCGCGCTTCACCTGGAAGAGGAGGTCGAGGACCTGGGGGTCGAGCACCTCCCAGGTGCGGATCTGCTGCTCGACCATGTTGAAGCGGGCTTGTTCGATGTTCATGGGGTCACCCGTGGGGTGCGAAGCGATGGGTTGAGGCGCGAGACATGGGGGACGAGGCGCGAGAAAGTAGGCGAATTGTAGCAAAGGCGAGCGTCCCGCCGCCTCCAAATCCACCCGCTTCATCCTGCATTTCACCCCTTCCTTTCCGCATTTCGTCCCCCCGCGCCTCGCGCCTTCAATCGAGCGTCCTCTGGTAGCGCTTCAGCGCGAGCGCCGAGACCGCCACCAGGATCAGCGCGAGCGGCCACACGCTCGCCGCGATGTCGGCGAAGCCCGCGCCCTTGAGGAGGATGCCGCGCACCACGCGCAGGAAGTGCGTGAGCGGAAGCACCTGGCCCAGGTCCTGCGCCCAGGCGGGCATGCCGCGGAACGGGAACATGAATCCCGACAGCAGGATCGACGGCAGGAAGAAGAACATCGTCATCTGCATCGCCTGCATCTGGTTGCGCGCGAGGGTCGAGAAGGTGAAGCCGATGGCGAGCAGCGCGGCGATGTAGAGGATCAGCACCGCCGAGAGCAGCGTGAGGCTGCCCAGCATCGGCACGTCGAAGAGGAACTTCGCCGCGAGCAGGATCACGATCACCTGGACGTAGCCCACCACGATGTACGGGACGATCTTGCCCAGCATCACCTCGAGCGGGCGCACCGGCGTGGCGAGCAGGTTCTCCATGGTGCCGCGCTCGCGCTCGCGGGTCATGGCGATGGAGGTCATCATCACCATCGTCATGGTGAGCACCACGCCCATGAGGCCCGGCACGATGTTGTATTGCGTGACGCCCTCGGGGTTGTAGCGGCGGTGGATGCGCACCTCGAAGGGCGCCGGGCCCGCCCTGAGGCCGGCGAGCGGGCCGGTGAGGTCATGGTCGAGCCCGGTGAGGGCGACCTGGTTCAATGCCGCGATCGCGTTGCTGGTGGCCGCCGGATCGGTCGCATCCGCCTCGACGAGGACCACCGCGCTGTCGCCGCGCTGCAGCCGCCGCGAGAAATCCTCGGGCACCTGCAGCACGAACTGCACCTCGCCGCGCGCGAGCATGCGGTCGGCCTCGTCCACCGTGGCCGGCGCCGCGACCACGGTGAAATAGCCGGTGTTCTGCAGCGCGCGCACCAGCGAGCGCGAGAACACGCTCGGGTCGGCGGTCACCACCGCCGCCGGCAGGCCCTTGGGATCCATGTTGATGGCGTAGCCGAAGAGCACCAGCTGCATGAGCGGCACGCCCAGCATCATCGCGAAGGTGAGCCGGTCGCGGCGCATCTGCACGAACTCCTTGAGCAGCACGGCGAAGCAGCGCGTCGGCGAGAACATCTCAGGCGGCCCTGCGCGCATCCGGGTGCGCCGAGGCCCCCATCTCGCGCATCATGTGGATGAAGACGTCCTCCAGCGTGGGATCGACCTGCCGCACCGCCACGCCCTCGCGCCGCACCGACTTCACGGAGGCCGCGAGCTTGCCGGCGTCGGTGCCGCTCACGTGCAGCGTGTTGCCGAACGGCGCCACCATCTCGACCCCGGGCATCTGCCGCAGCGACGCCGCTATCGCGATCACGTTGTCGCCCTCGATTTCCCAGGTCGAGAGGTGGGCTGCGTCGATCACCTCGCGCAGCGTCCCGTGCGCGAGGAGCTTGCCGTAGGCGATGTAGGCGATGGCGTGGCAGCGCTCGGCCTCGTCCATGTAATGCGTGCTCACGAGCACGGTGATGCCTTGGTGGGCGAGGTCGTGGATGTGGTCCCAGAAATCGCGCCGCGCCGAAGGATCGACGCCCGCGGTGGGCTCGTCCAGCAGCAGGAGCCTGGGGTCGTGGATGAGGCAGGCGGCGAGCGCGAGGCGCTGCTTCCAGCCGCCCGAGAGCGTCCCGGAGAGCTGCTTGCGGCGCGCCTGCAGGCCCAGGCCCTCGAGCGCCTCGTCCACGCGGCGCTTGCGCTCCTTCACGCCGTACATGCGCGCCACGAAGTCGAGGTTCTCCTCGATGGACAGGTCCTCGTAGAGGCTGAACCTCTGCGTCATGTAGCCCACCTCGCGCTTGATGCGCTCGGAGTCGCGCGCGATGTCGTAGCCCAGGACGGTGCCGCGGCCGGCGTCGGGCGTGAGCAGGCCGCAGATCATGCGGATGGTGGTGGTCTTGCCGCTGCCGTTGGGGCCGAGGAAGCCGTAGATCTTCCCGCGCGGCACCTGCATCGAGAAGTTGTCCACGACGACCTTGTCGCCGAATCGCTTGGTGAGCCCGTTCACCTCGATGGCGAGGTCCGTGGCGGCGCTCACGGCAGCGTCACGTCCACGGGCTGGCCCGGGTGGAGCTTGCCCGCGTCCGCCGGCGCGGGGCGGGCCTCGACGAGGAAGACCAGCTTCGCGCGGCTGTCGCGGCTGTAGATCACGGGCGGCGTGAACTCCGCCTGCGGCGCGATGAACGAGACCTTCGCATCGACGGGCGCGCCGCAGCCGTCGCATGCGAGCTTCACGGCCTGGCCCACCTTCACGCGGCCGAGCTCGGTCTCGGGCACGAAGAAGCGCGCCTTCACGTTGGCGGGGGGAAGCACCGAGACGACCGGCGCGCCGGCCGGCACCCATTCGCCGCGCACGAAGAGCGTGTCGTTCACCACGCCCGCCACGGTCGAGGCGACGGTCTTCTGCTTGAGCTTCCAGTCGGCCTGCGCGAGCGACTGCTTCGCCGCCGCGGCCTCGGCTTCCGCCGCGCGGATCTCGTCGGGTCGGGAGCCGGATTCGAGCGTCGCGAGCGCACTCTCGAGCTCGACCACCTTGTCGTGATCCCGGTCGCGCGTGGTCTTGGCCGCGTCGGCCACGCTCTGGCTCACGAAGCCCTTGGAGACCAGGTCGAGCTGGCGCTTCCATTCCCGTTCGGAATTTCCCGCGGTGGTCCTCGCCTGCGCGAGCTGCGCGCGCGAGGTCTCCAGCTCGGTGGCGCGCGGCCCCTTGCGCAGGTTCTCGGCCTGCGCCTCGGCCTTGCGCACGTTCTCGGCCGCCTCGCGGCGCGCCGCGTCCTCGTTCTCCTGCTCGAGGACGAAGAGCGGCGTGCCCGCCTCCACCTGGTTGCCGCGCGCGGTCTGCAGCTCGAGCAGCGTGCCCGCGAAGGGCGCGGCCACGCGTACGTATTCGCCCTCGATGTATCCCTGCAGCGAGGGCGGATCGGACTTGCCGCACGCGGCGAGCGCCGCGGCGAGGATGGCGAGCGGGAGCGCCTGTCTCATGGTTTGCCTCGTGTCTTGGTCTTTCGCCGCGCGGGCTTCGCGGGCGCGTCGCTGGAGCGGGAGATCGCCTTCATCGCGAGCTCGATGCGCTGGTCGATGGCGTCGTTGCCGAGGACCGAGGCCTCGAGCATCTTCGCGGTGGCGGGCTCGAGCTCGCCGCTGTCGATCATCGCGCCGCCGGCGAGGATGGGCATCGCGAGCGCCCCGGCGCACACGCCCAGGGCCTGCGGGAGCGCAATCTGCGCGAACACGCCTTCGTTCTGCCCCTGTGCGATCAGCGCCCGCAGCACGCCCAGGTGGCGAGGCAGGTTGTCGCGCAGGAATTCGCGCGCGCAGGGCTCGCCCGAGAGCGCGTCGGCGAGCACCCGCGCAAGGAAGCGCCGGTTGTCGCGCACGAAGCGCGCGATGGCGCGAAGCGCATAGCGCAGCGTGCCGGCCGTGTCGGTGGGCCGCGAGATCTCCAGCGAGAGCGTGGCGAACATGGCCTCGTAGCCATGCTGCATCAACGCGCGCAGGAACGCCTCGCGGGTCTTGAAGTGGTAGTGGAACATGCCGAGGTTCACGCCCGCGGCTTCCGCCACCTCCCGGATCGACATCCCCGCGCAGCCGCGCGCGGGAAAGAGCTCGCGCCCGGCGGCGAGCAGGGCCTGGTCGAGGTTGCGCGAGGGGCGCGGCATGGTCGTAACTATACGAACGTATAATTTCGCTGTCAACCGGGCGGAATATACTGGGTCCGACGCAGGGGTCTGCGGCTTGCCGCAGTGAGAGAGTCCCTTGGAACCTGATCCGGGTCATGCCGGCGTAGGGAGCGTGAATGGCACCTCCCCACGCGCCATGCGCCTCGCGCCTCAGAAGGAGTTGCCATGAACGCCCATCCCCAGTTCATCGCCACCGACGCCCACGTCGACGACGCAGCGGTCCAGCCGCTGCCCCGCTCGCAGAAGGTGTACGTCGAGGGCTCGCGCGCCGGCCTGCGGGTGCCGATGCGCAAGGTCTCGCAGACGGACACGCCCGCCGCCTTCGGCGCGGAATCCAATCCGCCCATCTACATGTACGACACGAGCGGGCCTTACACCGATCCGGACGCACGCATCGACATCCGCGCGGGGCTCCCGGAGCTTCGCGCGCCCTGGATCGACGAGCGCGGCGACACCGTGCGCCTGGACGGCCCCACCTCGCGCTTCGGGCGCGAACGGCTCGCCGATCCCAAGCTGGCCGAGCTGCGTTTCGGCCTCCTGCGCGCGCCGCGACGCGCGAAAGCGGGCGCGAACGTCACGCAGATGCACTACGCACGCCGCGGGATCGTCACGCCGGAGATGCAGTTCGTGGCCATCCGCGAGAACCTGCGCCGGCGCGAATACCTCGAGGAGCTGCGCGCGTCGGGCCCCAAGGGCAAGAAGCTCGCGCAACTCCTCGGGCGGCAGCATCGCGGGCAATCCTTCGGCGCCTCGATCCCGCAGGAAGTGACGCCGGAATTCGTGCGCGACGAGGTGGCGCGCGGACGCGCCATCATTCCCGCCAACGTGAACCATCCGGAGTCGGAGCCGATGGTCATCGGCCGCAACTTCCTCGTGAAGGTGAACGCGAACATCGGCAACTCGGCGGTGACCTCCTCGATCGCCGAGGAGGTGGACAAGATGACCTGGGCCATCCGCTGGGGCGGCGACACGGTCATGGACCTCTCGACCGGCAAGCACATCCACGAGACGCGCGAGTGGATCGTGCGCAACTCGCCCGTGCCCATCGGCACCGTGCCCATCTACCAGGCGCTCGAGAAGGTGGACGGCAAGGCCGAGGAGCTCACCTGGGAGATCTACCGCGACACGCTGATTGAACAAGCCGAACAGGGCGTGGATTACTTCACGATCCACGCGGGCGTGCGCCTGCCGTTCATCCCCATGACGGCCTCGCGCATGACGGGCATCGTCTCGCGCGGCGGCTCGATCATGGCCAAGTGGTGCCTCGCGCACCACCGCGAATCGTTCCTCTACGAGAGGTTCGAGGAGATCTGCGAGATCATGGCCGCGTACGACGTTTCGTTCTCGCTGGGCGACGGCCTGCGCCCCGGGTCGATCTACGACGCCAACGACGAATCGCAGCTCGCGGAGCTCGCGACCCTCGGCGAGCTCACGAAGGTGGCCTGGAAGCACGACTGCCAGGTGATGATCGAAGGGCCGGGCCACGTGCCGATGCAGCTCATCAAGGAGAACATGGACCTCGAGCTCGAGCAATGCCACGAGGCGCCGTTCTACACGCTGGGCCCGTTGACCACCGACATCGCGCCCGGCTACGACCACATCACGAGCGGCATCGGCGCCGCGCAGATCGGCTGGTACGGCACCGCGATGCTCTGCTACGTGACGCCCAAGGAGCACCTGGGCCTGCCCGACAAGGACGACGTGAAGGAAGGCATCATCACGTACAAGATCGCCGCGCACGCGGCCGACCTCGCCAAGGGGCACCCCGGCGCGCAGATCCGCGACAACGCGCTGTCGAAGGCGCGCTTCGAGTTCCGCTGGGAGGACCAGTTCAACCTGGGCCTCGATCCCGACAAGGCGCGCCAGTTCCACGACGAGACGCTGCCGCAGGAAGGCGCCAAGCTCGCGCACTTCTGCTCCATGTGCGGGCCGCATTTCTGCTCGATGAAGATCACGCAGGAAGTCCGGGAATTCGCGGCGCAGCACGGCGTCCCGGAAAGCGAGGCGCTCAGGAAGGGGATGGAAGTGAAGTCGGTGGAGTTCGTGAAACAGGGTGCCGAGATCTACGCGAAGCAATAGGACCCGCGCGCCTTGGACCTTCCCCCGCTCGCCGATGCCCTGATCCTGGGCATCGTTGAGGGACTCACCGAGTTCCTCCCCGTCTCCTCCACCGGCCACCTGATCATCGTCTCCGACTTCCTCGGGCAGAACGACGAGAAGGGTAAGGTCTTCGACATCGTGATCCAGCTGGGCGCGATCCTCGCGGTGTGCTGGGAATTCCGGGCGCGCTTCGCGCGCGCCTTCGCGGGGCTGGGGAGCGACCCGGTGCAGCAACGCCTGGCGGTGAACCTCTTCGTCGCCTTCCTGCCCGCGGCGATCGTGGGCCTCGCGATCCAGAAGTACATCAAGCTCTACCTCTTCAACCCGATCACGGTCGCCGGCGCTCTCATCGTGGGAGCCCTTGCGATCTTCGCCATCGAGCGCTGGTACAAGCGCCACGGCGCCCCGCGCGTGACGAGCGTGGACGACATGACCTGGAAGGACGCGCTGAAGGTGGGGCTCGCGCAGTGCCTGTCGCTCATTCCCGGGACGTCGCGCTCGGGCGCCACGATCATGGGCGGCATGGTGTTCGGGCTCTCGCGGCAGGTGGCCACCGAGTTCTCGTTCTTCCTCGCCGTGCCGATCATGTTCGCGGCGAGCGGCTACGAGATGTTCAAGCACCGCACGGAGCTATCCGGCGGCGATCTCACCTCGATCGCGGTGGGATTCGTGGTGAGCTTCGCCTTCGCGCTGCTCGCCGTGAAGGCGCTCATCCGGTACGTCGCGCGGCATGATTTCAATGCGTTCGCGGTGTACCGGATCGCGCTCGGGTTCGCGGTGCTGCTCTACTTCCGCTAGGCGATCGCCGCCTCGGTCGTGTAGCGCTTGATGAGCGCGAGCAGCTGCTCTTCCTGGTAGGGCTTGCCCATGTACTCGTTCACGCCGATCTCGAGCGCGTGGTTGCGGTGCTTGTCGGCGGTGCGCGAGGTGATCATGATGATCGGGATGCGCTTGGTCTCCTCGTCCGCGCGCACGTTGCGCGCGAATTCGAAGCCGTCCATGCGCGGCATCTCGACGTCGAGCAGGATGCAGTCGGGCTTCACGTCCTGCAGCTGCTGCAGCGCGTCCACGCCGTCCTTGGCGGTGGCCACCTCGTAGCCTTCGCGCGCGAGCATGCGGCTCGTGATCTTGCGCACCGTGAGCGAGTCGTCCACCACCATCACGAGCGGCGCTCCCGACTTCGCGTCCACGACCAGCGCGGGCTCCTCGCGCGCCGAAGGCGGTGCCGGCACGGCCGGCGTGGCCGTCGTGACCGCGGCCAGGCGATGCACGAGCTGCACGGGGTTCAGGATCAGCACGACCTGCCCGTTGCCGAGCACCGTGGCGCCGGCGATGCCCGCCAGGCGCGCGAGCTGCGGGCCGATGGTCTTCACCACGACCTCGCGGTTGCCCACGATCTCGTCGACGCGGATCGCGGCGCGCTGCACGCCGCTCTTGAGCAACAGCACGGGGATGTTGCGCGCCGGCGCCGCGGTGTCGATCTCGCCCAGCAGCGGCAGGAGCGAGCGCAGCGGATAGCGGTTGTCCTTCCAGGCGACCTCGCCCGCCGCCGCGGCATCGGCGTACTGCTGCGCCTTGAATTCCTGGACCTGCTCGACCATCACCGAGGGCACCGCGAAGACGCGTTCGCCCGCGCGCAGCATCACCGCCTGCGTCACCGCGAGTGTGAGGGGCAGCGTGATGGTGAAGGTGGTGCCGCGGCCCGGCGTCGAGGCGATCTCGACGCGGCCGCCCAGCGAGGTGATCTCGTTCTTCACGACGTCCATGCCGACGCCGCGCCCGGCGATCTGGT
>Ga0335069_10006253_pt1 | contig 17349 bp, 11 predicted proteins | sample Lox_Sample_11_FD_206714 | JGI IMG/M metagenome (GOLD analysis project Ga0335069, IMG submission 206714) | Soil microbial communities from Loxahatchee National Wildlife Refuge, Florida, United States - Lox_Sample_1.1 | ecosystem: Environmental > Terrestrial > Soil > Wetlands | place: USA... | reverse complement strand
CCGATTTGCGATAAGCCTTGTGAAACGGGCCTTGGACGGGCGGGCCTGCGGCGCGCAGATTTTTTCCACCCTGAATTTTCCCCTGATACCAGGGGAGTCAGGCGCGGCTGCTTTTGCGCACCATCCAGCCATAGACCAGCGCCGCGAGGCCGGCGAAGACCGCGATGCCGATCGCATTGGCGGGCGCGAAATCCGCCGGCACCAGCGCCAGCGGGGACTCGTTGTTCATCGCGACGATGAGGCCCGCGAGCAGCACGCCGAACAGGCTCTCGCCCACGATCATGCCGGAGGCGACGAGAATGCCGAGACGCTCGCTGCGCTTGGGATCCTTCGTGCGCGCCGCATAGCGATTGTAGAGATCGCCGACAATGGCCCCGACGATCACGGCCAGCGTCGCCGACATCGGGAGATAGATCGCGATGCCGACGGCGAGCGGGGGAAAGCGCAGGAGCTTCAGCGCCCCCATGATCTCGTCGAAGACGATGATGCCGACGCCGAGCGCAGCGCCGAGGCCCAGCATGGCCCAGTCGAGATCGTGCTGGATGACGCCTTGCGCCAGCGCCGAAATGAGATTGGCCTGCGGTGCGGCGAGGGGATGGGCGTGCACGGGGCCGCCGGTCATGCCGACGAAACCGTTGGCCTGCGCCAGAAGATTGAGCACCGGCGGAATGACCAGCGCGCCGGCGATGACACCGACGATCAGCGCCACCTGCTGCCGCCACGGCGTGGCGCCGACAAGCTGTCCGGTCTTCAGGTCCTGCAGATTGTTGTTCGAGATCGTCGCGATCGCAAAGACGATCGAGGTCGCGAACAGCGCGAAGGCCGTCAGCGGCCGCTGCAGTTCGGCCGAGGGATGGATCATCACGCTGAAAAGCGTCGCGCAGATGAGGATGGCGAGGATGCCGACGCCGGAGATCGGGCTGTTGGACGAGCCGATCAGTCCGGCCATGTAGCCGCAGATCGCGGCCACCAGAAATCCGCCGAACAGAATGTAGGGAAGCGAAGCGAGCGTCAGCACCGTCGCCTGTGGCGCGAGCGTTGTCGCGGCGGCGAAGCGGAAAACCAGAACCGCGGACAGCGCGAGGCAGGCGAGCGTCAGCGCAATGACGATGGCGGGCGACAGATCCTTGTCGCGCCGGTCGTCCGATCCGCCGGCACGGCGCGTTCCGAAGGTGACGATCAGCCCTTGCGCCAATGGCCCAGCCAGTTTCGCCAGCGACCACAATGCAGCCACCGCGATGGCGCCGGCGCCGATGAAACGCACCTGGTGATGGAAGACGGAGGCGACATGCGCATCGAGGGACATCGATGCCGCCGGCACCATCGCGGTGAGGATGGGCACGATCGCGCCCCAGGCGATCACGAGGCCCAGGAGCAGCGCCATGCCGACGGAGAGGCCGACGAGCTGTCCGGCGCCGAACAGCGCCAGCGAGAAGCCGATGTCGTAGCCCGAGCCCCCCGCGCCGAGACGGAAATTGTTCTGGATCTCGCCCGCCGCGATGCGCGTCGCGGCGAGCGCCGCAAGACCCGCCGACGCCAGCGCGCCGTAGATCACGGCGAGAAGTCCTTCGCGGCTTTGCGTGTCGCTGCCGGCCTCGCGCGCTTCGGCGCCGACGATCAGCACTTCGGCCGCCGCCACGCCTTCGGGATAGGGAAGGTCCGAATGGGTGACGAGCGTGCGCCGCAAGGGAATCGTAAACAGCACGCCCAGGATGCCGCCGCCCATGCAGACGGCGAACGATTCCCAGAACGGAAATCCGGTCCACCAGCCGATGATCACCAGTCCGGGGAGCACGAAGATGATGGAGGACAGCGTGCCGGCGGCCGACGCGATCGTCTGCACGATATTGTTTTCCACCATGGTGGAGTCGCGGAAGGCGCTGAGGACCGCCATCGAGATGACCGCCGCCGGGATCGAGGTGGCGAAGGTCAGCCCGACCTTCAGGCCCAGATAGACATTGGCCGCCGTGAAGACGCCCGTGATGAGGATGCCGAGGACGAAGCCGCGAAAGCTCAGCTCGACGGCACTTGCGGACTTGGGGGTCATTGCGCGGAAGGACTTTCGCGAGGGCGGGGGACAGATTGTCGTACGGCGTCAGCGCCGAAACCAAGAATTAAGACGCGCAGGTTAACGTTTCCGAAGGTACGTGCAAAGGCGGCGAGCCTAAATGGGGCAGGCCCGGCTCAATCTCAAAGGCGTCCAGGCGCTGTTGCTAGACAGCGACCCGTTCTCGCGCGGACTGATCTCCTCGATGCTGCGCGGCTTCGGCATGGATTCGCCGATCATCGGTCAGACCGGCGCCGAAGCCATGGCCTATCTCAACGGCAACGGCGTCGATCTCTGCATCATGGAGGCGATGCTGCCCGACATGTCGGGGCCGGAGCTGATCCGCTGGCTCAGGCGCCCCGAGATGGAAAAGATCCGCTTCGTTCCCGTCGTCGTCCTCACGAGCTACGCGCAGCTGCGCTTCGTTGCGGCGGCGCGCGACGGCGGCGCCAATATTATCGTCCGCAAGCCGGTCTCGCCGCAGGTTCTATTTGATCGCATCACCTGGATTGCGCGCGTGCAACGCCCTTTTATCGACGCAGGCCATTATTCGGGCCCCGATCGGCGCTTTCAGCAGGTCGATCCGCCCGATGGAATCTGGAAACGCGGAGACGACCGCGGGAAGGAGAATTCAGCTCCGAAGATCGTCAACAAGCTTGCCGAAGCCGTCGCAAAAGGTAGACCACAATGAAAACCGTGATGACCTTTTTCCCCGAGACGAGGCTTGCGAAGCTCGCAGCGCGGCCCGGCGGCATGATGCGCGACATCGCGATCGAGAACGCGACGCAATCCGTCGAAGGCATGCGCGGCGAGGGCGACGAGGCCATCAAGCGCGAGATGGACGTGATCGAAAAGGTCATCGAAGGCGTTCAGAACAACCGTATCCCGGTCGACCAGACCAAACTGATCCTGCAGCATGCCGACCAGCTGGTGACGCTGGCCGCGACGTTCGGCTACGAGCCGCTGGCGCGCTGCATGCGCAGCCTTTGCGACGTGGCGGACGGGGTGATCCGCGCGGGCATCGACGATTCCGCCCCCATCGCGGTCCATGTCCATTCGATGCGGCTGCTGGCGCCGGGCAGCGCCGTTCTCGACGCCGAACAGATCGAGCTGGTGCTCGGCGAGCTCGCGAAGATCCTCACCCATTACGAATTCCGCCCGATCGCCGCCGACGACCCGCAGATCCCGATTTCGCGATAGTGCGCTACTCGACGTCCTGACTGCGGGGGCGGCGGCGCCCGAGACTGCGCAGGCGCATCCAGGCCAGGAATACCAGGAACCCTCCCGGCAGCAGGAGCAGCAGGCGGAGCGGGTTGGGACCGGCGACCGCGAACAGGCACAGGCCGACGCCGACAATCAGCGTCAGAAACCATAAAAACCGTCGCTCGCCGCGGTCGCTCACGCGAAAGAAAATGCCACGAAATCTTGTCACGGTTGCTACGGTTAACCGTATCAGGCGCTTTTGCCGCACCTCTAGGACAGTCTGCGCCACTGCACCATGCGGTTGTGCAATGGCAGACGAAGACGGCTAGGTTCGGGGCCTTTTCCGGAGCACCGCGTGGCAAAGCTGGAATTTTTCTTCGACTGTTCCTCGCCGTGGACATATCTCGCCTTCACGCGCATCGGACCGATTGCGGAACGGGCGCATGCGACGATCGTTTGGCGACCGATACTCGTCGGAGGCGTCTTCAATGCCGTCAACCAGGATGTCTATGAGCGGCGCGCCAATCCCGATCCGCGCAAGAGCACGTATTACGACAAAGACCTTCAGGATTGGGCGCGGCTTTGCGGCATTCGTATCGGGAAGCCGGATGTCTTTCCGGTGCGCGCGGTCGCTGCGATGCGTGCCGTGATCGCCGCGGACGAACAGAATCGGCTGGTGCCTTTTGCGCGCGCCGTGTTCGAAGCCTACTGGGGCGCACTCGAAGACATCAGCCAGGTGCCTGTGCTCGAGGCGGCCGCGGGACGCGCAGGTCTCGACGGCGCAGCCCTTCTGAAGCGCAGCGGAGCCGACGATATAAAAGCGAAGCTCCGTGCCAACACGGACGAGCTCATCGCCCGCGGCGGCTTCGGCTCTCCGACGATATTCATAAACGAGAACGACATGTATTTCGGCAATGATCGCCTGCCGCTCGTTGAAGCGGCGCTGGCGCACGCGGACTGATCAAGATGGCTTTTCTCCAGGAACCCGAGCGCCAGCCGGTGTTGCGCGTGCCGGCCGTGATCGTCGGCCTTATACTCGTACTGATCGCAGCCCATGTGGCACGGGTGATGTCACCGACATTGCTGCAAAACGCCATCATCTACAATTACGCATTCATTCCGACGCGCTACTCCCATGCATTTCTTGTCGCCCACAACGTGGCGCCGCAGACGTTCTGGGAACGGGCGATTCCGTTTGTCAGCTACATCTTCCTGCACGGCAGCTACACGCATCTGTTCGTCAATTGCGTCTGGCTCGTGCCGTTCGGTGCCATCGTCGCGCGACGGCTCGGCTCCATCACCTTCATCCTGTTCTTTCTGGTGTGCGGTGCCGCTGGCGCCGGCGCGTATCTCGCGGCGAATTGGGGCGATCCCAATCCGGCCATCGGCGCATCGGGTGCGATCTCCGGTGTGATGGCGATGGCGTTCCGCATTGTGGCGCTGATTGAAGCGCCGGATCTTCAGACCTACGCGGCAACCGTCAGCGGCGATATCCGTCTGCATCGCCCACTTGCTCCCATCCTGTCGTCGCGCATCCTCGTCTGGTCCGTCGTTTGGCTGCTGATCAATCTCGTGGTCGGCGTCACCGGCATCGGTGCGGCCCCGGGATCGGGACCGCAGATCATTGCCTGGCAGGCGCATATGGGCGGCTATATTGCCGGCCTTTTGCTCGCCGGACCCTTCGACGCGCTCGCCTTCCGCGTAAGTCCGCCGATCGCTTCGGCTTGAAGGCGGCCGTTCGCGCCATAAATATAGGCAAGCGGCACTGCGCCGCGACGGGAGGCGGCTATGGCTGAGAATCAGACCATCAACGGCGGATCGATCGATCGGCCGCAGCGCGCGCCGTTTCCGGCGGTGCGTCTTCTCTACGCCTTTGGATTCGGCATCGTTGCCTGGTTTGTCGTTCATCTGATCGTTGCGCTGGCCATTGTTCAGTTCGTCGTGCTGGCCGTGACGGGGCGGCTGAACGACGAGCTGAAGGCCTTCAGTTTCAGCCTGATTCAGTATCTGTGGGAGCTGCTCGCATTTGTCACATTTGTGCGCGACGAGCAGCCATTCCCGATCGGACCCTTTCCGCGCCATCCCTAGCGCTCTCGCATAGTCGACAGTCTCGAATCACGTAGCGGTGCGCGTTCGCAGCCGCGACTATGCATGTGCAGCAGAATAGTTTGTTCTGAATAGTATTATTCTCGTTCAGCTGCGGGGCCGCAAATGTTGCGCGCGCAGACCTTCAGCAAAACGATGTAATTCAAGGCGAACAGCGCAATAGAGCTGTGGCATTCGGGGTACAAACACACATGAAACGCGGCTGCCAACAAGTGCCGGGGAATATGGTCTTGCTCGCCCGAGAATCTTGCACCTATGCTTTTCGCGATTGGAAATAGCTGCGTTGAGCATCGTCCAACTTAAGGGCGAGCGACAGCGTAGCAGGAGACCCCTTTCGGGGGGTCACAACGGGGAGCTAGAGAATGTCTGCACAGCGTCAAGCTGGGGCCGCACGGTCCCTTTTGTTCATCAATACCCTTCTCCTTTCGTCTGCCGTCGCATTACCGGCCGTAGCGCAGATCGAAGAGGTTGTCGTCACCGCGCAGAAACGAACGGAAGACGTCCAGAACGTCCCCATCGCCGTGACCGCTTTCACGGGGCAGGACCTCAAAACGCAGCAGATCAATCAGTTCAAGGATCTCCAGTTTCACGCCCCCAATGTGACCTACACCGCGGGCAATTTCGGCGGGTCCGACTTTCAGATCCGTGGCATCGGTGTGACGGCTGTCGGTTACGACGCGGAATCCGGCGTCGCGATCAACTTCGACGAAGTCTATCTGTCCACGCCGCAGCTGACCGAAGGCAGCTTTTATGATCTTTCCGGTCTCGAAATCCTCGCGGGCCCGCAGAGCACGCTGTACGGACGCGGCGCGACCGGCGGTGTGGTGAACATCAACATCGCGAAGCCCGATCTCGAAAACCCGATGATCCAGGTGATCGGCGATTACGGCAATTACGACGCGACCAAAGTGCAGGGCATCGTCAACGTCCCGATCATCACCGACCAACTTGCATTGCGCGTCGCAGGTGAATGGGACAAGCGCGACGGATTCGTCACGAACCTGTTCGACGGCCAGAAGGTCGACAGCCTCGACCAATATTCGGTGCGCCCGACCTTGCGCTGGCAGCCGACGGAAAAGACCACGATCGACGTCACGGCCGAGTTCACGAAAGAAGACGACTCGCATATGCGAGCCGACAAGCAGCTTTGCACCACCGATCCGACCGGTGTGCTGGGTTGTTTGCCCGGTTCGGCCGGAAAGCAGCCGGTCAATCTCTATGCAACGCTGAGCACGATCGCTTCCAGTCAGCAGGGCCTGGAAAGTCTGTTTGGGCCGGTGACCGGAGCCGAGCTTGGGCTTTACAATCTGACGTCGCCCGCGACCTTGCCGCCCGGCTTCGTGGATCCCTCGGGCGCACGCCAGATCAATACCGACTTCACGCCGCGGTGGGTCTCGGAGGACAACTTCATGTCGGGCAAGTGGCGTCAGACCTTCACGCCCTGGCTCGATGGTGTTCTGATCCTCGGCTACGATCACGACTCCTATTTCTCGCAAGAGAGCTACAACAACATTCCCGGCGATTCGCTGCCGGTCTATACGGGGGCGGGCGGCGTGCCCGGCGCATGCGCGGCGGCCTTGGCCGGAAGTCCCAATCTCAACTGTGCCGAAGCTGTGTTCCTCGGAACGATCAGCGCGCTTGGGACGGGATTCGGAAATCCGAATTTCGCCAACAACTATGCGCCGTTCTTCTCGCATCCGGGTGAACTGCCGATTTCAGGTGTCGGCAATCTGGGCATTATCGGCGGCAACTACACATTCACGCCGAATGCCGAGGCGTTTGACCAATCCAATGGCGAGTCCTCGGAATATTCCGGCGAACTGCGCTTCAACACGAGCTTCAGCGGTCCCCTCAATGCGATGCTCGGTTTCTATTACCTGCACACGGTCACGACCGGCGATTATTTCGTCAACGCCTCCACTCTCGATTATCCGGGAATCATTCTTGGCGGGCTTTCTTCGTTCGGCCTGACATCGCCGCCGCCTATCCAGGCAGCGACGCTTAGTCTCTGTCTGGCGACAGGCTGCATCTTTGGTCCGAGCTACTATCATAACGTCGGCGAGCAATCGACGCTGACGTCGAAAGCCGTGTTCGGCGAAGTCTATTATCAGCTGATCCCGGACACCCTGAAGCTGACAGGCGGCGTGCGTCTGACCAACGACGACAAGTTCAATACCGGTCGCATTCTTCTCTACAGTGGTCTGGCGCCTCTTGGCCAAACGAGCGAGTCGTATTTCCCGACTACGCCCGGCGCGTCCCTCGCTTGCAGCAGCGCGGCTCCGCCGGGCGGCTGTCCGCTCGTTCCGGTCTCGCAGCAGTTCACGGCGTGGACCGGCCGCGGCCTGGTCGAATGGACTCCGAAGCTCGACTTCACCGACCGCACGATGGTCTACGCGTCGTACTCGACGGGCTATAAGGCGGGTGGTGCCAATCCGAACATTGAGCCAAATCTGCCTGTGCCGCAGACTTATTCTCCCGAGAACATTGTCGCCTACGAACTCGGAACGAAGAACCTGCTGTTCAACAACACGCTGCAGGCCAATGCCGACGGCTATTACTACAACTACAAGGGTCTGCAGGTTTCCACGATCCAGTACAACACGTCCGTCAACGACAATATCGCCGCCCATGTCTGGGGCGTGGAAGGCAGCTTCGTGTGGCAGGCTACAGACCGGCTGCAGTTAGGGCTGAACTTCGCACACGAAGAGTCGAATATCCGGAATACAGACCTCGTGGATCCCGCAAATCCGACGGGCGGCAATCAGCACACGCTGCTCATCAAGGATGACACGATCAGCGCGACGACGGGTGAAAACTGCGTATTGTACTACACCGGCGCCGCGACGCCTCTTCCCGCCGGATATATCGCGCCGGCGGGCGGCCAGCATGCCCTGGCCGGCATCGGCGTTCCCAACGTTGCGTTCGGCTCGTGCGATCCGGCAGCTCTCGCTGCGGCCGCCGCAGGATCAGGCGGGGCGATCGCAACGCCGACGTCGACGCCTGGCAGCCCTTACAATTACGAAGGTCAGCAAGTCAGTCTCGACAATCACTCGCTGCAGCTGACGCCGCAATTGAGTTTCAGCGTCAGCGGTCAGTACACCCAGCCGCTGCCGGGCGACTACAGCCTGATCGCCCGCACCGATGTGCATTTCCAGACGCATATGTGGGGCAGCATCTTCCAGGATGGCGCAGCCTTCATCTCGAAGCAGTATGTCTGGGATGCGTCGCTGCAGGTCACGCCGCCGGAAGACCTGTGGTACGTGCAGGCCTACATCAAGAACATCACCAACCAGAACAACATCACCGGTCAGTACGTAACAAGCCAGACCTCGGGTCTCTACACGAACGCCTTCTACGGCGATCCCAGGACCTACGGCGTCGAGCTCGGAATCAAGTTCGACTAAGCGCAAAGAGCGCCTTGTCTCGGGGGCGTCGGGAAACCGGCGCCCTTTTTCTTCGGCCCAGGCGATCGCCTGTGCTGCGCCGCGAAATCGCGCCGCAAACCCGTATGTCGACTTTTGAACAGTGGGAACTTCGATCAACGTTCAGTACAACGTCTTCAAACGCCTTTGTTCACCAAAAACTTTTGTGGCATTTCGGGAACATCCGCACACTGAACGACGCGGGGGCGCCGCTATCTTCTTTCGGCGCGTAATTCCTGCGCGTATCTTTTCGTCGAAAACATAATTTCAAGTGAATTGATGTTGCGCCGCACGAAGAACGTGCGCGCCAGCCGGGGGAAATCGGGGAGTTCCGTCGCCAGACGGAACCGCACAGAAGGGGAAAAATGATGTTAGCGCAGCGTTCTGCCGCGGCCAAGCGGTCGCTTCTATTTGTCAATACGCTTCTTTTGTCGACAGCGATCGCATTGCCGGCATTGGCCCAGATCGAAGAGGTCGTGGTCACCGCCCAGAGAAAAGCCGAAGACATTCAGAGCGTGCCGATCCAGGTCTCGGCCTTCTCGTCTGAAGACCTGCTCGCGCACCAGATCACGATGGCGAAGGATCTGCAGTTCGCCACGCCGAACGTGACCTACACCAAGACCAATTTCAGCGGCGACGATTTCACGATCCGCGGCATCGGCAACGACGTGATCACGGGCGGCGGCGAATCCGCGGTGTCCGTCAGCTTCGACAACATCTATCTCGCCGGCGCGATCCAGAACCTCGCAAGCTATTTCGACCTTCAGCGGGTGGAAGTGCTCGAAGGCCCGCAGAGCACACTGTATGGCCGCGGCGCAGCCGCCGGTTCGGTGAACCTCATTCCGAACAAGCCGGATCTCGAGAATTTCACCGTCGAAGGCGATGCGAGCTACGGAAATTACAGTGCGACGGAAGACCGGCTCGCGGTCAACATCCCGATCATCACCGACCAGCTCGGCGTGCGCTTTGCGCTCGATCACGAATACAACGGCGGCCTCGTCACCAACGTCTATGACAACGGCCACATTGACAGCAACAACACATGGTCCGTCCGCGGTTCATTGCGGTGGGAGCCCACGGAGAACACGGTTGTCGACGTCGTGATGTCCGCCTTCCACAAGGCCGACTCGTCGATGCGCGCGCAAAGGCAGCAATGTCTTTACGACCCGAGCGGCACGCTGGGCTGTCTCGACAGCGGACTTGCCAATCAGAGCATCAATGAGAACGCGTTTTTCTCGGCCGATCTCGTCAGCGTTCAGGGCCTGAACGCCGCGTTGGGCGGCGGTCTCGGCTATGTCCTCGGCCTGTCCGATCTGCAGACGGCCGCGCCGGTGCTGCAGAATCCCAGCGCGGCATTTCATGTCAATACGGATTTCACGCCGAACTGGCACGCCGACGACAATTTCATGGCGTTGAACTGGGTACAGCACCTCAGCAAGTGGCTCGATTTCGAAACCAATGTCGGCTACGACCACGGTTCGACGCTGTCGCAGGAAAGCTACAACAACACCGCAGCGCCGCTGGTCAATCCGCCGTTCAATGTCGGAGGAAGTGGAGGTAATTTCTGCGAAGTAGCGCCGATTGCGGGACTTCCCTGTTACAACGGTCTCGGTACCTACCAGCCAGGGCCGCTCGGTTACGCCGTCGAAAACACGCTGTACGACATCTTGGCGGGCGCGGCAGGACCGGGTTATGCCGCGAATTTCGCAAAATATTTCAATACGCATCCGGGCATGCTGCCGGTGTCAGGATTGACAGGCCTCGGCCTCAGCACGAATACCGTTGCGTACTACACCAACACCTACTCGACCTTCGATCAGTCTAACGCCGAGCAGCAGCAATGGTCGATCGACGCGCGATTCAGGTCGAGTCTCGATGGTCCGTTCAATTTCATGGTGGGCGGCTTCTATCTGCAGCAGCACGGCTGGGGCGATTATTTCGTATCGAGCGGTGCCCAAGGCTATGCGTCCGTTGCCCTTGGCGCTCTGGCAGGACTTGCGTCACCTGCTTGCAATCCTACGCCGGGTTGTACGATTGCAACCGCTTACTACGACAACACGTCTCCTGCTCCGGGCGGCGTCACCCTCAAGTCGAAATCGATTTACGGCGAAGTCTATTACACGATCCTGCCCGATCTGAAGCTGACGGTCGGCGGTCGCTGGACGGATGACTACAAATCGCAGATCGACCAGATTTTCCTGATCAACAATGCCGTTCCGATCGGTGCCAACAGCGAGAGTCAGGTTGGTGTTCCGTGTCTGCCCGGATCCTGCGCCCAGTCCGGGACCTACATCAATTACAGCGGTCGCGCCGTTCTCGATTGGACACCGAAGCTCGACTTCACCGACCAGACCCTTGTCTACGGAAGCCTTTCGCGCGGCTACAAGGCGGGCGGCTTCAATCCGGGCCTCAGCACCTTTGCCCTCGGTCAAGGTGTGTCCTCAACCTACAATCCGGAGGGCATCGACGCGATCGAGCTCGGCACCAAGAACACGCTGCTGCATCAGACGCTGCAGGCGAATGCCGACATCTGGTATTACAACTACGAAGGACTGCAGGTCTCGCAGATCCTCGACAACGACTCGATCAATGTGAACGTCAATTCGCGGATGTACGGCTCGGAAGGCAACTTCGTTTACGCGCCGGATGAGAACTGGGCCTTCAATTTCAACGTCGGCTACACGCATTCGGCGCTGGGCAACCAGAGCTTCGTCGATCCGCGCAATCCCACTGCCGGATTGCCCAATGCCATATTGATCAAGGACGACACTCCGACGGCCACGGCGGCGCAGAATTGCGCGGTCTATTGGGTCGGCGCGGGCGCGCCCGTGGCGCCGGCTGACAATGCGACGCTCAATGCCCTATTGGGCGCCTCCAACCCGTATTCGGCGCCTGCCGGCGGGTCGGCAGCGCTTGCGGGCCACGGCATTCCGCTGACCAATTACGGCGTATGCGAGCCGTACTGGAGTCCGACGAGTCCTGCTTACAATCCGGGATTGGTCGCGGCCATGACGGCCAGTGGGTATGCGTTCAGCTTGCCGGGCGGTGCGACAGGCGCCGGCGTTCCGCAGAGCATTCACGGCAACCAAAACCCGAACACGCCTCCCGTTACGCTCAGCTTCGGCGTGCAATACACCGCAAGGCTCGGTGGTGGCTTCACGCTCGTTCCGCGCGTCGACGTCTATTATCAGACGCAGATGTGGGGCCGTATTTTCGAAGACGGCGCCGACAAGATCTCGAGCTACACGGTCACCAACGCTCAGATTCAGCTGAACTCACCGGACGCCGATTGGTATTTGCAGGCCTTCGTCAAGAATGCCTTCAACAGGACCTATGTCACGGGCGAGTACCTGACGAGCTCGAGCTCCGGTCTCTACACAAACCAGTTCCTGGGTGACCCGCGCATGTACGGCATCAGAGCGGGCATCCATTTCTAGTTCGACAATATGATCCCCGTTGGGGGCGCCGGGCGACCGGCGCCCTTTTTTTGTCCGCCCGGTGCGTGTTCGCTGGGGCGTTTTCGCTATCGCATAACGCTCTTGTCCGCCTGGCCGCCGGCGTGCCAAACAGCGGGCCCCGCGCGCGCTCGCGCATTCCCTTGATATCGCTGAAAAAATGACTGTGGCTTTCGCGCCACAGAACCCTTGCGAAAGCACTTTCGTCATTGTTCTGAAGATTTATGATCTTGCTCAGAGATTAGAACTCCCCCTATCAAGAATCCGCCTGCAATGGGCACCGGCATGAATCGCTCCGGGCAGAGAGCGATGCCGGTCGGTTGGATACGCAACAGGGGAGTTCGTGATGCCTGCACCGCACGCCGGGGCCGTAAGGTCCCTTCTGTTCCTCAACACGCTGCTTCTGGCGAGCGCCATGGCGCTTCCGGCCGCGGCCCAGATCGAGGAGGTCGTGGTCACGGCGCAGAAGAAGTCCGAAGACGTCCAGAGCGTTCCGATCGCGGTGACCGCCTTCACCGGCCAGGACCTGAAAGAGCAGCAGATCAATCAGTTCAAGGATCTGCAGTTCCACACGCCGAACGTCACCTACACGAGCGGCCAATACGGCTCCGCCGACTTCCAGATCCGCGGCATCGGCGTGACGGCGATCGGCTATGACTCGGAATCGGGCGTCGCCGTCAACTTCGACGAAGTCTATCTCGGCGCACCGCAACTGACCGAAGGCAGCTTCTACGATCTCTCCGGCGTCGAAGTTCTCGCAGGCCCCCAGTCGACGCTGTACGGCCGCGGCGCGACAGGCGGTGCGGTGAACATCAACATCGCCAAGCCCGATCTCGAGAACGAGATGGTGCAGCTGATCGGCGATTACGGCAATTACAACGCGGCGAGGGTCCAGGGTGTCATCAACATCCCGATCATCACCGACCAGCTGGCGCTGCGCGTGGCGGGCGAGTGGAACAAGCGCGACGGATTCGTCACCAATCTGTTCGACAACAGCAAGATCGACAGCCTGGACGAGTATTCGGTGCGCTCGACGTTGCGCTGGCAGCCGACCGAAAAGACCACCATCGACATCACGGGCGAGTTCAGCCGCGAAGACGATTCGCATATGCGCGCGAACAAGCAGCTATGCACGAGCGATCCGTCAGGCATCCTCGGCTGCCTTCCGGGGTCCGCCGGCACGCAGCCGGTCAATTCGTTGTCGAACTCGAGCGTGATCGCGTCGAGCCAGCAGGGCATGACAAGCATCTTCGGCACGACCCTCGGCCCGATGCTCGGTCTCTACAATCTGACGACGCCGCTCTCGCTGCCGCCGGGCTATGTCGATCCGACCGGCGCCCGCCAGGTCAATACGGACTTCACACCTGTCTGGCGCTCGCAGGACAATTTCCTGTCCCTGAAATGGCACCAGACTCTGACGCCGTGGCTCGATAGCACCCTGATCCTCGGCTACGACCGAAACTCGTATCTGACGCAGGAGAGCTACAACAACATTCCGGGCCTTCCCTTCCCGACGAACAACACGCCCGGCATCTTCACCTCAGGCCCATTGCTCGGTTACCCGCTGGCCTGCGGCGCGGCGTTTGCCGGCGCGCCCAGCCTCAATTGCGCGGAAGGCGCCTTCCTGACGACGCTCACCGCGCTCGGCGGTCCCGCCTATGCGGCCAACTACGCCAAGTATTTCGCACAGCCGGGTGCACTTCCCGTCTCCGGGATCGGCGGCTTCGGTCTCACCGGGAACAACTATTCCTTCACGACCAAGAACGAAGCGATCGACCAGGACGACGAGGAATTCAACCAGTACTCGGCGGAATGGCGCTTTGCGACGAGCTTCTCCGGTCCGCTCAACGCCATGCTGGGCCTCTACTATCTGCACACACAGGACGTGGGCGACTATTACGTTACGGCGCCGACGCTGGACTATCCCGGCATCATCCTGGGCGGTCTGTCGGGACTGGGTGTGCCGGCCTGCGCGAGCGGCTGCATCTATTCGCCGAGCTACTATCACAACGTCGGCCAATACGCGGATCTGACGTCCAAAGCAGTCTTCGGCGAGGTCTATTACGATGCGATTCCCGACCTCCTGAAGTTCACGGCGGGCCTTCGACTCACCGACGACGAAAAATCGCAGGCCGATCGCATCGCCTTCCTGAATGGCGGGCTGGTGCCGATCGGGACGACCAGCGAGACGACAGGCATTCCGTCGTCAGTGCTGCCTTACGATGTGACGAAGCAGGACTTCAGCAAGTTCACCGGCCGCTTCGTGACCGACTTCACGCCGAAGCTCGACTTCACGGACTCGACGCTGATCTACGCCTCTTATGCGCGCGGCTATAAGGCGGGCGGCGCCAATCCGGGTCTGCAGGCCAATAACTCTGCCGGCATTCCGCTCACCTACAATCCCGAGTTCATCGACGCTTACGAGCTCGGCACCAAGAACCGTCTCCTCGGCAACACGCTCGAAGCCAACGGCGATGTGTACTACTACAACTATACAGGCCTGCAGGTGTCTTCGATCGTCGACAACACCTCGGTCAACCAGAACATCAATGCGAAGGTGTGGGGCGCCGAAGGCAGTTTCCTCTGGCAGGCAACGGACCGGCTGCAGTTCGGCCTGAACATCGCGCACGAGGAATCGAGCATCCAGAACACGTCCCTGGTCGATCCGCGCAATCCGACCGGCGGCAATCCGAACACGGTGCTGATCAAGGACGACTCGATCAGCGCCACGGCCGCCGGCAACTGCGTGCTCTACGAAACGACGCCGGGCGTGTTCAACGCGGCCGCGTTGCAGGCCGCCGGCTACACCGCTCCGGTCGGCGGCTTCCAGGCGCTCAAATCGTACGGCATCAACAACGTCGCCTTCGGCTCGTGCAACAGCGCGCTGCCGGCGCCGGCCGGGTTCTCCTGGTCCAATCCGGCGACGGGCGGGATCGCGGAAGGGCAGCCGGTCAACCTCAACGGCAATGCGCTGCAGAACGCGCCCCAGCTCAGCTTCAGCCTCAGCGCACAATATGTGCAGCCGCTGCCCGGCGACTACAGCCTGACGGCGCGCGTCGACTATCACTGGCAGGCGCATATGTGGGGCCGCATTTTCGAAGACGGCGCGGACCTCATCAAGAACGAGGACGTCATGAACGCGTCGCTGCAGGTGAACCCGCCGGATGATCTGTGGTACGCCCAGCTGTTCATGAAGAACATCTTCAACCGCAACAATGTCACCGGCGAATATCTGGCGAGCGCAACCTCCGGCCTCTACACCAACGCCTTCTACGGTGATCCCAGGACCTACGGCGTCGAACTCGGCGTCAAGTTCTAGGGGATAGCCTCTCGAACCAGCGGAAAGGGCGCCGGGCCACCGGCGCCCTTTTTGCTGGCGTTGACGGAGCATCCTCCTCCCGCCACGCTGTGAGCGTCGGAAAAGGCGGAGAGGAAACATGGAACAGCGTCATCTGGGCCGTTCGGGTCCGAAGGTCTCCGAGATCGGGCTCGGCTGCAACAATTTCGGCATCCTCGATATCGAATCCTCCCGCAAGGTCGTCCATCGCGCACTCGATCTCGGCGTGACGCTGTTCGACACCGCAGACGTCTATGGCAATCGCGGCGGCTCCGAAACGCAGCTCGGCGAAATTCTCGGCCCGCGGCGCAAGGACATCGTGCTCGCCACCAAGTTCGGCATGGCCATGGACGACAGGGGCAGCGGCGGCGCCTCGCGCCGCTACATCATGAGTGCGTGCGAAGCGAGCCTGAAGCGTCTCAAAACGGACTGGATCGATCTCTATCAGGTCCACCGGTTCGACAACGAGACGCCGATCGAGGAGACGCTGTCTGCGCTCGACGATCTTGTCCGGCAGGGAAAGGTACGCCACATCGGCTGCTCGAATTTTGCGGCCGCGCAGGTCGTCGATGCGCAACGGACGGCGAAAGATCGCGGCTTCTCCGCCTTCGTATCGGCACAGGACGAGTACAGCCTTCTCGCGCGCGACATCGAACGCGAGCTCGTCCCCACTCTGGAAGCGCAGGGCCTTGGCCTCCTGCCCTATTTCCCGCTCGCGAGCGGTCTGCTCACCGGCAAATATTCGCGTGGCAAGGATGTTCCCCAAGGCACGCGCATGGCGCTGATGAAACGACTGTCCGACCGCTTCATGACCGAGAAGAACTGGGAGATCGTCGATCGTCTCGGCGCCTTTTGCGAGCGCCGCGGACACAGCATGCTCGAGCTGGCCTTCAGCTGGCTTTTGGCAAAACCGGTTGTCGCGAGCGTCATCGCGGGCGCCACGAAACCCGAGCAGATCGAAGCAAATGTCAAGGCGCGCGGCTGGAAGCTGTCCGCCGACGATCTTGCCGAGATCGATCGGATTACCAGGACATAGACGAGCATTAATCGCTCTCACGTCCGTCATCACCCGGCGCACGCAAGCGCGTCCTGGGCAACCCGTTTTTGCGCCTCGAAATCGGGTCGCCGGCTCGCGCTCTTTCGCACGACCGGCTATGACGGCATTTCAATAGAAATAGAAATGCGCGAACTATTCCGCCGGCGAGGGCTCGGGGGCCTCGTCGCCGCTGCCGCGACCCTCGCGGCTCAGCCAGCGGCTGAACCTGTCGAGATAATAGTAGATGACCGGCGTCGTATAGAGCGTCAGCACCTGCGAGACGAGCAGGCCGCCGACGATCGCCCAGCCGAGCGGCTTGCGGAATTCCGAGCCCGTTCCGCTCATGATGATCATTGGAATGCCGCCCAGCGCCGCGCAGGCGGTGGTCATCAGGATCGGGCGCAGGCGCTGATGCGAAGCCTGCCGTGCAGCTTCTTCGGGCTCGAGACCGTGTTCGCGTTCGAGCCGGAGCGCGACGTCGACGATCATAATGCCGTTCTTCTTGACGATGCCGATCAGAAGAATGATGGCGATGATGCCGATCACGTTCAGATCCTCGCCCGCAAGCTTGAGGAAGAGCAGCGCGCCGACACCCGCCGATGGCAGCGTCGAAAGAATCGTCAGGGGATGGATGAAGCTCTCGTAGAGAATGCCGAGGATGACATAGACAGCGATGAGCGCGGCGCCGATCAGCACGGGCTCGGTCGCGAGCGATTCCTGGAACGCCTGCGCGGTGCCCTGGA
>Ga0335069_10006252_pt1 | contig 17349 bp, 14 predicted proteins | sample Lox_Sample_11_FD_206714 | JGI IMG/M metagenome (GOLD analysis project Ga0335069, IMG submission 206714) | Soil microbial communities from Loxahatchee National Wildlife Refuge, Florida, United States - Lox_Sample_1.1 | ecosystem: Environmental > Terrestrial > Soil > Wetlands | place: USA... | reverse complement strand
CGTTCAGCGCCTCGGGACGGCCGCCGACGAGGAGACACGCACCGCCGTGCCCGAGGCCCTCGTGCACCACGTTGGAGAGCGCGTAGGCAACGACGGCGATGGCCCCCACCGTCCAGACATCGAGCACGGATTCCGGTCGCCCGGATTCAACCGTCATCGATGGAGAAGCCTAGCGTGAAGGAACCATGTCAGGGCACTTCCGGATGCTCGTGCCATCCATGCAGCAGGTGGATGTAGTTCGCCCTCTCGTAGGCCGACGGGTCCGGGCAGGCCTTGAGGTTCATGCTCCCCCGCAGCTGCCTGACCGAGACGTACTCGCGTTCGACGAGCCAGCGCTCCAGCGAGGCCCGGAGGGAGAGCAGCCGCGACGGACCATTGCGGAGCAAGGTCGAGACGAGCTGCACCGCTGTCGCGCCCGCCATCAGCGCCCGGACCACGTCCACCGTCTCGTGCACCCCGCCGCTGACCGCCAGGGGGATCTTCCGCTGCGCGGACAGGATGGCCAGCCAGCGGAGCCGGAGCGGAAGCTCGGAGCTGTCCGAGAGGTGGAGGACCCGCTTCACCTCCAGCGCCTCTACGTCGATCTCCGGCTCGAACAGGCGGTTGAAGAGCACCAGCGCGTCCGCGCCCGCCTCCTCGAGCCCCCGGGCGATACTGGACACCGAGGTGTAGAAGGGCGAGAGCTTCACCGCGACCGGGATCTTCACCCTCCCCTTCAGCGTCCGGACCAGCTCCAGCATGTCCTTCTCCACCGCTCCACCGTCGCGCGCCGGGTCGGTGGGGACGGAGTACAAGTTCAGCTCCACCGCGGAGGCCCCCGCCTGTTCGATGAGCCGGGCAAAGTCGATCCACCCTCCGAGCGTGGTCCCGTTCAGCGAGGCGATGACCGGCACCTTCACCGCCGCGCGGATCTTCCGGAGCTGCTCGAGGTACCGGTCCGGGCCCATCCGGTAGTCCGCATCGGGGAGCACACTGGAGGCTTCGGCCGAGAGCTCGCGGTGCTGCTCGGTGGCCATGAACGTGGACAGCTGCTCCTGGGTGAGCTGCTCCTCGAAGAGCGAGCGCATCACGATGGCCGGCGCTCCGGCGTCCTCCAGCGCCCGCACCGTCCCCACCTCGTCCGCGAGCGGCGAGGCCCCCGGCAGGAGCGGGTGTGCCAGCTTGAGTCCCAGGTACTCGACCGAGAGATCCATGTGCGCGCTCACTCCAGCGCGGCCGCGGGCGGCGGCCGGACATCGGGGATGGAGGTGGCCTGTGGAACGACCACCTTGGCGAGCTGCTCGTAGACGCCGTAGCGCTGGGTCACGTTCTGCTGCGCCCAGGCGAGGAGCTGCCTGTACCGCTCGGGGTCCAGCGACTCGGTGATCCGGAACCGGGCCTCTTCCCGCATGTACTCGCGCAGCGGGAGCTTCGCCGGCCCCGAGTCCAGCACCAGCGGTGGCTGCCCGGCGGCGATGCGCCGCGGGTCGAAGCGGTACAGCGGCCAGCTCGCCGAGTCCACCGCCCGCTTCTGCTGCTCGAGCCCGTGCACCAGGTCGTACCCGTGCGCGATGCAGTGACTGTAGGCGATGACCAGCGCGGGGCCGCGGTAGCTCTCGGCCTCGAGCAGCGCCCTGACCACTTGCGCGTCCTTCGCCCCGAAGGCGACCTGGGCCACGTAGGCGGTCCGGTAACCCATGGCCAGGAGCCCGAGGTCCTTCTTCGGGGTGGACTTGCCGGCAGCGGCGAACTTGGCCGCTGCGCCGAGCGGCGTGGCCTTCGACTGCTGGCCACCGGTGTTCGAGTACACCTCGGTGTCGAGCACCAGGATGTTCAGGTCCACGTCGGTGGAGAGCACGTGGTCGAGGCCCCCGTAGCCGATGTCGTAGGCCCAGCCGTCACCACCGACGATCCACACGCTCTTCTTCACCAAGTGGTCGGCGAGGGCGAGGAGGTTGCGGGCGTCGGGGGTCTCTCGCTTCAGGCGGGTCTTCAGCTCCGCCACCCGCTCCCGCTGTGCGGCGATCCCCGCCTCCGTGGACTGGTCGGCCTCGAGCAGCGCGGTGACCAGGGCGTCCCCCAGCGCGGGGGCCTGGCGCATCAGCAACGTCTCGGCCAGGTGCCGGAGGGCGTCCGTTCCCAGGCGGATGCCGTAGCCGAACTCGGCGTTGTCCTCGAAGAGCGAGTTCGCCCAGGCAGGGCCCCGGCCCTCGCGGTTCACCGTGTACGGGGTCGTGGGGAGGTTCCCGCCGTAGATCGACGAGCAGCCGGTGGCGTTGGCGATGATCATCCGGTCGCCGAAGAGCTGGGTGATCAGCTTGATGTACGGCGTCTCGCCGCACCCGGCGCAGGCGCCCGAGAACTCGAACAGCGGCTGGAGGAACTGTGAGCCCTTCACGTCCATGCGCAACGTGGTCCGGTCCACCTCCGGCAGCCCGAGGAAGAAGTCGAAGGATCTCTTCTCCTGTTCCCGGAGCGGGGGCTGGGACGAGAGCTCGAGCGCCTTGTGGCGCGGGTTCGCCTTGTCCTTGGCCGGGCACACCTCGATGCACAGCCCGCAGCCGGTGCAGTCCTCGGGCGCGACCTGGACCGTGTAGGCGCTCCCCGCCTGGCCCTTGAAGGCCATGTGCTTGAAGCCGCTCGGCGCGGTGGCCACCGCCCCCTCGCCGTACACCTTGGTGCGGATGGCGGCGTGCGGGCACACCAGCGCGCACTTGTTGCACTGGATGCAGATCGGTCCGTCCCAGACGGGGATTTCCAGCGCCAGGTTGCGCTTCTCCCACTGTGCCGTCGCGGTGGGCCACGTCCCGTCGATGGGGAACGCGCTGACCGGGAGCAGGTCGCCCTTGTTCTCCAGCATCACGGCGGTGACCCGGCGCACGAAGTCCGGCGCCGCGGGAGCGACGACCGGCGGCCGGCTGCGGGTCGCGGTCATCTTCGTCGGCGTCTTCACCGGGAAGAGCGCGGCAAGCGAGGCGTCCACCGCGGCGTGGTTCCGCCGCACCACCTCGGCGCCCTTCTTCTTGTAGGTCTTCTCGATGGACTTCTTGATCTCGGCGATGGCCTCGTCGCGGGGGAGCACCCCGGACAGCGCGAAGAAGCAGGCCTGCATCACCGCGTTGATGCGGCCGCCCATCCCTGCCGTTTGCGCCACCTTCACCGCATCGATGACCTGGAGCTGCAGCTTCTTCTCCAGCACCGTCTCCTGGAACTCGCGGGGCAGCCGATCCCAGAGCTGGTCCGGGGGGTACGGCGCGTTGATCAGCACCACCGCTCCGGGCGCGGCGAGCTCGAGCACGTCCAGCCGGTCGATGAGCTGGAACTGGTGCACGCCCACGAAGCCGGCCTGCTTGACCAGGTAGGACGAGCGGATCGGCCCGGGCCCGAAGCGGAGGTGACTGATGGTCATCGCCCCCGACTTCTTCGAGTCGTAGACGAAGTAGCCCTGGGCTGCGTGCTCGGTCTCCTCGCCGATGATCTTGATCGACGCCTTGTTCGCCCCGACGGTCCCGTCCGAGCCGAGCCCGTAGAACACCGCCTGGGTGCGGCCCGGCGCTGCGATCTCGAAGTCGCGCCTCCACTCGAGCGAGGTCCTGCTGACGTCGTCGACGATGCCCACGGTGAAGTGGTTCTTCGGCTCCGGTCGGGCGAGGTTCTCGAAGACAGCGCGCACCATCCCCGGATCGAACTCCTTCGAGGAGAGACCGTACCTGCCGCCCACCACCGTCGGCATCGGCCGTTCCGCACGCGCCTCGGCGAGCGTGGTGAGCACGTCGAGGTAGAGGGGCTCGCCGGGGGCACCGGGTTCCTTGGTGCGATCGAGCACCGAGACCGCGCGGACCGTTCGCGGCAGCGCGGCGAGGAACACCTCCGCCGGGAACGGACGGTAGAGACGAACCTTGAGGACCCCGACCCGCTCGCCCTTTGCCAGCATCCAGTCGACGGTCTCGTGCGTCACCTCGGCGCCCGAGCCCATCACCACCACCACCCGCTCGGCCTCGGGGTGACCGTGGTAGTCCACCAGGTGGTAGCGGCGGCCGGTGAGCTTCGCCAGCCGGTCCATCTCCTGCTGCACCACCTCGGGACAGGCGGAGTAGAACGGGTTGCACGCTTCGCGCGCCTGGAAGAACGCGTCCGGGTTCTGTGCGGTGCCGCGGAGCACCGGGTGCTCCGGGTCCAGCGCACGGGCGCGGTGCGCGACGATGGCCTGCTCGTCCACCATCGCCCGCAGCTGCTCGTCGGAGAGCTCGGCGATCTTCGCCACCTCGTGCGAGGTGCGGAAGCCGTCGAAGAAGTGAATGAACGGCACCCGGGCCCGCAGCGTCGCCGCGTGGGCCACCGCCGCGAGGTCGTGCGCCTCCTGCACCGACCCCGAGGCCAGGAGCCCGAGCCCGATCTGCCGGCAGGCCATCACGTCCGAGTGGTCCCCGAAGATGCTCAGCGCGTGGGTGGCCAGTGTCCGCGCCGCCACGTGCATGCAGAAGGCGGTGAGCTCCCCGGCGATCTTGTAGAGGTTGGGGATCATCAACAGCAGGCCCTGCGACGCGGTGAAGGTCGTGGTCAGCGCCCCGGCCTGCAGCGCCCCGTGAACCGCCCCCGCGACGCCGGCCTCCGACTGGAGCTGCACCACCCGCGGGACCACGCCCCAGATGTTCTGCTGGCCGTGGGCCGACCACTCGTCGGCGAGCTCGGCCATCGGCGAGGACGGGGTGATCGGGTAGATGGCGATGGTCTCGGACAGCCGGTGGGCAACGGAGGCCACCGCCTCGTTTCCGTCGACGGTGAGGAGGCGAGGCGTGCTCATGCGCCCTGACGAAAGCAGGACCCGTGCCCTTCGCTCGCGACGCAGCGCATGGTGCGGGAGCCGGGTGGGTTGGCCTGCACCCGTTGCGGGCCGTGCGGAACGAACGGGCGTTCTGTGCGCACGCTTCTCGCAGGCTCCCCGTGCGCCCACCGGTGGTCATCATCCGGGGGCGCAGGGAGTGCGCGGGCCGCCCCTCGCACCGGGGAACCGCGAAACATTTGCGGTCCGGAGGACCGACCATGGAGCTCAGCGCGAGTCAGGTCCGCAGCCTCATCCTCGACGAGCACGCCGTCCTCCGGGACGTCCTCCAGGAGATCGAGGAGACACTGGGCGAGATGACGCGGCGAGTCCCCGGCGCCATCAGGCGGCTCCGGGCGAGCCTCCGCACGCTCCAGGACGCGTTTCTCCGTCACCTCGCCCACGAGGAGTCGGTGCTCCGTCCACTGCTGGCCGACGTCGATGCCTGGGGCCCGGCACGGGTCGAGGCGATGGACGAGGAGCACAAGGGCCAGCGCGCGGCCCTGGCCGAGCTGAGCCGACTGGCCCTGGATGAGGACGTGGACGGCACGGTCCAGCAGGTCGAGGAGTTCGTCCGCCGGCTGCGCGGGGACATGGACGGCGAGGAGCACCACGCGCTGAGCGAGGAAGTGCTCCGCGACGACATCATCGTGATCGACACCTTCATGGGATGACGGCCGCAGGGCAGACGACGCCGTGCGCCGGGGGGAGCGCGAGCCCTCGTCCCTGAGCCGATGCTCCCGGGTCCTTCCTGCCCCAGGCTTCGACACCGAAACGTTCAACTTTTTGCGTGGCTCCGATCGGTCCTTCGCGCAGAGAATCGGGCCGGGGCTGGGGAAGTCCAGGGCCGAGCTGGGTCCTAGGGGGCGCGCATGACGTCACGCTTTCAGGCCGCCGTCGCGGTCATCGCTGCTCTTCTTGCGTTCGCGCCCGGCGCACGGGCCGGGAACGAGGGCCACGGATCCGGTGGCTCGGGTGGCCATGGGTCCGAGGACCACGACAAGGACGGCAAGGGGGGCGACGAGTGCCGGGATGACGATCGCATCCTGCGGGCCGACGCGGAGGACACGAACCTCTTCATCCATGGGAGGGGCTTCGGCACGAAGGCCGGAACCGTCACCCTGGCCGGTCAGCGGCTGACCATCGCCTCGTGGTCGCCCACGGACATCGTCGCGGTTCTGCCGTCAGGGCTCCTGCCGGCGAGCTATCTCCTGACCGTCGCGCCGACACGCGGCAAGTGCGCGACGTCGACGTTCGAGGTCGCCATCGGCACCGGGACGCAGGGGCCGCGGGGCCCGACCGGGCCGGCCGGGCCTCCAGGTCCCGCGGGCGCCACGGGCCCTGCCGGGGGCGCCGGCCCGGCCGGTCCACAGGGGCCAGCCGGACCTCCCGGGCCCGCCGGAGGCCCGCCCGGCCCACAGGGTCCGCCTGGTCCCCAGGGGCCAGCCGGAACTCCTGGGCCCGCGGGCGTTGCCGGTCCCACCGGTCCAGCCGGGCCCGCGGGCCCCACCGGTGCGACGGGTCCTGCCGGTCCCATCGGCCTCACCGGTCCCACCGGGCCAGCAGGCCCCATCGGCCTGACCGGAGCGACCGGAGCCACCGGTCCCACCGGGCCAGCAGGCCCCATCGGCCTGACCGGAGCGACCGGAGCCACCGGTCCGGCCGGGCCAGCGGGCCCCATCGGCCTCACCGGCCCCGCCGGCCCGCCCGGAGCCACTGGAGCGACCGGAGCCAGCGGTCCTCCCGGCCCCGTGGGCCTCACTGGTCCCGCCGGGCCAGCGGGCCCCATGGGCCTCACCGGTCCCGCCGGCCCGACCGGAGCCACCGGAGCGACCGGAGCCACCGGTCCTGACGGCCCTGCCGGTCCGAAGGGTGATCCCGGCCCCGCTGGTCCCCAGGGGCCTCCTGGTGTCCCCGGTGCGGGCTCGACGGTCGCCTTCACTGCGAGCTTCGGACGCCCGGGCACCGCACCCGTGTTCGTGGGCCCGAGCTATGCGGACGTGGCGAGGATCCTCGTCCCGCCGGGCTGGTACCTGATCACCGCCAAGGTCATCCTGGCGAACACCACCGTCGCCCTTCCGAGCCTCACGCGCTGCGTCCTGACCAGGGACGGGAGCCTGCTCGACCTGTCCGAGGGCACGCTGCTGGATACGTCCGGGAAAGCGACGCTCACCCTGCATGCAGCCGCACAGCTCACCGGAACCCCAGGCGAGCACGTGGCGCTCTCCTGCCAGGCCGACTATCCGGGCACGGCGAACGCCACCGACGGGCAACTCACGGCGATCCAGGTCAGCACCATCACCGCACCGGGACCCTGAGCGGCGCGCTCACTGCCGGAGCGACAGGGCGACCGGCTCGCCGAGGAGGTCGGCCGCGGCGACGTCGGCCGCCTCGAGCAGCGGCCTCGGCCAGAGCCCGAGGCCCACCACCGCCACCAGGCACACGCCGATCGCCAGGCGCAGCGGGAGCCGGGTCGGCACCGGCGCGCTCCTCTCCCCCTCGGCCATGAACGTCGAGCGGGCCACGCTCAGGTAATAGAAGAGCCCGAGCACGGCGAGCGCGACCCCGAGCACCACCAGCCAGCCGAGGCCCGCCCGGTAGCCCGCGAGCAGCACGAAGAGCTTCGCCCAGAACCCGGCCACGAACGGGATGCCGGCGAGCGAGAGCAGGAAGATGAGCATCGCTGCACCGAGCACGGGCGCCCGGCGCGAGAGTCCGGCGAGATTCGGGATGCTGTGCCCGCCCGACGCCTCGGCACCGGCGTGGAGCACGAGGAACGCGCCGAGGTTGGTGAAGACGTAGGTGGCCATGAAGAACAGCGCCATGGCCAGCCCGGCCCGCGTCCGTGCGGCAATCCCGATGAGCACGTAACCCATCTGGGCGATGCCGGAGAAGCCCAGGAGCCGGCGCACGTCCCCCTGGTTCAGGGCGAAGAAGTTCCCTACCACCATGCTCGCCGCCGAGAGCAGCACCACTGCCGGGGCCCACAGCCCACCCTGCCCCGCCCAGCCGTGCAGCAGGATCACCGCCAGCGCGGCGATGCCGCCCAGCTTCGGGGCCACCGAGAGGAACGCCACGAACGGGGTGGGCGCACCCTGGTAGGTGTCCGGGATCCAGAAGTGGAACGGCACTGCGCCGATCTTGAACCCGAAGCCGGCGACGATGAGGAGCATCCCCGCCGCGGCCAGCGGCGCCCGGCCCGGATCCGCCGTCACGTCGATCTGGGTGGTCCCGCTCAACCCCACCACCAGCGCGAGCCCGAAGAAGGTCAGCGCCGAGCTGGCGGTTCCGGTGACGAACAGCTTGAGACCCGCCTCCGCGCCGAGGCGGGGACGCTCGGGCGGTCCGTCGTTCTTCGCCCAGGCGGCGAGCGCGTACAGCGGAATCCCCATCAGCTCGAACGAGACGACCAGCAGCGCCCAGTCCCGCGCGCCGGGGATCATCATCATCCCCGAGGTGCTGAAGAGGATCAGGGCCAGATACTCGGCCTGCCGGCCTCCCGCGCTCGACTCGAGCCAGTCCATCGACCCGAGCACGGCGAGCAGCGCGGCGCAGACGAACAGCCGCTGGAGGAACAGGCTCCACGGCCCGGCGACGTAGGCCCGATGGGGAGCGACCCCGGCCGAGTTCATGCTCAGCGACAGCCCGAGCAGCGCGAGCAGCAGAGCCACCGCCACCCAGCCCCAGAGGCGGCCGCGGCCGGGGAGCAGGGTGTCACCGCCGAGCACCACCGCACCGAGCGCAGCCACCGCCATCGCCGGCCCGAGCAGCTGGAACCAGGGATTCATCGGCGGAGCGCCTCCGCCACCAGGGCCACCCGGTTGAGGTAGCCCGAGGTGGTGGCGTCGATGGCGTCGAGGAGGAGCCGCGGCCAGAAGCCGAACACCACCAGGCAGGCGCAGAGGACCACCGGCGCCGCCCACTCGGTTCGGTGCGGGTCGGACAGGTGCGAGGTGTCCCCCGCGGGACGCGGCCCCCAGAAGATGATCTTCGAGGCCCGGAGCACGTACACCGCGGTCACGAAGGCGCCCAGGACGGCCGGCACGGTCCACCAGGAGCTCCGGCCGGTCGCCGCGCCGAGGAAGACCAGGAACTCGGCCACGAAGCCCGCGGTTCCGGGCAGGCCCAGCGAGGACAGCGCGCCCAGGGTGAAGAACGCGGCGATGGCCGGCATGGCGTGGGCGAAGCCGCCCATCCTCGCGAGATCGCGGGTGTGGGCCCGGTCGTAGACCAGGCCCACCAGGGCGAAGAACAGCCCGGTCATGATGCCGTGGGCGAACATCTGGAACACCGCCCCGTTCCAGCCCACCGGGGTGAGGGTGGCCGCCCCGAGCATCACCACGCCCATGTGGCTCACCGACGAGTAGGCCACGATGTACTTGAGGTCGTCCTGGGCCGCGGCGCAGAGCGCGCCGTAGAGCACGTTCACCACCGCCACCCCCCCGACGATCGGCGCCCAGGCGACCGCGGCCTCCGGCGCCAGCACCATCCCCACCCGCATCACCCCGAACGCGCCCAGCTTCATCAGCACGCCCGCGTGCAGCATGCTGACCGCCGTCGGCGCCGAGGCATGGCCGTCCGGGCTCCAGGTGTGGAACGGGAAGACGCCCGCCAGTGTCCCGAAACCGAGCCAGAGCAAGGGGAAGACCCACATCTGTGTCGAGCGCGGGAGTTGCATCGCCGCGAGTTGCCCCAGGTCGAAGGTCCGCGCGCCGGCGCGCGACCAGAGGCCGAAGATGGCCACCAGGATGGCCGCCGAGCCCACCAGGAGCATCAGGGTGAGCTTCATCGCCGCATACTCCCGGCTTCCGACCGCGAACCGCCGCCACGCGCCCCTGAACGGTCCGGCCGGGGGCACCTGGTGGCTGCTCCCCCAGATGCCGATGAGCAGATACATCGGGAGGACCGCGATCTCGTAGAACAGGAAGAAGACGAAGAGGTCCTGACTGACGAAGACCCCGAAGACGCCGGTCACCAGCGTGAGCAGGAGGACGAAGAACTCCTTGTCCCGCCGCTGCACGGTCCAGCTCGCGAGCACGCCGGTCACGATGATGATCCCCGTCAGGAGCACCAGCGCGATGCTCCAGCCGTCGGCGGCAAGCGACAGCGAGATGCCCATCGAGGGCACCAGGGGATAACGCTCGGCGAGCTGGAACCCTCCCACCGCCTTGTCCCAGGCCAGCGCGGCGGCCACCGCGCCGACCAGCCCACCGCTCGCCCCGGCTAGCGATACCCACCGGACGAGCTGCCGCATCCGGCCGGGGACGGCCAGGAGCACCGCCGCGGCGATCGCCGGCGAGGCCACCATCGCCAGCAGGAGGTGCCCGCTCATCGCCACACTCCGAACATCAAGAGCACCAGCGCTCCCACCACCACCGCCAGCGCGTAGTCGCGGGTGCGGCCGGTCTGCACCGGGCGGAGCGCCTGACCTGCCTCGAGCGTCCCCCAGCCGAGGCCGTTCATCAGCCCGTCGACCAGGTAGCGGTCCACCCAGCGGAGCGCCCCCCCGAGCGGGAGCAGGAGCCCGCGGTAGCCGAAGGCCCAGGTCCGGTCGATGATCGAGCCCCGGTCCAGGGCAGCGATCGTGCCGGCCAGCGGCGGCTCACCCCCGCGCGCGTAGATGACGAGGGACAGGGCGAGCCCGCCGAGCGCCGCGACCGCTGCCAGCACCGGCGTCAGGCCGAAGTGGAGGTGCATCTCCCCACCCAGGCCGTGGGCGAGCCAGGGGCCGAGCAGCCCTCCGGCCACGGTGGGCATGGCGAGCGCGAGCAGCGGACCGGTCATCACCGGGGGCGACTCGTGCGCGTGCGCGGCCGCGCCGGAGGGCTTGCCCAGGAAGGTCAGCACCAGCACCCGCCCCATGTAGAACGCGGTCAGGAACGCGGTGGCCAGCAGGAGCGCCCAGGGCACCCACCCTGCCCTGCCCTCCACCGCGGTGAGGATGGCGTCCTTGGAGGCGAATCCGGCGAACGGCGGAACCCCGGCCAGCGAGAGCGCTCCGGCGGCGAAGGTGATGGCGGTCACCGGCATCTTCCGGCCGAGCCCGCCCATGTCGGTCAAGGAGTTCGAGTGGACGGCGTGGATGACGCTCCCCGCGCCGAGGAAGAGCAGCGCCTTGAAGAAGGCGTGCGTCCCGAGGTGGAAGTACCCGGCGAAGGCCGAGCCCGCGCCCAGCGCTGCGATCATGAAGCCGAGCTGCGAGCAGGTGGAATAGGCCAGCACGCGCTTGATGTCGTTCTGCACCAGCCCCAGGAGGGCGGCGAAGACGGCAGTGATGGTCCCCACCCAGAGCATCCCGCCCTGGACCCAGTGCGCCTGGGCAAAGAGCGGATCCGCCCGGACCACGAGATAGACGCCGGCGGCGACCATCGTCGCCGCGTGGAGCAGGGCGGAGACCGGGGTCGGGCCCTCCATCGCGTCGGGGAGCCACACGTGCAGCGGGAACTGGGCCGACTTGCCCATCACCGCGAGGAAGATCAGCGCCGCGGTCGCCTCGGCCACCTCGGGGCGCAGCGCCACGTCCCAGGAGAACGCCCCGGTTCGTGCGTACAGCAGGAGCAGCGCGAACAGGAAGCCCATGTCCGCGAGCTTCGTCATCCAGAACGCCTTCACCGCCGCCCGCGCCGCGCTCGGGCGGTCGAAGTAGAAGCCGATGAGGAGGTAGCTGACCAGGCCGACCAGCTCCCACCCGGCGAACGCCTGGAGCAGGTCCGGTGCCAGCACCAGGGTGTTCATGCTGAAGAGGAACAGGGCGTGGTAGGCGAAGTAGCGCCCGTAGGAGCGCGGCGTCTCCTCGTGCATGTAGGCGATCGAGTAGACCTGCACCGCCAGCGCGACCAGGCACACCACCGCCAGCATCGGGATGGAGACCGCGTCGAGGCGGACCCCGATCTGGCCGAGTCCCCGGCCCTGCACCACCATCCAGGGCACGGTGGCGCGGATCGCCCGGCCGGCCAGGTCCTGCGTCAGGAGAACCCCCGCCGCGCCCGTCGCCAGCAGGCTTCCGAGGATGGTGAGCGTCGCTGCGGGAGCGCCGCGGTGGCGCAGCGCGGGAATGAGCACCGAGAGGAGCGCCGCGGCCAGAGGAGCGGCGAGCGTCACCAGCGCAAGGACGACGGAGGGGCTCATCCCTTGGCCTCGCTCGCCATCTCGAGCAGTGTGTCCCCGTGCCGGCGGTAGAAGAGCAGCACCAGGGCGAGGCCGACCGCGACCTCGGCCACGGTGATGGCCAGGGCGAAGAGGACCAGCGGGTGCCCCGGCGCACCGCCGTACCGGGCGAAGGCGACGAAGACCAGGTTCGCGGCGTTGGCCATCACCTCGATGGAGAGCAGGAGTGCCACCGCCTGGCGCCGGGTGACCAGACCGTAGATGCCCAGGCTGAACAGCGCGGTGGCCACCAGGAGGAGCGCGCGGAGGGTCACGGCACGCTCCCTTCCCGGAGATTGACTCCATCCGCGGGCTCGACCGCGTCGGGCGACGGGTCGCGGCGGCGGGCGAGCACCACCGCGCTGATGATGGCGGCGAGGAGAAGGACCGAGGCCACCTCGAAGGCGATCAGGTAGCGGTCCAGCAGCGCCATCGCCAGGTCCTGCGTGGACGGCGTCTCGACCGGGGTGAAGGACGAGAGGTCGGTCCGGACGATGGCGGAGGCGACCACTCCGAAGAAGGCCAGGGCCAGCACGGCACCGCGGACCCGGTTGGCACCGTCGATGGCGACGGTCGTCCCTTCGTGCTTCCGGGTGACCATCACCCCGAACACCATCAGCGTCACCACCCCACCCACGTAGGTGAGCACCTGGACACCTGCGAGGAAGGGCGCGTGGAGCAGCGCGTACAGCACCGCAGTCCCGAGCAGCGTCACCGCGAGCCAGAGGACTGCCCGGACCAGGTCCTTGCTGGTCACCACCCGGAGAGCCGGAAAGCCCACCAGGAAGAATGCGAGGATCCCGAAGCCCAGCTCGGCCGTCACGGAGTGCCCTCCCCGGTCGAGCCGGGCGGTGTCGAGCCACGCTCGGCGGCCGAGGCCGCCGGGGCGGTCGCGCCGGTCTCACCGGACGCACTCTGGCCGGACGCGGACGCCGGGACCGACGCGGCCGGGCTCGCTGTCCCGACCGGGGCGGGAGCAGTGACCGGGGGAGTCGATGAGCCCGATGCGGTGGTTGACGACCCCGACGCGAGAGGACTCGCCACCACCGGTGCTGCGGCGCGAGCGCTCGCTTCAGCCGCCGTCGGGGCGCCTGCTGCCGGCGCTCCCGCGGGGGCCGCGGCCTTCGGAGGCTTCGGCGGCGTCTGCATCGCGTTCAGCCGGGTGGCATCGCCCCACGCCCGGTGCTTCGCCTTCTCGTTGGCGTAGAGCTTCGCCATGGTGAGCACCAGGTCCTCCCGTCCGAAGGCGGGCAGCTCGGGCTCACGGGTCATCACGATGGCGTCGGTCGGACAGACCTGGACGCAGAGCTCGCAGTAGATGCAGGCGTTCAGGTCGAGCACGAAGTCGTCGGCGTAGCCGCGCTTCTTCCCGGTGATGGGCGACTCGCGCTTGCCGCCCGCCTTGATGGAGATGACCTCCGAGGGGCAGATGCGCTCGCACTGCAGGCACCCGATGCACGCCTCGTCCCCGTCCTCCTCGTGGAGCAGGGCAAAGCTCGCCCGGTAGCGCTCGGCGCGGGGCCGGATGACGTCCGGGAATTCCACCGTCACGGGCCTGCGAAAGACGTTGCTGAAGGTCACGGCCAGCGCGCGGGCGGCGGTGACGAAGTAGCTCTTCACCGAGACACCACCCAGGCGGCGGAGGCGCCCACCAGGAGCACGCTCGCGGGCACCAGGTACTTCCAGCACAGCCCCATCAGCTGGTCCGACCGGAACCGGAGCAGCGACCAGCGAATCCAGTACACCGCCGTGAAGAGGAGCAGCGTCTTCAGCACCATCCAGTGCAGACCCGGCCAGAAGGGGCCATCCCAGCCGCCGAGGAAGAGCGCCGCGCCCACCGCCGAGGCGACGATGGTGTGGATGTACTCGGCCATGTAGAAGAGCGCGAACTTCATCCCGGTGTACTCGGTGGTCACGCCGGCCACCAGCTCGCTCTCCGCCTCGGGGATGTCGAAGGGGATCCGGTTGGCCTCGGCGAGCATCGCCAGGAGGAAGATGCCGAACGCCGGGATGCCGATGAAGAAGGGCCACACCACGAACCAGTGATGGTCGGCCTGCTCCTGCACGATGGCCCCGAACCGCATCGAGCCGGAGAGGATGATCGGCACCATCGCCGAGAGCAGCAGCGGCACCTCGTAGGAGATGGACTGGGCCACGGCGCGCATCCCGCCGAGGAGGGCCAGCTTGTTGTTGCTCGACCACCCTGCCCCGAAGATCGGCAGCACGGTCACCGCGCCGATGGCCAGGATGTAGAGCACGCCCACGTCCAGGTCGGAGGCGACCACCGTCGGCGAGAACGGGACCACCGCCGCGGCGCCCAGGGCGGCCAGGGCGGCAAGCGGCGGCACCAGGTTGAAGATGGCCGCGTCGGCCTTCTCCGGGACGATGTCCTCCTTCTGGAGGAGCTTGAGGAGGTCGGCCACCGGCTGGAGCAGGCCCGAGGGCCCCACCATCGTCGGACCGAGCCGGGTCTGGAGCCGGGCGGCGAACTTTCGCTCGAACCACAGCGCCATCGCCGTCGCGGTGAGCACCACGGTCACGATGAGCACCGAGTACACCGCCCCGTGGACGAGGCCCTCGCTCACCGATCCACCTCGCCCATGATCGGGTCCACCGAGCCGAGGATCGCCACCGCGTCGCTCACCGTGCCTCCGGGAATGATGTACGGAAGGGCCGAGAGCGCGTGCAGGCTCGGTGGCCGGATCTTCAATCGGTACGGGAACTGGGTGCCGTCGGAGACGAGGTACGTCCCGAGCTCGCCGCGCGGCGTCTCGATCGCCACGTAGACCTGGCCCGGGGGAATCTTGGTCTGCACCGGGAGCTTCACCGGCTTGCCCGAGTTGATACTGCCCTCCGGAACCGCATCCACCATCTCCCTCACCAGGCGCACGCTCTCGCGCAGCTCGCCGAGCCGCACCTGCGCCCGGGCCAGGCAGTCTCCGCCCGGCGCGGTGACCACGTTCACCTTCACCTCGTCGTAGGCGTGGAACGGAGCATCGCGCCGGAGGTCATGGTCCACGCCGCAGGCCCGGAGGACGGGACCGGTGATGCCCAGCTCGAGCGCGAGGTCCGCGTCCAGCTTCCCCACTCCGATGGTCCGGTCGAGGAAGATGCGGTTCTCCAGCGTCATCGCCTCGTACTCGTCGATGCGGGGGCCGATGATGTCGAGCGCCGCGTGGACCTTGGCGCTCCAGCCCCCGGGCAGGTCGTGCCGGTTCCCGCCCAGGGTGTGGGTGTTGTAGTGGAAGCGCGCCCCGGTGACCTCCTCGAAGAGGTCCAGCACCAGCTCCCGCTCGCGAAAGCAATGGAGGAACACCGTCGACCCGCCGCCCAGCGCTCCGCCGAGGTCGAGGGCGAAGGTTCCGAGCCATAGGAGATGTGAGGCGATCCGCTGCAGCTCGGCGAAGAGGGTCCGCATCCACCGCGCCCGGCGCGGGACCTCGAGCTTGAGGGCAGCCTCGAAGGCCATGTTCAGCGCCTGCTCGTTGGTCATCGGCGCGACGTAGTCGTTCTTGTCGACGATGGGGGTGATCTGCACGTAGGCCAGCGTCTCGCAGAGCTTCTCCACCGCCCGGTGCAGGTAACCCACGTGGGGGACGACCTTCACCACCCTCTCCCCGTCCAGGTAGAGGTCCATCCGGAAGACGCCGTGCGTGGATGGGTGCTGCGGCCCGAAGTGGAGGAGCATCAGCTCCCCCTCGGGGTCGTAGGTGTCGATCGAGAGGTGCGGATCGACGCGCCGGGTGATCTGCACCGTCCTCAATGCGGTCATCGCCAGGGCGCGTACGGGAGGTTGGCCGGCAGATCCCGCCGGAGCGGGTGGCGGTCGTAGTTCTCGGGCATCATCAACCGGCGCAGGTCCGGGTGGTCGGCGAACACCACGCCCACCAGGTCGAACTGCTCGCGCTCCTGCCAGTCCGCGCCGGCGAAGAGCGGCACCAGCGACGCGACCGGCTCACCCGGCGCGAGCCGGACGGCCCAGGTGGCCACCCGCGAGCCGGCGCCCACAGTGCGGAGGAGGTAGCTCACCTCGAAGTGCTCGAGCTCGTCCGGGGCCTTGCCCTTGCGCCCGGTGCCCGGGATCCAGTGGGTGGCGACGATGGAGACCAGCTGGCGGTACCCGCGCGTCTTGAGTCGGCCCGCGACCTCCAGGTGCCGGGACCCGGGGACGAGCGGAGGTCCGAGCTCCAAGGTCGCCGGGATGCCCAGCTCGCCGAGGACCGCCGGCAAGTCGGGTCCGGCGACGTTGGACGCGCGCTCCGCCGGGTCGGGCGCAAGCGAGGCGCGCACAGCGGGCGTCACCTCCACCTCAGTGGCGATGTCGGACGAGGCAATCTGCGCCTGGTCCATCTCCGCCGTCCGCTCGTGGTCGACCAGCCGCGGGATGGACGGCCGCGTGACGCGGAGCAGCTCGGGGTTGGGCTCGGGAACGACGCTCTCGCCCTTCCGGCTCTTGCGGATCTTCTCTTGCAGCCGGAGGAACCCGTGCATCAGCGCCTCCGGGTTCGGCGGGCAGCCCGGGACGTACACATCGACCGGGAGGAACGTGTCCACCCCCGGCACCACCGAATACAGGTTCCGGTAGAAGTCGCCGGAGATCGCGCACGACCCCATGGCGATGCACCACTTGGGCTCGGGCATCTGGTCCCAGAGCTTCTTCACCCGGGGCGCCATCTTCACGGTGATGGTCCCGGCCACCACCATCACGTCCGCCTGGCGCGGCGTGGCCCGGACGATGGTCCCCATCCGGTCGATGTCCACCCGGCTCGCGGCGGTGGCCATGAACTCGATGCCGCAGCAGCTGGTGGCCATCGGGAACACCCAGAGCGCGTTGCTCATCCCCCAGGTGAGCACCTGATCCAGCGCGGTGGTGGCCACGCTCAGGCCGGGCACGCTGAGGAGCGTCCGGTAGAGCGGATGCTCGAACGCCGCACCGTCGTCGACCGTCTTCACACCCACTCCAGCGCTCCCTTCCGGATCGCCCAGGCCCAGCCGAGCATCAGAACCCCGACGAACGTCCCCACCGCGACCAGGCCAGGGGTCCCCACCTCCCGGACGATGGTGCTCCAGGGGAGAATGAGCGCGGCCTCGATGTCGAAGAGGACGAAGAACAGGGCAACCACGTAGTAGCGGGCGTGGAAGCGCACCCAGGCCATGCCCCGGGGCGTCTCGCCGCACTCGTAGGTCTCCCGCTTGAGCGGGCTGTCGACGCGGGCGCGCACCCGGAGCAGCCGCGCCCCGACGAGCAGGCTACCCACGGCGAGGAAGGAGACGACGAGGAAGGCGAGGAGGGCGAGGCCCTGGGTCATGCATGAGCTCCCGAGGGGAACGTCCTACTGCGCGTTCGGGTCGTCCGCATAGGCCTCCGAATCGTCCGCCTTCTCCGGGCAGCGCGCCAGCTC
>Ga0335069_10006251_pt1 | contig 17349 bp, 14 predicted proteins | sample Lox_Sample_11_FD_206714 | JGI IMG/M metagenome (GOLD analysis project Ga0335069, IMG submission 206714) | Soil microbial communities from Loxahatchee National Wildlife Refuge, Florida, United States - Lox_Sample_1.1 | ecosystem: Environmental > Terrestrial > Soil > Wetlands | place: USA... | reverse complement strand
CGTTGTAGCTGCCGCGCGCTTCCTTGGGGCCGAACTTGCCTTCCACCGGCAGCTCGAAGTTGCCCTCGATGTGGCCATTGACGGTCTCGAGGTCGTAGCGCACGGACGAGCTCTTGTCGAAGGCGACCTCGATCGAGCCGTTGACCGTCTCGATGCGCGTGTTGTGGAGCGCGCCGGCGAAGGCCAGGCGCACCGAGCCGTTGACGGTGTTCGCGCTCGTCGGGCCGGCGATGCCGGCGAGCTCGATGGAGCCGTTGACGGCGTCGCTCGAGATCCTTCCGGAGAAGCCGCTGGCGGCGAGCTTGCCGTTGCAGGTCTCGAAGCGGACGTCGGTCCGGGCGGGGATCTTCAGCTCGTAATCCACGTGGGGCGCGTTCGAGTTCGAGAAATCGAAGAACCCGAACAGCCGGCGGCGTTTCGGGTTGACCGTCTCGACGCGGATCTCCTCGCCGACCTTCTGGACCCGGATCTCGGTCAGGCGCAGCTGTTCCTGGGCCCGGCTCCCGCTCGAGTCGGTCCGTTTGACGGCGCGCAGTTTGAAGTAGGGCTTGTCCCAGGCCGTGGCTTCGATGTTCCCGTTGACGTTTTCGACGGAGATTTTCGAGACTCCCTCCATCGAGTAGGCCTTCTCGAAGACCTCCTGCTCGCCGTCGGCGCGCAGGGGCAGGGCGGCCGCGAACAGGAGCGCGAGGAAGGCGATCGAGGCTCGGCGTGCTCTTGGCATCGTGACTTTCCGAATCTTTACAACGAAACGAGCAGGAAAAGGTTCAAGGGCCCCCGAGGAGGAAGGCTCCCGTGGCGCCATGTCTCATGTTATCCGCAGGATACGGATTCCCGTGCGTCGATCGGTCCGCCGTTCGCCATCCGGGCTCTTGAGCATGGGCCAGGCGTCGTAGAGGTTCCAGAGGGGCACGATCAAGGGGAAGTTGCGCCGCACGGATGCCCAGGGGCCGGGTGGCCGGCCGTCCGGCCGTTGCGCCTCGAGGGCCAGCCAGAGGCGGGCCCGGCCGCCCTCGGCGTCCCGCAGGAGAAAGGCGGCCGTCGCGGCCGTTCCGGCGGCGATCCAGACTCCGGGGATCGCGGCGCGGAAGGCGGGAAGGAACCTCCAGACGAGCCAGGTCAGGAGAAGGGCCGCGAGGTCGGCGGGCACCGCGACGACGAGAACGTCGAGAAACAGGGCAAGGAGTCGGGCGCGGCGCATATAGTGAGCGGGCCTCGCGATTGTGAAGGGCGGGTGCCCGATTGTGAAGACCGAAATGGACGGGGCCGCCGCGGCGCCGGGCGTTCCGGCGCTGGCTGACTGCCACCTGCATTTCGAGGGTTGCCTCCCGGCGCCGGAGATCGCGCGCCTCGCGGCTCGCTCGGGACATCCGTTCGCGGATCCGGACGCGTTTGCGCGGGCGCGCGCCTCGGTCGCCGACGCCGCCGGGTTCCTCGACCTCTTTGCGACGGTGTGCCGCCTCTTCCGCCGCCCCGAGGACTACGTCGCCGCGGCGCTCGCCGTCGCCGGGGCGCTCGCGGACGACGGGCTCGCGTACGCGGAGGTCTACGTGTCGCCCGAGATCTTCACGCGCTGCGGCCTCGACGCCGCGGCCTGCCTCGAGGCGATCGACACGGGATTCCGCGAAGCGCTCGAGACGCGCGGCATCCTCTGCCGGATCCTCCTCGACGCGGTGCGCCACTGGGGGCCGGAATCGGCCGACCGCGTGCTCGACCTCTACGCGCGCCGCCCGCTGCCGACGATCGTCGGCTTCGGCATGGGCGGCGACGAGGCCTCGGTGCCGGCGGCCGCCTTCGCCGGCGTGTACCTGCGCGCCCGCGCGCTCGGCCTGCACACGTCGGTGCACGCGGGCGAGTGGGCCGGCGCGGCCTCGGTGCGCGACGCGCTCGACGCGCTGCGCCCCGACCGGATCGACCATGGGATCGCGGCGGCCGACGACGAGCGGCTGCTCGAGCGTCTCGCCGAGGAAGGAACCGTCCTCTGCGTCGCGCCGACGGGAAACGTGCAGACACGGGCGGTCGCGAGTGTCGCCGCGCACCCGCTGCGGCGTCTCCTGCGGGCCGGGGTGCGCGTCACGCTGTCGGCCGACGATCCCGTGCTCTTCGGGACGACCACGCGCGGCGAATACCGATTCGCGCGGCGGGAGCTCGCGCTGGAAGACCAGGAGCTCCGCGCGCTCGCCGCGAACTCCTGGCGCGCCGCGTTCTGCTCGCACGAACAGCGCGAGCGCGGCATGCGGGCGGCTTCGGCGCTGGACTTCTGATCCCGGGTCAGCCCCGGCGAAACGGAATCCGCGCTTCGGTGAGGGCCGCTTCGAGGGCGGCCGCCCGCGACCGCCGCACGTCGAGCTCGAGAACGGGCTCGGGGTCGAAGCGCTCCGCCGTCAGGCGCACCTCGGGCGGGTCGACCAGGCGGCGCACGATGCCGCTCTTCGCGTGCGGACAGCGAACCTCGAGGCGGACGGTCTCGTAGACCGTCGCGGCGCCGCCGGCCGCCAGAGCGCGCTCGGCCGCCAGGCGGTAGGCGCGGGCCAGACCGCCGGTGCCGAGCTTCGTCCCGCCGTAGTAGCGGACCACGGCGACGACGGCGTCCGAGAGCCCGGCGTTCTCGATCGCGGCGAGGATGGGGCGTCCGGCCGTGCCCGAGGGCTCGCCGGCGTCGGAGGCGCGCGTGGCGGCGGCGGCCGGCGCGCCGATTCTCCAGGCGAAGGCGACGTGGGTCGCGTCGTGATGCGCGCGGCGGATTCGGTCGAGGAACGCCTCGGCGTCCGCGGTCGCGTCGGCGCGCCCCGAGAGCCCGAAGAATCGCGACGCCTTTTCGCGAACCTCGCCACGGCCTTCGCGCGCCGGGACGTTGCGGGCGTCGGCGTCCGCGGTCACCCGGCGAGGGTTCGCTCGTAGAGCGCGCGGTAACGGCCGACGAGCGCTTCGGTCGGGAACTCTTCGACCGCGCGCTTCCGGCAGGCCGCCGAGAAGCGCTCCCACAGGCCGGGGTCGTCGAGCAGCGTCAGGGCGGCGGCGGCCATCCCGTCCACGTCCCCGACCGGGCGGAGGAACCCGTGCCGGCCGTCTTCGACGACCTCGGGCAGCCCGCCCTTGGCCGTGCCGACGACCGGCACGCCGCAGGCCATCGCCTCGAGCGCCGCGAGCCCGAACGATTCCGCGTCCGACGGCAGCAGCAGCGCGCGGGCCGCGGGAAGGATGGTCTCGATCGCGGCGACGTTGCCGAGGAACGTGGTCTTCTCTTCGAAGCCGCCCTCGCGGGCGAGCCGTTCGGCGAGCGAGCGCTCGGGGCCGTCGCCCACGAGCAGGAGGCGCGCGGGGAACTTCCGGCGGACGCGGTCGAAGATCGCGAGCACGTCGGCGATGCGCTTGACCGGCCGGAAGTTCGACACGTGAACGAGCAGGGCCTCGCCGGGGCGCGCGAGGGCGCGGGCAAACGGCGAAGCGCCGTCCGGCCGGTATTGCCGCGTGTCCACGAAGTTGGGGAGGACGTCGATCTTGCGCTGCACGCCGAACTCGCGGACGGTCACGTCGCGCAGGTACGTGGAGACCGCCGTCACCGCGTCGCTCTTCTCGATGCCCCAGCGCGTGATCGGAAGATACGAGCGGTCCATCCCGACGATCGTGACGTCGGTGCCGTGGAGCGTCGTCACGACCTTCAGCCGGACGCCGTTGCCATTGCCCATCTCGCGCGCGAGGATCGCCGAGATCGCGTGGGGCAGCGCGTAGTGGACGTGCAGCAGGTCGAGCTTCGCGTGCGCCGCGACCTCGGCCATCTTCGTCGCGAGCGCGAGCGTGTAGGGCGGCGACACGAACAGCGGGTACGACGGCGCGACGACCTCGTGGAAGTGCACGCGCTCGCGCGGCAGGTCCAGCCGCGACGGCAGCGCGTAGGCGATGAAGTGCACTTCGTCGCCGCGGGCGGCGAGGGCGACACCGAGCTCCGTGGCGACGACGCCGCTGCCGCCGAAGGTCGGGTAGCAGGTGATGCCGACTTTCATGATCGATCTCCCTCTCCCGCCGGGAGAGGAGGTCGGGGTGAGGGGAGAGCTCCGGCCACGATCCGCCTCAGAACCCGGGCTCGAACCCGGCGAACGTCTTCACGAGGTCGTCGATCCGCGGCGGGCGCCGCGACAGGAACCCTTCGCCGAACTCGACGCCGATGAGCGCGCCGTGCTGCCGCGCGCGCGACTCGACCATGTCGAGGAAATCCCGCCGCGACAGGATCGTCTGCGGCTCGGAGGACTTCGGATCGTGGAACTGGCTCTCGAAGGCGCGCATCGCGCGGCGCCGGAGCTCGATGAACGGCGTCACGTCCACGACGAAGTCCGGCTCCCGCGGGTCGAACGTGGCGAAGTAGACCGTCTGCTGCGGGCGGTGGGCCGGATGCGCCGTCTCGAGCTTGCGGAGGCCCGCGTAGTAGGCCGCGTCGGTGACGAGCTGGCCGGCGCGCCGGTGGTCCGGGTGGCGATCGTCGGGGTAGGGCGCGAGCACGACGCGGGGCTTCTCGCGGCGGATGACGTCGATGACCGCGAGCTCCTCCTGACGGCCGCGGCCGAGCCCGCCGTCGCCGAGGTCGAGCGACTCGCGAAACTCCGCGCCGAGGATCTCGGCGGCGCGCCTCGCCTCCGCGGCGCGGATCTCGGGGGTGCCGCGCGTGCCCATTTCGCCGCGCGTCAGGTCCACGATCCCGAAGCGGTAGCCCGACGCCTTGAGGCGCGCGAGCGTGCCGCCGCAGGTGAGCTCGACGTCGTCCGGGTGCGCGGCGATGGCGAGGACGTCAACCGGCATGCGCGGCTCCGTCGGCTCCGAAGTCCACGACCGCGACGCCCTCGGCGCCCGTGCCCGCGACGCGCCGGAGCGCGTCCCCGACGGCGCCGGAGCCCCAGGCGAGCATCCACGACAGCGGCGGGTAGACGCGCTCGGCGGGAATGCCGCCCGGCGCCAGCGCCTGGGCGAGCCGCTTGCGGCGGTTGGCGCCGACGCCGTCCTTGCGCTCGGCCGCCTTGCGCGTGCGCTCGGCGAGCTGGTCGAGCTGGTAGGCAATCTTCTTGTGCGCCGTCTCGAGGGCTCCCTCGAGCGACGGGTCGAGGCGCACGAGCGTTCCCGACACGCTCGACAGGTTCTTCGCGGTTTCCTGCGCGATGGCGGCGACGGCGTCGGCTTCGGGCACGGGCACGGCCCCGGAAGCCGCCGGCGGCGTCAGCAGGTCTTGCTCCGCGATGCCGAGCTGCGCGGCCAGGCGCCGCTCCGCGGGCCCCCGCAGGACGGCGTGCGTGCGGGGGATGAGGACCGGCGGGACGACCTCGAAGAGCGGGTACAGCGGCAGGCTCTGCGCGTGGTACGCGATCTCCGCCGCCCCGAGGACGCTCGCCGCCATGGGGAAGAGATACGACTTCAGGATGGGGCGGGTTATGACGTCCGCCGACGGCCAGGCCTCGCCGGCTTCAACGCGCTTGACGGCGGCGGCCACGTCCTCGACGCGGCGCCGCCCCTCGGCCTCGATCGTGAAGAAGGAAAAGCCTTCGGGCACCGGCGCCGGCACCGGACGGCCCGCCGCCTTCAGCGCCTCCTCGGTCCGGCGCAGCGCGGCGTGCAGGGCCGCCTCGCGCTGGGCCGCGTCGAGGAAGAGCGCGACGGTCGGCGCGCGCAGCGCCGGGTCGAGCGGATCGAGCACCAGCAGCGGATCGGGCGCGACGAGGTCGAGAAGCGTCTCGACGAAGGCGTCGCCGTAGCTCCTCCCGGGCGCGCTGCGCGCCGCGACGGCGTCGAGAAGACGGCCGCCCTCGGCGTCGCGGACGTCGGAGCGGAACGCCTCGACGATTCCGCCGACGGCTTCCGGGATCGTCCGCCGCCCGACCGGCTGCCGGTTCTGGCGATCCGCGCCTTCGAGGACGAGCTCCTGCGCACCCTCCGGCGTCGGCCGCGCGGTCCGGGCGATCTCCTGGAGGTCGTGGTCGTCGGTCAGCGCCCAGAAGACCGGAACGGCGGGAACGCCGCGCTCGGTGAGCGCGCGGGCGATCCGGATGGCGTCGAAGGCTTTGAGCAGGGTGAAGAGCGGGCCGGTGAAGAGACCGACCTGGTGGCCGGCGGAGACGGCGACGGCGCGGCCGGCGGCGAGCTCCTCGGCCAGGCGCGCCGCTTCGGCGCCGCGACATCGGAACGCGGAGGCGGGAACGCGGGGGCGCCGTCCGGCGGCGAGGAGCTGCTGGCCGCGCTCGACGCAGGCGTCGAGCGTCGGGCGGTCCGGGTAGAGGTCCGGGGCGCCGGCGAGGAACTCGAGAAACAGCGGCGAGAGGCCGGGATACTTCGCGTAAGGGATCACGATGGTTTCTCCGGTTTGCGGGCGAGGACGATCAGGCGCGGCGCGTTCGGTCCGGGCGGGGTCTCGTCGAAGTCGCCCCAGGTCTTGCACACGGCGAGACCGGCGCCCTCGAGCAGCGCCGCGAGCTCGTCGGGCGCGTAGGCGCGCACGCTCTCGCGGAAGATCTCCGCGGAGCCGCCGCGGCGTACCTCGATCTCCTTCTCGATGCGGGAGGTCACCGGGTCCCAGGAGCGCCGGATCCGATACTCCTTGCCGCCGCAGTCGCGGCGCTCCTCCGGCACCAGGCGCGCGAGCACGTGGGCCCGGCAGAACGTGTCGCAGAGGAAGGCGCCGCCGGGAAGCAGGACGCGCTCGATCTCGGACACGACCGCGGTGTTCTCGGCGTCGGCGCGGAAGTAGCCGAAGCTCGTGAAGAAGTTGACGACGGCGCGGAAGCTGCCGTCCCGGAAGGGCAGCGCGCGCATGTCGCCCCGCACGAGCAGCGCGTAGCGATCGCGCCGCCGCGCGAGGTCGAGCAGGGGCGCCGAGTAGTCGAGGCCGACCGGCGGCGCGCCGGCCTCGGCGAAGGGAATCGCGTGGCGCCCGCTGCCGCAGCAGAGATCGAGGAGGGGGGCGGGCCGCGTCGGCAGATGCGCGAGCGCGAACGCCGCCTCCCGCCGGGCCGACGCCAGGTCCCGGTGGGGATAGAGGTCGAGGTACTCCTCGCCGAACCAGGATTCCCACCAGGTCATCGCCGGCGAATTATAGAGTTGGGCGCGCATGCGCCTGCTCGCCCTGGCCTACCTGCTGTTTCAGGCCGTCCCGGTCCACCCGCCGCGCCCGACGCTGCGGCCCAGGACCTCGCCGACGCCCGTCCCCGTGCTCGCGCCGCTGAAGATCCGGTCGCGCAAGGAGCGGATGGATCGCTATCTCGTCGCGGCGCTGCGCCACTCGAACATCGACGCGTGGCTGGTCGTGACGCGGGAGGCGACGGTCGATCCCATGGCCTTCGACGTCGCCGCCGACCACGCCGTCGGCCGCTCGGCGTGCCTCTTCGTGGACAAGGGCGACCACCTCGAGCGCATCGCCGTCGTCGCGAGCTACGACACGGACACGTTCGAGAGGTCGGGCCTCTATTCGAACGTCATCCCGTACGGGAAGGAGGGCCCGGGCCCGGCCCTCAAGGAGCAGATCGAGCGGCTGAACCCGCGGGCGATCGCCGTCGACATGTCGCGCGACGAGCCGCTCGCCGACGGCATGACGGCGGGAAACCTGCAGTGGCTCCGCGAGACGCTCGGCGCCGACTATTCCAAGCGCCTCGTGTCGGCGGAGGCCTTCCTCGTCTCCTACCGCAGCCGCAAGACGCCGGCCGAGATCGCGAAGCTGCGCGAGGCCGTCAAGAAGACCGAGCAGATCCTGACGGAGGCCCTGTCGCCTGCCGTGATCGTGCCGGGCAAGACGACGGAGAAGGACCTCGCCGACTTCATCCGCAAGCGGCGGCGCGACATGGGGCTCGGCCCGTCGTGGGAGGAGGACCAGGATCCGAACGTGATGGCGGGGCTCGCGCGCGGGCACTCGGCCGCGTCGGAGGAGTCGATCCTTCCGGGTTCGGTGATCCGCATCGACTTCGGCGTCGACGACGACGGCTACAAGACCGACATCCAGCGCCTCGCCTACGTGCTGCGGCCCGGCGAGACCGAGGCGCCGCCCGAAGTCGCCTCCGCGTTCGCCACGGTGCGCGCCGCCAACCGGGCCGCCGCGGCGGCGTTGAAGCCCGGCGCGACGGGCACGGCCGTCGACACCGCCGCGCGCAAGACCGTCACCGAGGCCGACTACGAAGAGTACCCGCACGCGACCGGCCACCCCATCGGCTTCTACACGCACGACATCGGACCGCTGCTCGCGCCGGCCTGGCCCGACCGCTACGGCAAGCTCGGTAACTACGCGATCGAAAAGGACCAGACGTTCGCGATCGAGCCGGCGCTCGAGGTGGAGCTGCCATGGATGATGGGCGGCAAGGTTGGCTTCGGCCTCGAAGAGGACTACGTCGTGACGGACAAAGGCAGCGAACCTCTGGGGACGCCTCAGGAAAACCTCATCCTCATCCCGAGCGGCTCGTGAAACGGGCGGCGGCCGGGCTCGCCGCGGCGGCGCTCGCCGTCCTCGCCGTCGCCTGCGGCGGCGGCCTGAAGACCGTCGGCAAGGACGGCTATCGCGCGATCCTCTCGTTCTCGAAGGACGAACGCTTCGAGGTCGCGGTGCGCGGCGAGTGGAAGCGCGTCGAGGCCCGGATGGACGGCGCGCCCCTCGTGAAGATCATGCGGCCCGACCTGAAGCAGGTCTGGCAGTTCCGCCCGTCCACGAAGAAGATCCTGGCGACGCCGTGGGAGCCGACCGAGGAGATCGTGCCCGGCTATCCGCTCGAGCCCCACTTCGACCCGGCCGCCTACGCCGACCGCTTCGGGGGCACGATCGCGAGGATCGGCGACGCCGCGCACGGCCTCCACCCCTGCGACCGCTATCGGATGAGCCTGCCGTCGGGGGACCAGGTCACGCTCTGGGTCGCTCGCGACCTCGAGAAGCTCGTCGTCAAGATCGAGCACGCGAAGAAGGACCAGGGCGACGAGTACCAGCCCTTCACGACGACGGAGCTCCTCGACGTGCGCGTGGGCGCCGACCCGGACCTCTTCGAGAAGCCGAAGGGCTACAATCCCGCCAAGAACGTCCAGGAGCTTCTCAAGTAAGAGAGCCGGCGCGGGCCGGCGGGAGGCTGCCATGAGGTTTTCGGGGCTCCTCCTCGCGGGCGTCCTCGCGGCGACACCGCTCGCCGCCGGCGAATCGGCGCCGCCCGGGCTCGTCGCCACGGTCGGCCGATTCCAGAAGCTGCGCGTCGACGACCAGTCCGCCGCCGTGTCGAACCTCCGGCTCGCGCACGAGCACCTCGTGTGTCAGGTCTCCGCCGGCCGTGCGTCCTACGTGAAGGCCGGCGACGAGATCGTCGGTCTCTTCGTCGAGGGGTCCGGAACGGTCGAGTACGTGTCGGCGGATCCGATCGAGGCGCCGGTCATCGTCTACGTCGCGAAGAAGTCGACGAGCCTCTCGACCGCGAGGACGGACGCCGGGACGGCGGTCCGGGACCGGTTCACGAAGCTGCTCTGGCTCGCGTCGGGGGACAAGGCGCCGGAGCTGACGGGTCTCGAGGCCCGGCCGCTGACGGCGAGCTTCGACGCGCATCGCGAGAAGTTCTCGAAGAAGCGCGGCCGCACGCTCGCGGTCGACTTCGCGTCCCAGCGCCTGGCGGCGCCCGGCGCGCCGTTTGCCTGGGTCGAGATGGGGGGCGGCAGCGAAGACCTGATCTACGAAGCCGAGGGCGTCGCGAACCCTTCGGAAAGGTTGAGCTTCCTGCACGGCAGCGCGTCCGGCGAGTCGTCGCTCAAAGACATGCTCTTCTCGACCACCCTGTCGCATCAGCCGACGGACCGCGACCCTCGCGATCCGCCGAAACCGCGCGTCGTTCTGACCGACGTGGATCTCGAGGTGAAGGCGTCCGCGGGCGAAGACGTCAGCCTGACGGTCGTCGAGACGCTCGTGCCGCAGCGGGAAGCGCTCGGGGTGTTTCGGTTCGCCCTCGAGAACGGCATCTACACGACGTTCGGAGCGCACCTGTCGGCGCGCCGCGAGCACCTGCGCCAGGTCACCGACGAGGGCGGCCGGCCGCTCGCCTTCTACCACGGCGACGGCGAGGTCCTCGTGCAGACCCGCGAGCCCGTGGCGGCGAACCAGCCGGTCAAGCTGAAGTTCGAGATCGACGGCAACTTCCTGGTGCGCCCCGGCGGCAGCAACTACTGGGAGCTCGGCGTGCGGCCCTGGTTCCCGCAGCCCGAGACGTGGGAGCAGTTCTACACGCTCCACGCCGTCGTGCGCGTGAAGAAGCCGTTCGTGCCGTTTGCCCAGGGCCGGACGATTCGCCGTGCGGAGGAGGGAGACGAGAACGTCGTCGAGACCCGGATCGAGAATCCGATCCAGTTCGCGGTGGTGCTCGCGGGCGACTATTCCTACAAGGAGGAGGTCCGCGACGGCGTCACGATCCGCGTGGCGACCTACGCGCTGAAGAACGACCGCGCCGTCAAACAGCTGACCGATCTCGCGGCGGCGATCATCGGGTTCTACAGGGAGTTCCTCGGACCGTTTCCGTTTCCGGAGTTCAACATCCTCGAGATCGACTCGTACGGCTTCGGCCAGGCGCCGGCCGGGGTCATGTTCATCACCAAGGAGGCCTTCAACCCGACCGGCGGCACGGAGGAGAACCAGCTCTACTCGGGCGGCGTCAACGAGCGGTTCGCGCACGAGATCGCGCACCAGTACTGGGGTCACGTCGTCAAGGCGCCGAGCGACGAGGAAGACTGGCTGTCCGAGTCCTTCGCCGAGTATTGCGCCGCGCTCTTCATGAAAGCGGCCAGGGGCGAGTCGACGTACAAGATGATCGTCGGCCACTGGAAGGCGGGGGCGTCCTTCGCCGCGGACAAGGCGCCGATCCCGCTGGCCGACCGGGTCTACCTCGCGAGCGACGCGCGGTCTCAGTATTTCATCCGCACCGGGCTGCTCTACGACAAGGGGCCGTTTCTGCTGTACGCCCTCAACCGCGAGCTCGGCGACGAGACCTTCCTGACGTTCCTGAAGTCGTACCAGAAGTCCTTTCGGTGGAAGTTCGGGTCGACGAAGACGATCGCGTCCTTCCTCCAGTTCCTGACGAAGAAGGACTACGGCCCGTTCTTCGAGCAGAACTACTGGGGCCTGGGGATGCCCAAAGAGTAATGACTCCTGACCGCGAACTCCGGTGCGCGCGTTTCCTGACTCCCTCTCCCTCCGCTCGGGGGGAGAGGGCAGGGTGAGGGGGGCTTCCCGAGCCGCGATGCGGGGCCTCGCTCCGCGCATTAAAATGGCGTCTCCCATGCTCACGATCGGGCCCGTCCGCGTCGATCCGCCGCTGGTGCTCGCCCCCATGGCAGGCATCACGGACCACGTGTACCGGTTGATGCTGCGGCGCATCGGCGGCGTGGGACTCGTGACGATGGAGTTCATTTCCTCCGAGGCGATCACCCGGGGCAACGCCCGTCAGCTCCGCAAGCTCGTCTTCTCCGAGGAGGAGCGGCCCCTTTCGATCCAGATCTACGGGTCCGATCCGGAGCGCATGGCGGCCGCGGCCGACATCGTCGAGGAGCTCCGCCCCGACGTCTGCGACATCAACATGGGCTGCCCTGCGAACAAGGTCCTCAAGGGCTGCGCCGGCGCGGCGCTCATGGGCGACCTGCCGCTCGCCCGCGCGATCGTGCGCGAAGTGCGCTCGCGCCTGACGATTCCCCTGACGGTGAAGTTCCGCCTCGGGCTCGACGACCGCCGCCTGAACTATCTCGACCTCGGCCGCCTGTGCGAGGACGAGGGCGTGGCCGCCGTCGCGATGCACGCGCGCACCGCGCGGCAGATGTACACGGGCCAGGCGGACCGGCGGCGCATCGCCGAGTTGAAGCGGCACCTCACGATTCCGGTCGTCGGCAATGGGGACGTCGCCACACCGGACGACGCCCTCGCGCTGATGGCCGAGACCGGCTGCGACGCCGTGATGATCGGGCGGGCGACCATGAAGAACCCGTGGATCTTCCGCCAGATCGCGGATCGGCTCGCCGGCCGGCCGGTGCGCGAGGCGGCGCTCGACGAGCGCCGCGACCTGATGCTCGCGCACTTCGACGCGATCGAGGCGACCGCCCACGATCCGAAGGAGGCGCTCCACAAGCTGCGCACGATGACCGGCTGGTACACCAACGGCCTGCCGCACGGCCGGGCCCTGCGGGTGCGGATCTCGGAGCTCGCGACGCCGGACGACTTCCGGGCCGCCGTTGCGGACTTCTTCGCCGACCTCCCTGGCCGGCTGGAAGTCCCGGCGGCCCTGGCTTCCTAGCGCCCGGCGGGAATTCCGGCCGCCGCCCGACAGGTTCGTTTCTTGAGCATGAAACCGCGCGCCGCGTTCCTTCTCCTGGCCGCGCTCGCCGCCGGCCTTTCCGCGCCGCCCTCGCCGGCGGCGGCCCAGACCCAGAACAGGGAAACCGACCTGTCGACGGCCGGCGGGACCTTCCCGCTCTACGTCACGGCCGAGTACCTCGGCATGGCGGGCTTGAAGACGGTGATGCGGGTCCGGCTCCGCGCCCCCGAGCTCTCGATGGCGGCGGCCAGGCGCGGGCTGTCGAGCTTCTCGGGCGAGCTGCAGGGCAGCTTCGTGAAGGGCGGCGACGTGGTCCAGGCCTTCAAGTACCCGGTGTCGGGTCAGATCGGGACGCGGACGACCTTCACCTACGCGTTTCTGCGTTCGATCGAGCCCGGCTCCTACACGTTGAAGCTCGTGCTCGTCGCGCCGGGAGGGCGGGAAGTGGGCCAGGCCGCGACCGAGCTGTCGGTGCCGGAAGTGGGCGCGAAGTTCTCTCCCGACATGGCGCCGGGCGAAGCGTCGACGCTGCCCTCGGCCGAAGCGGTCGTGATCGCCGACGAGGCCGCCGCCGCCGCGACTCCGGGCGAGTCGAAGCTGAAGATCCTGCCGCCGGCGCGCGAAGCGCCGATCGGCCTGCTGCGGCTCGAGGCCGACGTCTCGCCGCCGATCACCCGCGTCGAGTTCTACCTCGAGGACAAGCTCATCGTGCGGCGCACGAAGCCGCCGTACTCGGTCGAGATCGACCTCGGGCAGCTGCCGCGGCGGCAGACGGTGCGCGCGGTCGGCTACGACTCGAATGGCCGCGTCATCGACGAGGATGCCTGGTCGGTCAACCAGGGCTCGGCGCGGCTGGCGGTCAAGATCCTGCCGACGCCCGATCCCTCCGGCGGCACGGTGCGCGTCAAGGTCGCCGTCCAGTCGATCGGCGGCGGGGTGGCCAGGCAGGTCGAGCTGTTCCTGAACGACAAGAAGCTGAAGACGTGGGGCGACACCGGCCCGTACGACGTCGTGATTCCGTTTGCCGAGTACTCGAAGGGCGACTACCTGCGGGCGACCGCGATCGCCGAAGACGGCAAGGAAGCCAACGACATCCACTTCCTGAAAGGCCCGAACACGACGGTCGAGAACGTGCGCGTCGACGTCGTGCAGCTGCACATTTCCGCCCTCGACAAGGACAATCGGTTCGTCAAGGGCCTCGGCGAGTCCGATTTCGCCGTCCAGGAGGACGGCCGCAAGCAGACGATCACCGGCTTCGAGATCGCCGAGAAGCTGCCGCTGACGATCGGCCTCGTCGTCGACGGCTCGGGCTCGATGGAGAAGTCGATGCCCTTCGTCCACGACGCCTCCTCCGAGCTCTTCCGCGGCCTGATCCGCGAGAAGGACAAGGGCTTCGTCATCGAGTTTCGCGAACAGCCGCACATGATCCAGGAGCTGACCGGCGACTCGGCGGCCCTCCAGCGCGCCTCGCGCGAGACCTCGGCCCGCGGCGCGACGGCGCTGTACGACTCGGTCGTGCTCGGCCTCTACCAGTTCCGGACGCTGCAGGGGCGCAAGGCCCTGATCGTCATCACCGACGGCGCGGACAACCACTCGCACGTGGACTACCCGACCCTCCTGCGCTACGCGCGGTCGGCGGGAGCGCCGATCTACTTCATCGGCGTCGGGATCTCGGTGCTCGACTTCGGGATTCGCAAAGAGATCAACGAGATCGCCCACGAGTCGGGCGGCGAGGTGTTCCACATCTCGAGCGCCGCGAAGATCGGCGAGGTCACCAAGCGCATCGAAGAAGAGCTGCGTTCGCAGTACATCGTGGCGTTCCGCACGGACTCGCAGAAGCCGGATGGCGAGTACCGCACCGTCGCCGTGAGCGTCGACAAGCCGGGCGTCACCGCGAGAACGATCAAGGGGTACATTCCCTAGACCGTCGCCTTCGCTCGCTCGCAGGCCTGCCTTCGGCACCGGGCCGCGGCTTTCCCGGATGCGGGCTCGACCGCGACCCTGGCCCGCTCGCTCGTTCCGGCTCCCGCCGCACGCGCCGGTTCGCTCGGTTACTTCACGGAGCTCTGGCGCGCGGCGAGATCGGTCACCGGGCTTCCTGGCGACCGGGCACTGGCCCTCGCCGGTCAGTGGTTGGCGACGAGCGCGTGCTTGCCCGAGTACCTCACGACGCGGGCGGGCGGCGCCGCCTGCATCATCTCGACGAGGTCCTGGAGGCGCACGAGGACGAGCATCGGCTGCTCGCTCTTCCAGAGCTCCCAGAACCGCTCCTTCGACCACAGGAGCGCGTCGCGGTGGTCCGGGTCCGTCTCGAAATCCGGCTCGAGCTCGCCGCGGTAGGCGGCGACCGGGATCGTCCGCCCGAGCGCCCAGGAGAGGCCGTTCAGGTAGTCCTTGTAGCCGACCAGGGGAACCTGCCCGGCGCCCGCCGCGCGCGCGGCCGCCGCGATCTCCTGCGCCAGGCGCGCCGGCGGGGTCCGCGGCCAGGCGATGACGACGGCGCCGAGAAACGCGGCCCATCCGACCGCGAGCGCCGCGGTCGCGAAGGAAGGGACGCCGCCGGCGAAGAGGACGGCCGCCCACGCCGCGACGACCAGGATCGCCAGCGCCGGAGCGATGAGCCCCTGGAGGCGCGACTCCATCAGGAACCCGCGCGTGACCGGATGGAGCACGAGCGCGGCGCCGAAGGCCGTCGCCAGCAGCGCGTGGGCGATCCACGGCCGCCTCCCGAGCGCGCCGCCGGCCGCGCCGCCCGCGAGGATCGCCGCGGCGGGGAGCGCGGGGAAGACGTACGGCGGCAGTTTGCTCTGCGAAACGGAGAAGAAAACGAAGACGACGGCGAACCAGACGAAAAAGAAGAATCCGTCGCTCGCGCGGCGCCACGCCCTGGCGAGGGCCGCGAGGAAGAACGCGAGCCCCGGCAGGAACCCCAGCGCGAGAACCGGGACGAAGTAGTAGACGGGCCCGGCGCGCCTGGCCGCGCCCGTCGCGAAGCGCTGGAAGTGCTCGTGCACGAAGAAGAACTCGAGGAATCCCGGGTGCCGGCGCTCGACCAGGACGAACCACGGCGCGGCGAGCGCGGCGAAGACGAGCGGCGCCGGCGAGATGACGAGCGCGGCGAGGCCCCGCCAGCGCCCCGTCGAGGCCGCCCAGAGGAGCAGGACGAGGCCCGGGAGCGCGATCGCGATGAGTCCCTTCGTCAGAAACGCCGCGGCCGCCGCCGCGCCCGCCGCGGCCGCGAAGCCGTTCCAGGGCCGGCCCGCCTCGCGGCGAAGGATCGCCGCGCGCGCCGCGAGCAGCGTCGCCGCCAGGAAGAACGTCAGCAGGCCGTCCGTCAGGTTCGTTCGCGCCATGAGGAACCCGATCGGGCTCGCGAGCAGCAGGATGCCCGCCGCGAGCCCTTCCCGCCGGCGGCCGCCCGCGCCGGCCGCCCACACGACGAGGAGGGCCGTCCCGAGGCCGGCCAAGCGGGTGGGCAGGCGCGCCGCCCACGGGGTCTGCCCGAAGAGCCGGAAGGACGCGGCGTTGGCCCAGTAGAGGAGGGGCGGCTTTTCGAAGTACGGCAGCCCGTTCAGGCGCGGCACGACGAAGTCGCGGGCGGCGAGCATCTCGCGGGGAATCTCGGCGTAGCGCGTCTCGTCGGGCTCGGCGAGGCCCGACCCGGCCGGCTCGAAGACCGCCACGAGGCAAAGCAGGAGGAACGCCGCGAGCAGGGTTTTCTCGCCTCCCGACCGGTCCGTCGCCGCCTCCATCGCTTGATCGGAGCATACCGCCCCCCGGTGCTAAGATGCCCGCCGCCTTGACCGCCGACGCGCGTTCCCGCTGGGCCCTGGTGCTGGGCGCCTCCTCCGGTTTCGGAGAGGCCTGCTCGCTCGAGCTCGCCCGTTCGGGCTGGAACGTCTTCGGCGTTCACCTGGACCGGAAATCCACGCAGCCGAACGTGGACCGGATCACGGCCGAGATCCGCGCGACGGGGCGCCGGGCCGAGTTCTTCAACGTCAACGCGGCCGACGACGCCAGGCGCGGCGAGGTCGTCGAGGCGATCCGGCAGACCTGCGGCAACGACGCGCCCGAGTCGCGGGTCTCGGTGCTCCTCCATTCGCTCGCCTTCGGGACGCTGAAGCCGTTCTTTGCCGAGCCGCGCGAAAACGCGATCTCGAAGCCGCAGATCGAGATGACCCTCGACGTCATGGCCAACTCGCTGGTCTACTGGACACAGGACCTCTTTTTCGCGGGCCTGCTGTCGCCCGGCGCGCGCATCTTCGCGATGACGTCGGCCGGCGATCACATCGTGTGGCCGGCGTATGGCGCCGTGTCGGCGGCGAAGTCCGCGCTCGAGTCGTACGTGCGCCAGCTCGCGGTCGAGCTCGCGCCGCACCGGGTCGCGGTCAACGCCCTGCGGGCCGGCGTCACCGATACCCCGGCGCTGCGCAAGATTCCGGGCAACGAGGCGATGATCGAGCGCGTGTCGGCGATGCACCCGGCCGGGCGCCTGACGGTGCCCGCCGACGTGGCCAGGGCGCTCGTGGCCCTCTGCGGCGAGGGCGGCGCGTGGGTCAGCGGCAACGTGATCGGCGTGGACGGGGCCGAGGACGTGGCGGGAGGCCGGTGATCCCCGAGCCCCGGATGCCGAGCCCCGGGAACCCCGCTTGAGCCCGGCGTCCGGCGACGCGTTCGAGCTCCTCGCCGAAAAGGCCGGCTTTCGCGAATTCCGGCTCAAGGCGAACGGCCTGCGCGTCCTGCTCCTGCAGAACCGGGTCGCGCCGGTCGCGACCTTCGCGGTCGTCTACCACGTCGGCAGCCGCAACGAAGCGGTCGGCTACACGGGCGCGACCCACCTGCTCGAGCACCTGATGTTCAAGGGAACGCCCGAGTTCGACCGTTCGAAGGGAACCGCGGTCGCGGCCGTGCTCGAAGCGCTGGGCGCCCGCTTCAACGCGACGACCTGGTTCGACCGCACCAACTACTACGAGACGATTCCCTCCGACGCGCTCGAGACGGCGCTCGCGATCGAGGCGTCGCGGATGCGCCGCGCGCACCTGCGGGACGAAGACCGCGTGCCCGA
>Ga0335069_10006250_pt1 | contig 17351 bp, 20 predicted proteins | sample Lox_Sample_11_FD_206714 | JGI IMG/M metagenome (GOLD analysis project Ga0335069, IMG submission 206714) | Soil microbial communities from Loxahatchee National Wildlife Refuge, Florida, United States - Lox_Sample_1.1 | ecosystem: Environmental > Terrestrial > Soil > Wetlands | place: USA... | reverse complement strand
CGCGCGCGCGCTCGTCGACCGCCCGCACCGCCTGCTCACGCTCGGCGTCGAGATCCCGGAGCTGCGCCGCTACGGCACGCCGGCGGAGCACCGCGCCGCGCAGGGCCTCGACGCCGCCGGCATCCGCGCGTCGCTCGCCGCGTTCGGAACGCGGCAGATCCGCGCGGCCTAGGCGACGTCTTTGAGCGAGTGCGCGTCCGCGAGCGCGCGGAGCTTCTTCAGGCTCTGGTTCTCGATCTGGCGGATGCGCTCGCGCGTGACGTTGAACGTCCGCCCGACCTCGTCGAGCGTCCGCGGGTGCTCGCCGTCGAGCCCGTAGCGCAGCTCGAGCACGCGGCGCTCACGGTGCGACAGCGTCGAGAGGATCTTCCGCAGCGTCTCCTTGCGCAGCGCCACCTCGGCCGCCTCGTCCGGGAGCGGCACGTTCTCGTCCGTGAGGAAGTGGCCGAACTCCGATTCCTCCTCGTCGCCGACCGGCTTCTCGAGCGAGACCGGTGTCTGTGCGCTCCGCATGATCTGCTCCACCTCGTCGACGGGCAGATCGAGGTCGCGCGCGACCTCGGCCGGCGTCGGCTCGCGGCAGAGCTCGGCGCGCAGCTTCCGCTCCGAGCGGACGATCTTGTTCAGCTTCTCGACGACGTGGACGGGCATCCGGATGGTGCGCGCCTTGTCCGCGAGCGCGCGCGCGACCGCCTGGCGGATCCACCACGTCGCGTACGTCGAGAACTTGAAGCCCTTGCGGTAGTCGAACTTCTCGGCGGCGCGCACGAGCCCGATCGTCCCCTCCTGGATCAGGTCGAGGAACGGGAGCCCCTGGTTGCGGTACCGCTTCGCGATCGAGACGACGAGCCGAAGGTTGGCCTCGACCATCTCCTGCTTTGCGCGGTGGTCGCCTCGCTCGATCCGCTTCGCCAGCTCGACCTCCTGCGCAGCCGTCAGCAGGTCGACCTTGCCGATGTCCTTGAGGAAGAGCTGGAGCGCGTCCGTCGAGATCTCGCGGACCTCGGGGAGCGCCTCCTTCTCCTCCTCGATCTCCGTGACGCCGACGACGTCGATCTGCATCTCTTCGAGCGCGCGATAGACGTCGTCGATCTGCGTCGGGTCGAGGTCGAGCTCGTCGAGCGCGAGCGCGATCTCGTCGGTGCTCACGGACCCGGCGACCTGGGCGGTCTCGAGCAGGTTCCGCGCTTCGTCCGTCTCGAGGATGTCGGCGACCTCGCGGACCCCCCGTCCCTCAACCCCAGCTGCGCTCACGTTCTTCCCCCTGACCGAACCGATGGACCGAACGGCACGTCGGTGACACGGACGACCTCTCGAAGATGCCGCACTGTGCCATGCGGCCCGGACGTGCCGCCATAGGCCGTTCGGCTCATATTTCCTCTACTTGGTCCCATTCTTGGCGAGGGTTGCCAGCAGCGACCTCGCCTGCTTCCCGTAGACCGTCTGCGGGCCTTCCGCAATTGCGAGGCGGAGCTGCCGCTCGCCCTTCGCGATCTGCCCGGTCCAGATCAGGAGCAGCCCGAGGTGGAGGCGGACGACCGGGGCGTGCGGGAACACGGCGGTGAGCGGTCCGAGCTTCGAGAACGCGAGCACCGGGTTGCTCTTGGTGAAGGCGCCGACGGCCGCTGCGGTGCGTGCCGCCGGGTCGTTCGGCGCGAGCGCGGCGGCGGCCCGAAGCTCGCGCTCCGCCGAGACCGGGCGGCGGAGGTTCCAGAGGGCGACGCCGTAGAGGAGCTTCGCGTCCGCGTCCGGCCGCGCCGCCGCGCGCGCGAGCGCGCGGAGCTCGGCCGCGGCGGGGAGCTTCGCGATCGCCGGCGGCGGCGACAACCCGGCGAGGATGAACGGCAGACCCGGAGCCATCCCCGGGTGGAGCGCCGTCTGCGCGTCGATGGCCGCGGGCGAGTCGGGCTGGGCCGCCGCCGCCCGCTGCCAGACCGCGACCGCGTCCGCGTTCCGGCCGCTCCAGTAGAGCGCCCAGCCGAGGTGGAGGAGCGCGAGCGAGCTGCGCGGGTTCGCCGCGACGAGCCGCTTCATCGTGTCGAGCGTCCCGTCCGGCCAGCGCGAGAAGGCGGAGCCGATCTGCGCGTCGAGCGAGTGGTAGCGGTCGAAGACCGCCCCGGCGGCTGCGCGGCGGCCGCCGTTGTAGAGCGTCTGGGCCGCGGCGAGCGCCCGTGCCTCCGGGTCGGCGCGGACGCCGAAGTCGAGCCAGAGGAGCGGCGCGCCGGCGCGGGGCTTCGTCACCGCCCCCGGTGCGGTCGTGTGCTCGCCGCGCGTCTGGAGGAGCGTGACCCCGACCACGGCCCCGACGGCGGCCGCGGCGACGAGCGCGACGACGGCGGCGACGCGTCCGCGCCCCTCGGTCCGGCCCCCCTCGACGGCCCCGATCACGCCACCGAGGGTAGCGGCGCCCGGGCCGCGCCAGGCGTCGACTTGCGCCGCATCGCTATATTCTTGAAAGTCATGCCGAGCTATCGCGAGCTGCTCCAGCAGGTGAAGAGCGAGATCGAGGAGGTCGACGCGCCGCTGGCGCACGACCTGCTCGAGAGCGCGGACCCGCCGCTCCTCGTCGACATCCGCGAGCGCGACGAGTGGACCGAGGGCCACATCCCGGGCGCGGTGCACGTGCCCCGCGGCCATCTCGAGTCGCGGATCGAGCAGGTCGTCTCCGACCGCTCCCGCGCGCTCGTCCTCTACTGCGCCGGCGGCTCCCGCTCCGCGTTCGCCGCGAAGACGCTCGAGGAGCTCGGCTACGAGAACGTCGCGTCGCTCGCCGGCGGCTTCACCGACTGGAAGCGCAACGGCTTCCCCGTCCAGCTGCCGCGCTCGCTCGACGCGGCGAAGCGCCAGCGCTACAGCCGGCACCTCCTGATCCCCGAGGTCGGCGAGGAGGGGCAGATGAAGCTCCTCGACTCGCGGGTGCTGCTGATCGGCGCCGGCGGCCTCGGCTCGCCCGCGGCGCTCTACCTCGCCGCCGCCGGCGTCGGCAAGATCGGGATCGTCGACGACGACCGCGTCGACGAGTCCAACCTCCAGCGGCAGATCGCGCACTCGACCGAGCGGCTCGGAGAGTGGAAGGCCGAGTCGGCGAAGCGGACGCTCGAGGCGCTCAACCCCGACGTCGAGGTGATCCCCTACCTCGAGCGCCTCACCTCCGAGAACGTCGAGCGGATCCTCGCCGACGGCTGGGACGTGATCGTCGACGGCGCCGACAACTTCCCGACGCGCTACCTCGTCAACGACGCGGCCGTCTGGCACGACATCCCGCTCGTCCACGGCTCGATCTACCGCTTCGAGGGCCAGGTCACCGTCTTCAAGCCTCATGAGGGGCCCTGCTACCGCTGCCTGTTCCCGACGCCGCCGCCGCCCGAGCTGGCGCCGAGCTGCGCCGAGGGCGGCGTCCTCGGTGTCCTCCCGGGGATCGTCGGCTCGCTCCAGGCGAGCGAGGCGCTGAAGCTCTGCCTCGGCATCGGCGACTCGCTCGCCGGCCGGCTGCTCCTCTTCGACGCGCTCGCGACGGAGTTCCACGAGGTGACGCTCCGCCGCGACCCGGGCTGCCCGGTCTGCGGCGACAACCCGACGATCACCGAGTACATCGACTACGTCGAGTTCTGCCAGGGCCCATCGAACACCGGACGGCCGGCGCACGCATGAGCTCGACGACGGTCCGCATCCCCCCGACGCTGCGCGCCGAGGTCGGCGGTGAGCGCCAGGTGCCCGCGCAGGGCGCGACGGTGCGCGAGATCCTCGACGACCTGATCGAGCGCTTCCCCGGCCTGCGCACGCAGCTCGTCGAGGACGACGACATCGCCCCGTTCGTCAACGTGTACGTCGAGGGCGAGGACGTCCGCACGCTCGACGGGATCGACACGCCCGTCGAGACCGGCGCGACCGTGATCCTGCTCCCGGCGATGGCCGGCGGCTCCAGCACCGCCGCCGCGCCGAGCCTGCTCGACCTCGTCGGCAACACGCCGCTCGTCGAGCTGAGGCGGATGACGCCGAAGCCGACGGTGCGCATCTACGCGAAGCTCGAGGGTCAGAACCCGACCGGCTCGATCAAGGACCGCGTCGCGAAGATGATGATCGAGACGGCGGAGGCCACGGGCGAGCTGCAGCCCGGCCGCGCTCTGCTCGAGCCGACGAGCGGGAACACCGGCATCTCGCTCGCGCTCATCTCGAAGCTGAAGGGCTACCCGCTCACGTGCGTGATGCCGGCGAACGCGACGGACGAGCGCAAGCGCCTGCTGCGGCTCTACGGCGCGACGATCGTCGAGTCGCCCGGCGACCAGGGCTCGAACGGCGCCGTCCGGCTCGCGCTCGAGATGGCCGAGCAGGATCCGCGCTGGTTCATGCCGTTCCAGTACGCGAACCCCGCCAACCCGCGCGCGCACTACGAGGGCACCGGCGCCGAGATCGCCGAGGCGCTCGAGCGCGTCGACGTGCTCGTCGCCGGCCTCGGCACCGGCGGGACGCTGATGGGCACCGGCGAACGGCTGCGGGAGAGCTTCCCCGACATCGTCGTCGCCGCCGCCGAGCCGCTGCCCGGCGACCCGGTGATGGGACTCCGCTCGCTCGAGGACGGCTACGTGCCCCCCATCCTCGACGTGTCGAAGCTCGACCGGAAGGTGCTCGTCTCGAACGAGGAGTCCGTCGCCGCCGTGCACGCACTGCTCGACCTCGAAGGCATCTTCGCCGGCGTCTCCGCCGGCGCCGCCGTCCACGTCGCGCAGAAGCTCGCGGCGGAGCTGGACGAGGGTGTCGTCGTCTGCGTGCTCGCCGACGCGGGCTGGAAGTACCTCTCCGCCGACTTCTGGGACGCCGGTGACGTCGCGAAGTCGATGGAGCGCACGCTCTGGTGGTAGTTCCCGCGGCGGTCCGCGCCGAGCTGGTCGCGCACGCGAGGGACGAGCAGCCGAACGAGGCGTGCGGGCTCATCGTCCTGAAGGGCGGCGTCGCCGAGCGCTACGAGCGCGGGCGGAACGCAGCCGCGTCGCCGTACCGGTTCGAGCTCGAGGTCGATCCCGACCTGTGGTTCCTCGAGGACGACGGCTACGAGCTCGCCGTCTTCCATTCGCATCCGGCCTCGCCGCCGCGGCCGTCCCGCACCGACGTCGAGAACATCGGCCTCTGGGAGGGCAAGCCGTACGTCATCTACTCGGTCCGCGAGGACGCGCTCGGCGCCTGGACGATCGCGGACGGCTCGTACGAGCCGCTCGCGATCGACTGACTAGGAAACCGTGAAGCTGCCCTTCATGAAGCTCGCATGCGGGTCGCACACGTACTTGTAGGTGCCCTTCTTCAGCGTCACCTTCCACGTGAAGGTGCCCTTGCCGCCGACCGACGTCGTCTTGTTCACGCCCGGGCCGGTGAGGTGGAAGTCGTGGTCGGACGCGGTGTCCTTGACGACGATCGTGTACGTGCCCGTCTTCAGGTGCGTGACCTTCGCGCCGTTCTGCGTCAGCGAGATGTTCAGCGGGTCGGAGACCGAGCCGACGAGCGTCGGGGAGGCGGCGGGCGCGGCGACGGCCGCGGCGGCGCCCAGCGCGAGCGCAGCGAGACCGGCGACCGCGAGCATGGCGATGCGGTTCATGTGACTCCCGAATCGAGGAACGACGGACCCCTTGCGGCGCGGAAGTGTAGCGCTATTCGATCTCGTCGTCGTCGCGGAGCAGGTCCTCGGGCGCCTGGCGGACGCGCGGACGCTCGACGAACGTCACCGCGACGCGCTCGATCCGGTTGCCCTCGACGACGAGCACGTCGAAACGGAGCCCGTCGTAGGCGACGTCGTCCCCCGGCTCCGGCGCGCGGCCGAGCTGGCCGAAGACAAACCCGCCGAGCGTGTGGAAGTCCTCGTCCGGGAGGTCGGTGCCGAACCGCTCGTTGAACTCGTCGATCGGGAACATGCCGTCGATCCGGTACGTGTCGTCGTCGACCTGCTCGATCTGCTCCTCGGGCACGTCGAACTCGTCCTCGATCTCGCCGACGATCTCCTCGAGCAGGTCCTCGAGCGTGCAGATCCCGACCATCGCGCCGTACTCGTCGACGACGACCGCGAAGTGGTTACTCTGCCGCCGGAAGTCCTGGAGCAGCGAGGCGAGGTCCTTCGTCTCCGGGACGATGTACGCGGGCCGGAGCAGCGACTCGAGCGTCGCCTCGCCGAGCCCGCGCTCCTGCGCCACGACCGCCGAGAACAGGTCGCGGACGTGGAGCACGCCGACGATGTCGTCGAGCGTGTCGCGGTAGACCGGATAGCGCGTGTACGGCGAGTCGAGCACCGCCTCGAGCGCGTCCTGCGGCGGGAGCGAGACCGAGAGCGCGACGACGTCCGGCCGCGGCACCATCACGTCGGCCGCGTCCTTGTCGCCGAAGACGAAGACCTTGTCGATCATCTGCTGCTCCTCCGCCTCGATCTCGCCCTCCTGGGTCGAGCGGGAGACGAGCATCCGCAGCTCGGCCTCCGAGAGGACGTCGCGCTCGGTGCGCCTCGGGTCGACTCCGAGCAGCCGGAGGACGCCGTCGGTGCTCGTGCGGAGCACCCAGATGAACGGGTTGAAGACCGTGATGAAGGCGCGCACCGGGCCGGCGACCCACAGCGCCGTCCCCTCGGCGTGGCTGAGCGCGGCGCCCTTCGGGACGAGCTCCCCGAACACGACGTGGAAGAAGCTGAGGATGAGGTACGCGAGCAGGATCGCGACGATCGCCGACATCCACGGATCGAACGCGCTCCGCAGCGCCGACTCGCCCAGGGCGCCGATACCCAGCGAGGTGAGCGTGACGCCGAGCTGCATCGCCGCGATGAAGCGGCCGGGGTCGCTCGTGATGCGGAGCACGCCGCGCGCGCCCCGGTTCCCCTGGTGGTGCAGCTCGACGATCCGCGTGCGGCGCGCGGTGACGAGGCCGTACTCCGCGGCGACGAAGAAGGCGTTGAGGAGGATCAGGACCCCGACGCCGATCAGCTCGAAGAGGAGTGTCACGCCCCACCCTCCGGGGCGCTGGTACTAGGGATAGGGTCCACCAGCTACGGGCCAGTATAGGTAACGGTCAGGCCGTCGTCCTCGCGTCCCGCGCGCCCGAGCGCGACGAGCCGCTCGAGGTGGGAGAGCGTCTCCGCGACGGCGAACCGCCGCTGGATCGGCGGCAGCTCCTGGCCGAACAGCGTGTGCGAGACGTCGAAGCCGGTGCGCGGAGAGCCGCCGAGCGCGGCCTCCGTCCGGTCGAGCCGGTCCTCGTGGTGGGCGACGATCTCGGCCGCGCGGCCCGCCGCGTCGCCGATGATCTCGCCGTGCCCGGGAAGCGCGAGCCGCGGCGTGAGCGCGGCCACGTCGGCGAGCGATCCGACGTAGTCGCCGAGCGGGTCCGGGCGGCTCTCCGGGTAGAGGCCGATCGCCGGCGTGATCGGAGAGAGCACGTGGTCGCCGGCGACGAGGACCCCGTCGCGGTAGAGGCAGAGGTGGCCGTCGGCGTGGCCCGGCGTCGCGAGCACGCGCCAGCCGGCGATCTCGTCGCCGGGGTCGACGAGCGTCGGGTTCCACGCGAACTTGACGAAGTCGGCGAAGACGTGACCCGACTCGATCAGCTCCTCGGAGACGTCCGCCGGCACGCCGTTCCGGAGGAACCAGGCGGCGATCCGCTCCGGCCAGTCCCCCGTCCCCCAGACGCGCTCGCACTGGGCGTAGTCGAGCCGCCCCTGGAGCACGGGCGCACCGAGGACGCGCGCCGCCTCCTCCGCGCCGCCGACGTGGTCCGGATGCATGTGCGTGATGAAGATCCGGACGACGGGGGCATCGAGCCCGGCGGCGATCTCCTCCCACGGCGGCTCCGGCAGGCCGAGGCCCGTGTCGACGAGCATCCAGCCGTCGTCGTCGCGGACGAGATACGTGTGGACGTGCCGCGGCCCGCTCGGCAGCGGCAGCGTCACGCGCAGGACGCCCGGCTCGATCTCGACCGGGGTCCCGAAGGGAAACGTCGTGGTCGTCGCCACCGTCGGGATCCTACGGGCGGCGTTCCCCCGAACGGGTGAACCGTGCGAGGGGGAGGGCCGATTCACTCGATCAGGTGATGAGGTTGCGCGGTCCCCGATGCTTGATTCGGGTCACACGGGGGTGACGGCGGACAGCCCTCGGCGACTGCGGTGGAGGACAGGTGTGATCACGGGGACGATCTCGAGGGCATTCCTGGCGGCGGCAATCTGCTGCGCCGCCGTCGCGGCATCGGCGATCGGCGCGCGCAGCGCCTGGGCCGACGGGTCGGTGAGCCAGCTCAACAACATCTCCACACAGGTCCAGGATCTCCAGACCCACGTCGACCAGCTGGTCGCGCAGGGCAAGCTGGCTCGGCCGGGGAGCCTGTCCGCGAGCGCCACCTGCGGCTACGGCACGTCCTCGCCGGTCTTCCTGCCGTGGCTCGACGTCGCGAGCTACTCGCTCGCGCCCGAGGGCGACTTCTCCGACGTCAGCGGCTGGCAGCTCGACCACACGTCGCTCGCCGCCGACCACGATCCCTGGACGCCCGGGTCGGTCTCGCTCCGGATCCCGGGCAACGGTCAGGCGACCTCGCCCGCCATGTGCGTCGACCTGAGCAACCCGACGATCCGTCTCTTCGTCGACAACCAGGCGAAGGCGAACACCGATCTCAAGGTCAGCGTCCTCTACGAGAACCTGCAGGGCAACGTCACCACCCTGACGCTGGCGAAGCTGCGTACGACCTCGTCCGGCTGGCAGCCGTCGATCACCATCCCAATCGGCGTCAACGTCGCGTCGGTGGGCACCGCGAGCGGATACGCGGCGGTCGCGTTCGTCTTCAAGCCGGAGGGGCTGGCGGCAGGGCAGTACTGGGCGATCGACAACCTGTACGTCGATCCGTTCCGGAGCCGGTAATCCCCTCGCCCTCGGACCGCCCGTGACCGAAGCGGTCCACGAGCTCCTCGATCCCGTCTCGGAGACGATGCTCGCGGCCGGCCGCGAGCGGGCCGCGACGCGGGTCCCCGCGCGCGTCGCGTGGGTGCGCTGGCTGAACGTGACCGCGCTCGCCGCGGCGGCGGTCGGCTTTGCGGCAACGATGCCGACGTCGCGCGGCCTTCATCCGGGCACGCTGGCCGTCCTGACGATCGCGTACGCGATCGCCGACCGCGTGGAGTTCGAGGTCGGCACGGGCTTCGCCACCGCGAGCGAGCTCTTCTTCGTTCCGATGCTCTTCCTCCTGCCGGCGCGCATCGTGCCGGTCGCCGTGCTCACGGCACTCGTGCTCTCGCAGCTGCCGGACGTCGTCGGCGGCCGGACCTCGGTCGCGACGCTTGCCGCATCCGGCGGAAGCGGTTGGTTCGCGCTCGGGCCTGCGGCCGTGATGGTCGCCGCGGGCGAGCCGGCGCCGACCACCGCGAGAGCGGCAATGCTGCTCGTGGTGCTGCTCATCGCGCAGTTCGCCGCCGACTTCCTCACCACGGCCGTCCGCGAGTGGGCCGCGCTCTCGGTCCGGCCCGCCGCGCTCGTCGAGCAGATGAAGGTCGTGTTCACCGTCGACGCCTTCCTCGCCCCCGTCGGCCTCATCGCGGCGATCGCCGGGGCCGCCACGAATGACCTCGCGCTGCTCATGCCGCTGCCGCTGCTGCTCCTCATCGGCCGGTTCGCGCGCGAGCGCAGGATGGGTCTCGACGGCGCGCTCGAGCTGAGCCAGGCGTATCGGGGAACGGCTCTTCTCCTCGGCGACGTGATCGAGGCCGACGACGCGTACACGGGCAGCCACAGCCGCGACGTCGTCTCGCTGACGCTGGCGGTCGCCGACGAGCTCGGGCTCAACGCGCGCGACCGTCGCGACGCGGAGTTCGCCGCGCTCCTCCACGACGTGGGCAAGATCCGGATTCCGGACGAGATCCTCAACAAACCGGGCCCGCTGACGGCGGAGGAGCGCGCCGTCATCGAGACGCACACGATCGAGGGCGAGCGCATGCTCGAGCAGGTCGGCGGCCTGCTCGGCCGCGTCGGCCGGATCGTCCGCTCCTGCCACGAGCGCTGGGACGGCGCCGGGTATCCCGACAGGCTCGTGGGGGAAGAGATCCCGCTCGCCGCGCGCATCATCTGCGCCTGCGACGCCTTCAACGCGATGACGACGGACCGGCCGTACCGCCGGGCACTCGCACACGCCGTGGCCGTCGCGGAGATCGCCGGCGGCGCCGGCACCCAGTTCGATCCGGAGGTCGCCGCCGCGCTGATCCGCATCGTCGCCGCATAGCGAACGTCTGTTCGATAGACTGCGGCGTGGGGATGCGCGTCGAGTATCGCGAAGAGCCCTGCCGGTCCGCGTTGAACCGGGTGAAGGGCATGCCGTTCGGGTGGTCGCTGAACCCGTACATGGGCTGCGTCCACCGCTGCACCTTCTGCTACGTGCGCGCGTTCGAGGCGCGCGCCGACCGGCCATCCGACGACCGCTACGGCACGAGCATCCGCGTGAAGACGAACGTCGTCGAGGTGCTGCGGCGGGAGCTGGCGCGGGCCTCGTGGGAGCGGGAGCCGGTCGCGATCGGCGCCGCCACCGATCCGTACCAGCCGGCCGAGGGCCGCTACCGGCTCACGCGCGGCTGCCTCGAGGCGCTCGCGGAGGCGGCGAATCCGTTCTCGATCATCACGCGCGGGCCGATGATCGTCCGTGACGTCGACGTCCTCGTCGAGGCGGCCCGCGCCGCCGAGGTCTCCGTCACGTTCTCGGTGCCGACGCTCGACGAGGCGGTCTGGCGGAGCACCGAGCCCGGCACCGCGCCGCCGCGCCGGCGGCTGTGGGCGCTCGCGCGGCTCGTCGACGCGGGGATCCGCGCGAACGTCGGCATGGCGCCGATCCTCCCGGGGCTGAGCGACCGGCCCGAGCTCCTCGCCGACGTCGTGCGCGCCGCCCGCGCGGCAGGCGCCACCGCAGTCTGGTCGAACCTCCTGCACCTCAATCCCGGCACGCGCGAGCACTTCCTCGCGGCGCTCGAGCGCGACTGGCCGGAGCTGCTGCCGGCGTACGAGCGGCTCTACGCGCGGGGCGCCTACCTCCGCGCCGAAGAGACGAACCCCGTCCGGGAGCGGGTGCGCACGCTCGCGCGCGAGTACGAGATCCGAGACCGCCGCCGCGTCCGCCTCGAGCCCCCACCGGAGCCCGAACAGCTCCGAATCGCCGTCTGATCCGACGGGCCGAATAGAATCGGGCGCACCCCGTGGCAACGAACGAGATTACCTGCCTCATCGTCGACGACCACGAGGTCGTCCGCGAAGGGTTGCGCCTGTCGCTGTCGCGCGCGCCGCACATCCGTGTGATCGGCGAGGCGGGCGACGGCGAGAGCGCGGTCGCGCTCGCGGAGCGCCGCCGGCCGGACGTCGTGATCATGGACGTGCGCATGCCCGGGATGGACGGGCTCGAGGCGACGAAGCTGATGACGGAGAAGGTGCCGGAGACCTCCGTCCTCATCTTCACCGCGTACAGCGAGCGCAGCCTGCTCAGCCGCGGGCTCGAGTCCGGCGCGAAGGGCTACATCCTCAAGGAGGCTCCGCACCAGACGCTGTTGCGGGCGATCGAGAAGGTCGCCGGCGGCGAGGGCTACGTCGACCCGGCGCTGATGCCGGCATTCCTCACCGGCAAGGACAAGGACGACATGCTCACCGGACGCGAGCGGGAGATCCTCCAGCTCCTCGCCGACGGCATGTCGAACGCCGACGTCGCCACGAAGCTCTTCATCAGCCAGGAGACGGTGAAGAGCCACGTACGGCACATCCTCGCGAAGCTCGAGGCGGACACGCGCACGCACGCGGTCGCGATCGCGCTGCGCGAGTCGATCATCGACTGAGTGAATCGGTGGCCGCGGACGACCCGTCGCGCCGCGAGCTCACGGAGCAGATCCTCGGCGCCGAGCAGGACGAGCGGCGGCGAATCGCGCTCTTCCTCCACGACGGGCCGGTGCAGTCGCTCTCCGGCGTCGCGCTCATGCTCGACGCGGCGCTCGACCTGATCGAGCGCGGCAGCTCCGACCAGGCGATCGAGGTGCTGGAGAAGGCGCTCGCGCGCACGCGGACGACGGTCGGCGAGCTGCGCGACCTCTCGTTCAGCGTCGAGCCGGTCGTGCTCCGCGACCAGGGACTCGCGATGGCGGTGAACGCGCTCGCGCAGGACCGCGGGATCGAGCACGGCGTCCGGGTGGAGATCGACGTCGCCGCGGCGGAGGTGCTCGGCGAGCGCTCGCAGGCGGCGCTCTACGAGATCGTGCGCGAGGCGTTCGAGGGCTCGATCCGCCGCGGCCCGCCGACGGTGTTCGAGGTGCGCGCGGAGCGCGCCGCGCCGGACTCGGTCGAGGTGACGATCCACGACGACGCTCCGAGCGAGCGCCGCCGCCGCTCGATCGAGGTGCTCGAGGAGCGCGCCCGCACCCTCGGCGCCGCCCTGTCGGTCGAGCACGGCGAGGACGGCTCGACGATGCAGCTGCGGCTGCCGACGTACGCCGCGTCGGAGTAGCGCCCGCGGCCGGATCACACGTTCAAGCGATGGCGCAGCGCCGGCCGGACAGGCACTCTCCGGAGAACGAAGGAGTCGAGCATGGCAGCAGACACGAGCCATGCGGCCTGGCACGACAAGCGAGCGTTCGTCGTACGCCTCCACGCCGCGGGCGGAGAGGCCCGCGAGCTCGCCGCCGGACTCCCGGATCTCCTCGCCGCCGTCGACTACGCCGTCGAGTGGCTCGAGCGCGAGGATCCGTCGCGCAGCCACGATCTCCGGCTCTCCGTGGTCGAGATGCGGGACGGGACGGCCGCCGAGGTCTGGTCCTACCCGCCCTCGTCGCAGCCGAGCTCGGGCCAGGAGCTCGTCGAGCGGTTCGGCTTCAACCCCGCCACCTGGCAGCCGCAGGTCGAGGACCACGCGAAGCGCCCGCCGCGCCGCCCGCCGGCGCCCGTCCCGACGACGGCGCCGGTTCCGTATTCGCCTCCGGCGCCCGCGACCGAGCCCGGACTGGACGGCGACGCCCACAGCGGTGCCCCGACGCGGCGGACCCCCCGCGAACGCATCCGCGACCTCGCCCGCTTCGCCTGGGACGACCGCGCATCGCGCGTCTGCCTCATCGTCGCGGCGATCTCCGTCTGGCTCACGGTCACGCTCGGGAGCGCCATCTTCGTCGTCACCTTCCTCGTCGCCGTCTCGGGCCTCTGGTTCCTGCACCACCAGAAGCCGACCCGGGCGCCCGACGCCGACGACTGGATCTGAGCTCCACGGGCCGAGAGCAGAGACGCAGTCTCCCCGCAGGGCGTTCGCGGATGAGGCGAGCGGCGCCTGGAGCGAGAATCGGTGACAGGAGGGCCATGTGGTGGTCTGAGACATGAGACGGGGGCGTCGCACGAACGCGCGCGACGAGAACGGCGCTGCGAACGGTCTGCGCGGGTGGTGGTCATCTCCCCCGCGATCCGGGATGCATTGCCTGATCGCGCCCTACGAGTACCGCCACCTCCGAGCCTTCGGGATCACCCGGGTCGCAGGTGGGGGTATCGCGGCCGCCGCTGGCATCGTGTGCCTCTGGTGCGCGGCGTACGGCTGGGCAGCCTTCTTCCTGGTTGTCGGGGCGCTGAGTCTCGCGGTTGGCTACCGGGAGCTGACCATCGCCCGCTCCAGGAACGACAGGGAGGCACTCAGGCGTCAGTCGTAACCGGCCGTCCCTTGGGCCGGCATCCGGGGATGTCACTCGCGGCGCACGCCGAGCCTTAGCGACGGCGCGCCGTTGGTCGGGACCGCGTGCGGGTGATGAACGTGCTCCGGATGAAGTCTCGCGCAGGCACCCGGCGCCTGTCGAAGTCGGCCATCAACCCGGCGTCCTCGTAACGCGCCCGAACCTTCTCGACACTCACCTCCCCCTTCGGTGTCGCGGTGAGAACGAGTGCACGAGCCTCCGGTCGATCGTGGCATCCGAGCGAGCCGGGACTGAGGAAGCGGCGCCCCTCGCACACGAGGTCGAAGGGGCGATGGTCGTGTCCGAAGATGACGATGTCGGCAGGAGCCGAGCTGTAGAGGCGCCCAAAATCAGCGGCGGAAGGGTTGCGGACAAGGTCGAACTCGCCATCAGGTCGGCGCGCGTAGTGCAGGAAGAGCACGCGTTTCGCTCCGACCTGCATCGTCACCTCGTACGGCCACCGACTGACCGTCTTCCGATCCGCATCGGACAGCTGCGCATGCGTCCAATGCTGATGCTCCAGCTCCTCGGTTGACATCGAGGCAGCCCACTGCGCCGGCAACCCGAACGCGAACCAGCAGTCGTGATTCCCCAGGACACAGGTGACCTCCTGCCCGACGAGCAGGTCCAAGACCTCGCGCGGATGAGGCCCGATCGCAATCGCATCACCGACGTGCACCACGGTCTCGCAGCCCCTCGTTCGTAGCTCATCGAGCGCCGCGATCGTGGCAGGCAAGTTGGCGTGGGCATCTGCGATCACACCGACTCGATGCACCAGTCGAATGTATGACATCGCCGCCAGGGCGAGCGTCCTCTCGCTCGCGGGCCGGCTCGTCGCGGTTCATGCGCGGTTACGTGCGCACGAGGTACGCGCACTGGCGGCGGTCGCCGGGGAGCGGCGACGGCGCGATCTTCGTCACGCGCATCGTCTCGCCGTCCTGCTCGACGTCGGCGCCGACCGGCGGGACGTCGCCCTCCCGCTCGCGCAGCTCGTAGCCGCTCGTCTTCCACACGAATACGAGGTGCCCGTCGCCCATCGCGTGGATGCTAGTACACGCCGGCGACGCTCTCCGCCGCGGCGAGACCGAGGACGAGCGCCTCGGCGAGGCCGCTCGCGTAGCCGCCGGTCGCGACGCCGCCCGCGTCGACGCCGGCAGCCCAGAGACCGTCGAGCGGCGCTCCGTCCCGGTCGAGGACGCGGGCGTGCGTGTCGACGGCGAGCCCGCCGATCGTGTGCGTGACGGCGGCGGCGACGTGGACGGCGACGAGCGCCTCCGGCCACGTCGCGAACGGAAGGTGCTGCGCGTCGACGACGGTCCCGCCCGCTGCGGCCGCGGCATCGACGCGCTCCCGCGCGTGCTCGAGCCCGTCGTCGTCGAGGACGTACCAGGCGCGCTGCCCGATCCGCTGGGCGAGGTCGCTCTCGTGCCATGCCACCGACTTCGGCGTGAGCTCACGACCCTCGTCGTCGTACACGCGTGCCCAGCGGCCGTACAGCTGCGCGAGCGGGACGAAGTCCTCCTCCCCGATCTGCGCCGGCGGCGCCGGCATCACGCGACCGTAGAACTCGTCCATACCGGTGGAGACGGCCGCGCCGCGCGCGGACGCGAAGTCGAGCGCGCCGCCGTCGCTCCACGGGCCCGCCCGCAGCAGGAGCCCGCGCTCGGCCGCGAGTCGCGCCGCGAAGCCGCCGCAGGCGAGCACGAGCGGCGGCTCTGCGTCCGCCGGGAGCGGCGTCTCGAGCTCGACGTCCGCGGCGAGGAGCGCCGTCAGCGCCTTCGGGTCGTAGCGCCGCCCGATCGTGCGCGGATTGCCCGTCTCCGTCCACACGGGCTCCGCGCCGAGCGACTCGAGCCAGTCGAGCGCGTCGTCGAGCCGCTCCCAGACGAGCCGCTGGAGGCCCGGGTCGCCGCCCGGGCATTCGTCGCGGAAGTCGTCCCACTCGCGGTGCCGCCAGACGACGCCGCTCGAGAGGAGCATCGAGCCGCCGGGCCGCGTCCCCTTCTCGACGACGCGCGGCGCGAGGCCGAGCTCGCGCGCCCGCGCAGCGGCGACGAGGCCCGCCATCCCCGCGCCTGCGATCAGCACTAGTGCCCCTTCAGGTAATGCCGTTCAGATTCTGGGTCGCGAGCACCAAGCGATGCAAGGACGCAGGAAGCGCCGATGGTGGTGACTATCGGCGCGACCGAGGACGCCGCAGCGCGCCGCGTGATTGCGGGCCAGAAGCGAACATGTATTGCCTGGAGGGACACTACGTCAGGGAGAACGTCGGCTTGTGCTCGACGTACTCGATCCGGACCCGCTCGGGACCGCGGAGGAAGACGGCGTAGGTGTTCGGGGCGTCGACGACGTCGTCGACCTCGATCCCGAGCTCGTCCGCCTGCTCGATGTGCTCCTCGGCCGAGTCGACGAGGACGGCGATGTGGTTCAGCAGCGGCCGCTCCGGATCGCCGGGGTCGCCCCGCTCGAGCTCGACGTACGCGCCGCCGACCTCGACGCGAGCCCGCCCGGATGATCCGGGCGCCGCCGGCGCGAAGCCGAGCCTCTCGTACTCGTCCGCGGTCGCGGCCGGATCCGGCGCGAGGAGCGCGACGTGGTCGAGGTCGTACTCGACCGCCGTCTCCGCCTCGACGAGGCCGATGCGCACACCCTCGGGAAGGTCGAGGTATGCCTCGCCGGGACGCGGCCGCTCGGGCGCGGCGTCCGCCGGGAGGCGCGCGAGCGCGGCGTCGAGATCCGGCACGCGCAGCGCGACGTGGACGAGCGCACCCCGCTCGCGCGGCCCCTCCGCGGCGAACAGCGTCAGCTTCCCGTGACGCGCGTCCGAGCCGACGAGCGTGAACCGCTCGGTCCGCTCGATCACGTGCATTCCGAGGTGCGCCGTCGCGAAGTCGGCGATCGTGTCCCGGTCCGCGAGCGAGTACGCGACGTGATCCAGCGTCTTCGGCCTCACGGGCCCAGCGTACCCAGGGGCGGAAGGACTACGCCTTACGCAATGGGCTCGTTGTGGACGTCGTTCTCGACCGCGTAGCGCTCGGTCAGCTCGTCGACTGCGGCCATGCCCTTCGGGAAGGCGTAGTTGATCTCCACGAACGCGTTCCACTTCTCCGGGAGCGCGTCCTCCGGAAAGATCGCCTCGACCGGGCATTCTGGCTCGCAGGCGCCGCAGTCGATGCACTCCTCGGGGTCGATCACGAGGATGCGCGCGCCTTCGTGGATGCAATCCACCGGGCACACGTCCACGCAGGACTTGTCTTTGATGTCGATGCAGGGTTCGGCGATGATGTAGGTCATTGGCGCCTACTCTATCGACGGCGCCAGCTGGTCGACGAGCTCACGCGCACGCTCGACGAGCGCCGACTTCACCACCACCTGGTCGAACCCCGCGGCGTGGGCCGCTCGCAGTCCGGACGTGTCCGTGTGGTTCGTGTAGCCGAGGATCGGGACGTCCGCATACGAGTCCGCGACCTCTTCCGGATCGACGCGGGAGATGTCGACGATGACGAGGTCGGGGCTCTCCGTATGGTCGACCGTGATCAGGCGATGCTCGGGAAGCAGGCCCTCGAGCTTGCCCCGGAAGAAGAGGTCGACCCCACAGAGCAGGATCGTGGCCACGCCGGGAGGTAAGCTCCCCCGCCGGGCGCTGCTCAAGCTGTCAGGCTGGCGGTCGTTGACC
>Ga0335069_10006248_pt1 | contig 17352 bp, 16 predicted proteins | sample Lox_Sample_11_FD_206714 | JGI IMG/M metagenome (GOLD analysis project Ga0335069, IMG submission 206714) | Soil microbial communities from Loxahatchee National Wildlife Refuge, Florida, United States - Lox_Sample_1.1 | ecosystem: Environmental > Terrestrial > Soil > Wetlands | place: USA... | reverse complement strand
TTAAACACAAATGACCCCGAGAACTCGACGTGAACCACTATCTATGGCTGACTTCGGAAGGTATGCGAAAAGCCATTGGATTGGATGGAAAGAGAGGGAGTCACTACCCTGGCGGCGAAGGTTCGTGAAGTCGTGGTAGGTTCCCGCCGTCACGATCTGTCTATGTCCAGGAGAATTCCACTCTCTTAAGCCCTCCTAGGTTTGGACAACTTTTGAAGTACCGACAACTGCTTTTTCTTCTGCGATTGCCGAATTCGTCTGGCGAATCACGAGAACAGCGCAGGGTGCAGAGCCGACCACTCGGTCCGCGGTCGAGCCCAAATGGTGTTCCCTGGCTCTCGAGGTTTTGTGCGAGGGGATCACAATGAGATCGACGTTCTTCTCCTTGGCGATGCGGAGGATCTCCTCATGAGGCTTCCCTTTGACCATCACTTCCTCAACGTTGATCTGTCGACTCAGTTGGGGCGAAATCACTTCATGCAACCGTTTTTTCACCTGGTCTTCCCATCCTCCAAACCTGCGCTCCAATTCCAAGGCTCTGGGAAAGTAACTCAAGATGTAAGGAGATTTGAAACCCAGGTCTTCGACCACATGGACCAAGCATATTGTAGCTTCATGCTCCAGTGCCAAGGAAATGGCATAATCCAGGGCATGGGATTCAGAGGAACTGAGATTGGTTGGAAATAGGATCCTCTTGAACTTAATCATCGATACCACCTCTGTGGGAGTTGCCAACAAAGCTTAGAATGAACCGGATCAAACTCGGGACGATTGCTCTCCCTTCATAAGTCTGGAGCAGGCTCTAGAGCCGCGTCACCGAATTCTGGATGCATTTTGATATCCGCCGCATCCAGGTTGCGGGTTCGCTCTTTTCATCAAACTCACCATCCTACAAACCTGCAGGAGTATTGCCAAAGTGAAAACATCCTCATAAACGACCAAAACTCTAGGCGGGTAACGGCTTTCTGATTTTTCTTGCTCGTTGGGCAGGATGCGTCTCCGAGATGGGCGAGGCAAATTTGCACTTTGGGTCAGCCTCCCCCCCCCCCGAGCGGCTGGAAGGCCAGTTCTTCGGGGAAAGAGGAGTTAATCGTATTGGAACCTCGACCCAGAGCGGTGCTTGGTGGGACGGTGGTCCCGGCACAATGCCGCTGCACCTCTCAAAAAAGGTCCATACCTCAGTGTCCCTTCGGGACCCAAGAGTTGTTACCCTATTCTGCGTCCTCCAATCGAAGTGCTGACGAGTCAGAAAGGGCTGCCAACCCAGGATCTGGTCAGGTAGTCACTCAGGGTCAATACCAGCATGATGCTTAGCCAGAAAAGACTGGCTGCGGCAACAAAGGGGGCCAGGCGGATGCTGTACCGGAGATGCATGAAGAAAAGAGCGACCATGGTGGCTTTGACGACAGCAATGGTAACGGCTACGAGCGCATTGAGTCGCCCCAAGTTAAGGAAGGAAATCCAACAGGTAGTGCCGGTCAATATCAACAAAGCGATAAAAACTGCCACATAGGTTGAAACCGGGACGACACGATTTGACATGGTTTGCCTTTCATTCATTCCAGGTGACGCCCGATCAAGTAAAGTAACGGGTAAAGAAAGATCCAGACAATGTCCACAAAATGCCAATAAAGGCCCGATAACTCGACATGGTGATAAGACAAGGGAGAGAACTTTCCGCGCCAAGCCATGATGATGAGCACAGTCAGCAGGCCAACTCCGACGATCATATGTAAGGCGTGGAGGCCGGTCATGGCAAAGTACAGAGAGAAAAACATCTTGGCCTGCTCGGTGAAAGGTCCCGGAAAGTAAAAAGAAGGACCGGGCACATGATGGTCTTTGAATTTATGAAAGTATTCGTCGGACTTGATTCCCAGGAAGGCCAGTCCAAGAATCAGGGTGAGCGAAAGGCACAGAATGAGCATCTGCCTTCTTCCTGTCTGGGCAGCATAGACAGCCAGAGCCATGGTCAGACTGCTGCAGATCAGCACAATTGTATTGAGAGTCCCAAGGACAATATCCAGTTCCCGGCTGACTGCGGCAAAAGCCAGTGGGTGCAATGAACGATACACCATGTAGGAAGTGAATAGTCCACCAAAGAACATTACTTCGGTTGCCAGGAATATCCACATCCCCAGCGTGGCAGCATTGTGCTGCTGTTCGAGATCTTGAAAATGATGCGCTAGTAACGGTGAATGATCAGCAAACGTAGTTTCCATGTCCTCCATCCTGTTCCGCCCCACCAGGCCGACAGCGGAATCTGACCGAAGGTGCTGGCCTCGAGCACATTTGATTTCCTATTGGCCCAGTCCATGGACTGCTAAACCGCAGGTTCTTGGGTCCTGAGCTGGCCGCCATACCTCACCTCATCAATCGACGGAAATTCATAGGGCTTCCGAGTCACCACCGGAGTCACTTCGAAGTTTTCAGGCGGAGGAGGAGAAGAGGTCTGCCATTCCAACCCTGTCGCCGGCCAGGGATTCCATTCAGCAATCGGTCCGTAACGCATCGACCAGATGAGGTAGACCATCGGCAACACATAGCCGATGGCCAGAATCGACGCGCCCGCGGTCGACATGACATTGAGCACTTGGAATTCATCGGGATAAGCATGGTAGCGGCGTGGCATTCCCATATATCCGAGTAGAAACTGCGGGAAGAAGGTCAGGTTAAACCCGACGAAGACAATCAGCGCGCTGAGCCTGGCCCAGCCCTCCGGGTACAGACGGCCACTGATCTTCGGCCACCAATAATGAATTCCACCCAGGTAACCCATGACTGCCCCACCGACCATAATGTAGTGAAAGTGGGCTACGACGAAGTACGTGTCAGTGACATGGATATCAATGCCCAATGCGGCTAGGAACAACCCCGTCATTCCTCCAATGGTAAAGAGCCCGACAAATCCAAACGCATAGAGCATCGGCGTCTGGTAGGACACAGATCCTTTGTGGAGAGTCGCGGTCCAGTTGAAAACCTTTACCGCTGAGGGGATGGCAACCGCATAACTGAGGAAAGAAAACACCATGCTCGCGTATGTCGACTGGCCGCTGACAAACATGTGGTGCCCCCAAACGAGGAAGCCCAGTACGGCTATGGCAACGCTTGAGAAAGCCACGAACTTGTAGCCATAGATTTCATGTCGAGTGAAGGTGGCCACTAATTCGCTCACGACTCCCATTGAGGGGAGGACCATTATGTACACGGCAGGATGTGAGTAAAACCAGAACAAGTGCTGGAACAAGACGGGATCCCCTCCATACGTGGGATCAAAAACGCCAATATGTAATAGTCGCTCTGCGGCCACGAGCAGCAGCGTTATGGCTAACACCGGGGTCCCCAGCACCTGAATGAGACTGGTGGCATAGATCCCCCAAGCAAAGAGAGGCAAGCGAAACCAGGTCATGCCTGGAGCACGCATGGAATGGATGGTAACGATAAAGTTCAATCCCGTAAGGATGGAGGAGAAACCCGCGATGAAAATCCCGATAACTGTAGCCGCTACATTGGTGTTCGAAAAATTGGAACTGTAGGGAGGATAGAACGTCCATCCTGTGTCGACTCCCCCATTGATTACTGCATACAGCATGAACAGTCCGCCCAAATTGAACAGATACCAGCTCGTTAAATTCAGACGGGGAAAGGCCACGTCCTTTGCACCCACCATGAGCGGAATGAGGAAGTTTCCAAGCACGGCGGGGATGGAGGGGATCAAGAAGAAAAAGATCATAATGATGCCATGCATGGAGAACAGCTTGTTATAGGTCTCAGAAGAAACCAGGTCTCCTTTGGGAGTTAACAATTCCAGGCGAATCAGAGTGGCGAAGAATCCCCCGACGAAGAAAAAGAAAGTGATTGAGAGGAGATAGAGTAGAGCAATACGTTTGTGGTCTGTGGTCAACAGCCAGGATTTGATCCCATAGTTGACGTTGAGGTAATGGCGCTTCGGATATACAGCTGTGTTTGTAGGATTCATGGTGATATCAAAGTGTGACTTGTTCTTTCCATAACTGGGTCATGGAGCTGTTCCGCTTGTCGTCACCTCTACGGCTCCCTGGCCAGAGCCTATGGATTTGATATAAGCGACGAGTTGCAGCAGCTGCTCCTCATCAATCAGTCCCCGGAATGTCGGCATGATTGAAGGCCGCTGGAAACCTGCAACCACCTTGGCCTGGGGGTTCAAAATTGATTCGTGGATGTAACTCTCATCAGCCAATACGGTCTCTCCGTTATCCAGGACCACAGAGGATCCATACAGTCCCTGGAGCACAGGACCCCGCCCCTGAGCATCACTACGATGGCAGGTGTTACAGGCCAATTGCTGAAACAGTTTTTCTCCCTTGGACGACAACGACCCTTCGCTGCCTCCACCACTTAACCAGGCCTGGAAATCCGTCCGGTTCAAAACGACAATCCATCCGCCCATCAAGGAATGGTTAGTTCCGCAGTACTCGGCACAGAACAGATGATAGCGCCCGGGCTTTACGGCCTGGAACCAGCCGAGGGTATAGCGTCCCTGGCCGGGCACAACGTCATACTTGATCCTAAAGGCCGGTACAAAGAAGCTGTGGATCACGTCTTCACTGGCCATGATCAGCTTGACCTTGCGATCTAATGGGACATGCAATTCATTGATCTCCCGCTGTCCGCCGGGATGTTGGAATCTCCACATCCATTGCTTGGCAGTGACGTAGATATCCATGGCCTCGGTGGGAGAATGGTAAATCTCAAAGTAGAGGCGCGCACCCCAGACGAAAATAATCATCGTGATGACGAAGGGGATGAGAGTCCACGCTACCTCCAGCCTGAGGGAGGTTCGAATCGTGGTCGGCACTTCATCAACTGCTCGCCGGCGGTACTTGATGAAGTAGTAAATTTCCATTCCAAAAATGCCAACCGCGATGATGATCGTCAATACCACCAGGAATATGAACAGGGCATCTACATGGCCCGACACGCTCGAAGCTTCTTCCGGCATGAAGGGGAAAGCGGATCGCTTCATTTACACCACCTCCCCTGCAGGGATGTTTTCTCTCGAGGTCTTGCGCTTCAAGATCAGAAAGAGAGCCGTCAAGACGAGAAGGGTCAAAGCCGCAGCCAGCTTCAGGATCCTCAACACAACAACACTGTATTTGCCGGCTGAAGGATCGTAGTGATAACAAAAGAGCAGGATTTGATCGGCAGGTGAACCGATTCTATACTCCGACGCCTCTACGAGCCCGAGACGAAGATCCCTGGGGGCATACTCGATCCCATAGAAGTAGCGGGCAATCCTTCCTTGCGGCGTCAAGATCATGATGCCGCTGGGGTGGGCAAACTGCTTCGATTTTGAATCAAAGGCATAGTGGAAGCCGACCGCCTGGGTGAGAGTTTTAATTGAAGACTCGTCACCTGTCAGAAAGTGCCAGCCCTGGGCCGCACCCGGCCTCCGGTAGCGCCTCAGGTAATTTTCCTTTTTCGCAGCAGCAAGTTCCGGTGTATCCGCCGGGTCGAAACTTACGGTCACCACGTCGAACTGCTTTCCAACATCGAAAGAGAGAACAACCAGGCTGCTCGCCAGCCCATTAAGCACTTGGGTGCAGAGCATCGGACATTGAAAGTACACGAGTGAGAGCACGACCGGACGTTTGCCCAGGAAGGTTCCCAGACGAACTGGCTGTCCATCCTCATTTCGAAACTCGAGGTCTAAAGGGATCTGTTCTCCCAACCGTTGTTCTATCCCGATCCCTCGTAATATGGGCGGGAGCTGACTGATTGACGGGCCTGTTTGTGGTGCCATTGGTTGAGCGCAGACAAACGGTAAGCACACTCCGAGGAAAACCCATATTTCTAGAAGGAGTAAATGGACTGGTGGAATGGTAGAACGGGTCAACGATTGGGTTTTCAAGGACATGCTCACCATTGCCTTCCCGGCGATCCACCCTTCCCAGGGGAATCAGCCTCTACACCTTCTTTCCTACTTTGTTGTTGTTTCCGCTCCATATCAATTGATGACGGCGCCAGGCTGGCCGATCCAGCTGCGAGATTTTCCTGCCGGGTCGGGAGGCCTCTCTTGAGCAGCCTAGCCTTGGCTTCCTCAATGGGAATTCTGACCACGCCAGCTTTGCGATCGACCCAACCGTAGCTACGGAGTTGCCGGTCTTCCTGTCTGCGAAACTTCTGGAGTTCCATTGCCCCGGATATTTCGTTCCCAGGCGCTCCTTGCAGGCGAGGTTCAGGGGGCAACCGTCGGCGCTCGGAAGCCAGTAGGGGTGGTTTGAGTTCCTGATTTGCACTTTTCTTTTGGAAGTAACTAAACAAACCCCATAAGTAGATGAAGCCGACACACGTGAAAATGACCAGGGCGACTGCAAATTTGACAATAGTCCGAAAATCTAAATCGCGATGTTCGTAGGCCACATCCGGATTTCTAGGTTGCGGATGGGCCAGCGGAGTTTCCCGGTCTTCAGAGTGCGGAAGTTCGCTCATATCCTGATAGGTCCTTTCTTCCTTCCCCTGGCCTTCAATTAACCCGCCTCCTGATCAGCGAGGGTCTCTCGATGGTCAAGATAGGATTGCGGCAGAAGTGCTCTCTTCTGTAGTTGCCATGCAAAGGCCGCCAGCCAGATACATCCGACACCTGCCGGTGCCACAAAATTCAACCAGTGAATCCGGAATTGTTCTGAACTGAATTCCGGTTGGACTAGCCAGAAAAGATCCACGAAACGCATCACGATAACCAAGAGGGCCACAGCTGCAATCCACTCAACACTTCGCTTCACCTCTCGGGAAAGTAACAGCAGAAAGGGTACGGCAAAGTGAAACAGGATCAACATCAAGCCCACCCATTGCCACCCCCCTTTCCAGCGATGAAGGTAAAAGGGGATTTCTGAGGGGAGGTTGCCGGCCCATACGAGCAGGAACTGTGAGAAGGCGAGGTATGCCCACAGCATGGTGAACATCAAGAGAAGCTTCCCCAGATCATGAAAATGCCTGGGGGTGAAGACCTCTGACATCGGTTTTCGCACGGCTATGAGACTGGCTATGGAAATCGTGAATGCCAGTGCGGAAAGTCCCTGTCCAACCATGACCAGCATTCCGAAAATCGTTGAAAACCATTGGGGGTTGAGGGACATGATCCAATCGACGGCGGCGAAGCTGATGGTGAAACCGTACAAAACTAGTCCAGGACCGCTCAATGCCTTCAGCCGCCAAGACAGGCGTGGATCGTCGACGCGATCCAGTTGATGTCCCCACCGATTCAACAAGGACTCCAGCAGCACCCACACGGCAAAATAAAATGCCAACCTGACCAGGAAGAACCGAACGGTTAAGTAAGGCTGTTTGTGCTGCAGGAGTGGGACAAGTTGAACGGCTTCCGGATGGGTCCAGATGTACAGTCGATGCATGCCGAAGATCAGCGGCACAAACATGAGGGCTAGTAACGGGAGCGTTCTCGAAGCTGACTCAAGCAACCGCCGTACCACAATCCCCCAGGTCCCTCCCGTCAAGTAGTGCAACATGATCAGTGCCAGACAGCCCAGGGCGACTCCAATGCAGAACAAATAGCCGATCAAGTATGACCGGAAGAATTGTTCGGGGCTGAGCCATCCCCCGATAGCCGAAATCGCCAGTCCGATGATCCCGATTTGCAGTGACCGCTTTTGAATTTGACTCACTACCGGCGGAGGATAAAAGTCGGTGGCGTTCACGGTTGCCCTCCCGAAGCCAGCTTTTGGCGCTCTTCCGGCGGTACATCCGCCAGGATGGCGTTCTGACTCAGTTGCAATGCCCGGATGTAGGCGATGATGGCCCAACGATCCCGAGGGGAGACCTGGGCAGCATAGTCTGCCATCGCACCAAAGCCATTGGTAATGACGTCGAAGAGGTACCCTACAGGAGCATTTCGCAACCGATCGCTATGGTACGAAGGCGGGTGACGGAATCCCCTTTGAGGAATCATTCCGTTGCCCGTCCCTAATCGGTCATGGCAAACGGAACAGTAGATGTCAAATCGTTCCTGCCCCCGATCCAGCACTTCACGGGTAATGGGGAATGGGAAAACATCGGAATAATCAGGAGAGGTCTTTCCTCCAAGTTTGGGTGCAGCAGGCATCAGAGGATTTATTCTGGGAGGAATTGTAGCTCCCTGGGTCAACGATGGCTGAACCCTCAATGTTTGCAGCCTTCCGGTGTAAAACAACACATCATCCCGTAGTTGACCGCGCGGCACTGTCCCTGGCTCCAAGGGCCGGGCAGAGGTCCCATCATCAAAGAAGGAGGCGGGTCTCAGCGGAATGTACTTTGGCTGGTTAGCCATCTGTTGACTGCAACCTGCCATCAACAGAAACAAGGGAACCATCAAAGCCAAGACTACGGGCGACAAGGACTGGCCGTGGTCCTTACTTCCTCTCAAAGATTGGCCTCCTCTCCGATTAGAACTCAACTCCAGTTACCTCCCGTGCCTTCATGGACTGCAAGAATCGTTCTGTCCCCTTCACATCGAACTGCGGGTCCGAGGCTTCAATGACCAGGAAAAACCGATCGCGCGATGCCAGAGCAAAGTGCGGGACGTTAAATACAGGGTGGTTGGGCATAGGAAGCCTGTTCAATGCCAACATGCCCAGGAAGGCCGAAAGTGCTGCCACCAGTACCGTCAGCTCAAAAGTGATCACGATGAAAGAGGGCCAGCTGTTTAAGGGGCGACCTCCGATATTTGTCGGATAATCGACAACTGCGATGTAATACTGCATTAGGAATCCGCCCAAACAGCCCACAATTCCCCCGATCAGAACTATGAGCGGAACCCGCGTCTGGTGAAATCCGAGTATTTCCGCCAATCCCTCAATCGGGTAGGGAGTGAAGGCATCCATCCTCCGATAGCCCGCTGCACTGGCATTTCGAGTCGCGGCAATGAGGCCGTTCGGGCTGTCAAACTCGGCCATCAATCCATATAAGTGAGCATCTTGCTTCATTCTATTCCTCAGCTTGCACGGCTTTCACTTCCGCTTGGGGGAGTATGCTGCGAATCTCGAAAATAGAAATCATGGGGAGAAAACGGATGAACAGGAACATCATCATTGAGAACAGTCCGAGTGTCCCCAGAAACGTCGCCCAATCCCAGAAAGTCGGGTTGTACATCCCCCAGGACGAGGGCAAGAAGTCCCGATGCAGGCTGGTGACGATAATCACAAATCGCTCCAGCCACATGCCGATAAGCACGACCCATGAAACAGCGAAGATCAACGGGACGCTCTCCTTGGCACGCCGGGACCACAGTATTTGAGGGATCAAAACGTTGCAGGCCACCAACCCCCAATACCAGATAGCATATGGCCCCGCCATTCGATTGACTGTCATAAACCACTCAAACTGATCGCCGCTGTACCATGACATGAAGAATTCCATCACGTAGCCATAGGCGACAATTAAGCCGGTAGCCAGCATGATATTGGCCATGTTCCTGAGATGCCTCATAGTGATAAAGCCTTCAAGCCCGTAGAAAACCCTGAGCGGGATAGCCAGTACCAGCACCATCGCAAAGCCCGAGTAAATTGCCCCAGCCACAAAGTAAGGGGGAAAGATCGTGGTGTGCCAACCGGGCAATATGGCAATCGCAAAGTCAAAGCTGACCACCGTGTGGACGGAAACAACCAGAGGTGTCGCCAATCCCGCCAGAAGGAGGTAGGCAATCTCATAGCGTTTCCAGTGTCGAACCGACCCTCGCCATCCCAGAGCCAAAGAACCGTAAACAATACGCTCGGCCCGGTTCCGTGAGCGGTCACGCAGGGTGGCCAAATCGGGGATTAAGCCGACATACCAGAACACCAACGAAACCGTGAAGTAAGTAGAAACGGCAAAAACATCCCACACTAGAGGACTGCGGAACTGAGGTTGTACCGTCATCGTATTTGGATAAGGAAATAGCCAATAAAAGAACCAGGGGCGTCCCAGGTGAAGCAAAGGAAACAAGCCCGCGCACATCACGGCGAAAAGTGTCATGGCTTCCGCAAACCGATTGATTGAGGTCCTCCACCTTTGGTTGAGAAGTAGCAGGATGGCTGAAATCAATGTTCCGGCGTGGCCTATCCCGATCCACCAGACAAAATTGACGATGGCAAATCCCCAGGCCACAGGGATGTTGATTCCCCAAATTCCAACTCCTTCGACCAGGAGGTACCCAATTGCCAGTAACAGCAACAGGACAAAAGCGGCTGAAATCGTGAAGCCGATCATCCATCCAGTAGGCGAGCGCCGTCTCAGAACAATTGAGCTGATCTGGTCGGTGACCGAGGCAAAGGTATAGCCCGGTTGAATAACAGGAACTATTCCTGTCTCAGAATTCGCCGTTGGTTGGGAGGGCTCGTCAGGCATCTTGTTAAGCCTTTTTCAAGTCAGGATTCGGATTGCGGACCGCAGCCAAATAGGTTGTGCGGGGACGAGTATTCAATTCAGAGAGCAAACCATAATTACGTGGCGAGGCTTTCATGTTTGAAACTCGACTTGTAGGGTCATTAATGTTGCCGAACACAATGGCGTTGGCAGGACAAACGGCTTGACACGCAGTGACAATCTCTCCATCCCGAACCTGGCGGTCCTCTTTCTCGGCACTGATTTTGGCCTGGGTGATCCGTTGCACGCAGTAAGTGCATTTCTCCATGACCCCGCGGCTGCGAACTGTTACGTCAGGGTTCCTGAGGAGCTTGAGGCTGGGAGTATCCCAGTCTGCGAACTGAAGAAAGTTAAAGCGCCGAACTTTGTAAGGACAGTTATTGGAGCAATAGCGGGTCCCAATGCAACGGTTATACACCATGTTGTTCAGGCCTTCCGCGCTGTGGGTTGTGGCTTGAACTGGGCAGACCAGCTCACACGGGGCGTTTTCACAGTGCTGACACAATACGGGTTGAAAGTCCGTTTCAGGATCATCCGGGTTGCCCCGGTAATAACGGTCTATGCGGATCCAGTGCATTTCGCGGCCATGCAGAACTTCCTCCTTGCCCACAACCGGGATGTTGTTTTCCGCCTGGCAGGCAACGACACAGGCATTGCAGCCTACGCAACAATTCAGGTCGATGACCATCCCCCAGGCATAACCGGCGTATGAGTAATCGGGATACAGAGAGGGGGTGCGATGCGCCTTCGAGTATTCATCCTGGGCAAAGCCCGGATTCATGCGGTATTCATCGAGTGAGCCCGACCGCAGCAAATCCCTGCCTTCCATGTTGTGGTGATACTGGGTACAGGCGAGTGGATAAGTTCCCCCAGTCTTACGGATCGTGACACCCAAGTCAGACCAGGGATGATCTGATTGGCAAATTGCATAGGCATTGAATCCTCGCCCTGTCCCCACGCTGCCAGCCCGGTCGCGTCCATAACCGAGGTGGACCGTGATGCATCCGTCTGCATGACCGGGCACAATCCACGCAGGAGCAGATAATTTACGTCCCGCCAGTTCGAGCTCGATTCTGTCTGCCAGAACCTGGCCGTGTTCGCCACCCCGATTCGCAATCTGCTGCGATATCCCGAACCGCTCCGCTGTTGCGGGACTCAACAGTGCCGCGTTGTCCCAAGTAAGCTTCGTGAGGGGCTTGGGCAATTCTTGCAGCCAGCCGTTATTGGCGAACCTGCCATCATAGACGGTGGGATCAGGTCGGAACAGGATCTCCAACGTAAGAGAAGGACCTGCTTCAGTATCCCGCCTCGATTTCGGGCTATTGCGGGAAGAGATTTGAGTGCTCCAGCCGTCCTTTAAAGCCACGGCTTTCGCAGGCAAGGACGTGCCTTCAATCAAGCCGTCGTGCAGGGCCTTTCGCCAGAATAGCTCGAACTCAAGGTCAGCCGACATGGAGTGAAGAGAGTTTGCAGTCCTCCTCCTCGCTCGCGAGCTTTCACCGTGGCCAGTCAGATTGGCAGACCTGCCCTCCGACATCTCGCCTGACGACCTCTCTGCCGGCTTCCGACTTTGCCATAGCGTCTGACGCTGAGTTTTCCAGTAATCGCGCACGATCTCGTAACTCGATCGTTCCGGTTTGTCCGTAAGAGCAGCCAGGAACTCATGAGGCGTTTTCCCATGGTAAAGGGGGGCGATCAGTGGCTGAATAATCGATATGGTTCCGTCATAAGCCCTCGCATCGCTCCAGGACTCCAGATCATGAGCCTGGGGGATGTGCCAATGACAGAGTTCCGAAGTTTCGTCGTAGTAAAGGCCCAAATGGACACGCAGTCTGACCTTCGACATCGATTTCACGAAATTCAAATCTGTGGGGGTACTGTAAGCAGGATTCACACCCAAAATGAGGAGAATCTCGACCTGGCCGGAGTCCATCTCCTGCAACAATTCGCGAAGTGAAGAGACGGAACTGACCGGGTTGAACTCGACTGGATCAGTATAGACAACCGTACGGCCGACATTTCCAAGGGTCACATTCATGGCATGCGCCAAGGCATGAACAACGGCCGGTTGGTATTCTCCCGGGACAATGAGGCTCGCGCCGTTGTGCCGGCGCAGGTCTTGTGCAGTCACACTGAACCAGCGAGAAGGAAGACCTCCAACCTCTTGAACCTCGTTCGGACATACCCCTAGTTCTATGGCCAAAGCCCTTGTGAACTTCTCTATGGCACTTGGCGACAACGACAGTCGATGATCGGCCTTTGCCCCCGTATTGGTCGGATTGCTTTCGACCACATAAAGGCGATTCATCTCGCCGCCTCCTGTGTCAGGGCCACGTTTCTTCATGAAATCCCGAGCGTATCTCTGCCAACCCGCTCCTGAAGAGAGGAAATCGGAATCGAGAGATAGGACAACCTCGGCTTTCTCGAAATGATAGACCGCGTTAGCTGGAGCCCCAAAGGCCTGGAGCGTCCCTGCATGTGCCCCCTCACCTCGAGCAGGTTCGAACTGGTACCATTTGGCCTGCGGTATTTCATGGAGCAGGTTTTGAATCTGAAATGCCAGCGTGGGTGAGGAAACAGCTCCCGTCAAGATTCGCAGTCCTGCACCCTTCAGCGCCCGGCATCGTTCCAATTGCGAGCGAATCGCTCCGAGAAAAGCAGACCAGGACTGGATATCCCCGATGTAAGAGACAGTTTGCGCCCGGTCTGGATCGTACAGAGCCAAGACGGAAGCTTGGGCGTACACATCGGTTGCACCCAGGCTGGCAGGATGATCCGGGTTACCTTCCACTTTGGTGGGACGCCCTTCGTGGCTTTCCACGAGCACACCGCTTGCTATCCCGCTCAGCGTCAATGCAGTGGCAAAACGCAAAGGTTGCCCCAGGGAAATCTCTTCAGGCTGACGCACATAGGGAACGATTTCCTCGGCCGGTTGGCGAGTGCACGCGCCCAAGCCTGCCAGTGCCAGCGAGGCACCCATAAGCTGCAAGAACCTGCGGCGGTCCACCGGACCGGGCCCCAGAGGCGCTTGCTGCGAAAAGTTCTGATCAAGAAATTCCTTGAAAGTGTCGGTCTCGGCTAGTTCTTCAAGTGTACGCCAATACTCCTTGCCTCGACTGGTTGCGAGTCTTGCGCGCATTGAAGCCAGGTCGAGCCTTTCAGTCCATTCCCGCATAATGCCCCTTCCCCTCAGCGATGACAGGTATCACAACTGGTCAAGTGAGCGGAGTCCAGGATTCGATATTCCTTCACCAGCTTGGTTCCCAGTTCCAACTGATTGGCCGGCGATTCCCAGGCCATGTTGAATACTTCAGCTCGCGGTCTTACGAACCTCTCCGGATGGCGGTGACAATCGAGGCACCATTCCATCTGTAATGAAGCGACCTGCCAGGTCAACGGCATTTGGTCCACTCTCCCATGGCAAGTTGAACATCCAATTCCCTTATGGACATGAATGCTATGATTGAAGTAAACGAAATCAGGCAGGTCGTGAACCCTCGTCCAGTGAAGAGGCGTCCCAGTGCGCCAGCTCTCGCGAATCGGTTCAAGGTATGGACTGTTCGTGAACAGTTCAGAGTGGCAATTCATGCAAATCTTGGTCGGGGGGATCCCTGCAAATGAAGACGTTTCCACCGTGACGTGACAATATCGACAATCGATGCCGTCATCAGTGACATGATGTTTGTGGCTAAACTGAACGGGCTGTCCGCGCGGAACATAGGCTCGTGTCGTATAGGGTGAGCGTGTGAAGGCCGCCAGAAACCAGAGACCTGCACCAACGAAGAAAACCGCACCGAAAATGACCACTTTGAAGATCGTGTTTGTACTCGGATGAAATGTTTGAGCCACCCTGTAGTCTCTTTCTTCAACGGTTAAGGAGCACCGTGTTCCGGTACTGATGAGGCAGCGGTCTCCGTCGGACTTGGTTCTGCACCTGCTCTGGTCAAGCCCAGGCCAAGCCCCGATCAAACTTTCGATTTCCTGAATTTGCCTTTCTACGTGGGGTAGAGCAAGCATGATTACGGCCAAGGGAAAGCGGAAACCGAGGTCAAATGCGAATCCGCGTGTTCTCAGAAGGAGTTATCCATTTGCTGAAGGGGACAGGACCATCATATCAGAGGATAGCGCTGTGGCGGTTTTGCAATTGGTTGCGAGCAAACCCTCAGATCTCAAGGACATATAAGTGTGGCGGTTTTGACCCTTCTCACAAACGTGTCCCTCCTTTCGCTGGATCGAGCCCAGGGCCGGCAGATCCAATAAAACCGACTTAATTCGGATACAGACTTCCTTTCAATTGGGACTTGAGAAATCTCATTGAAGTGCAGGATTGCCCCACGAGAGAGTGTGCAAATCATCGGTTAGACAACGTCTCGAGGTCACGAGTTCTTCCCGTTTCTTCTGTCTTCCAAGTCTCCCTCTCTGGCTCCGGATTTTGGAGACCCATTTGCACAACCTCACGACGTGATGACCTGAGGCCAGAGGCGTCATGCTGGTAGGGGCCCTGGCAGAAGACACGGATTACAGAAGTGGCCCCATGATGAAGAAGTAAGGAGGTCTATTGTGTGGCAACATTCACATCGGTTTACTATCGCGGACGATCAAGCCGTGCAGGTGTTACTCAATAAGCTCCATTCTAACGGGACTCATCAGCTACGCCGAGAGAGATTACTGAAGGCACTCGAAAAAGCGTCTCAGCGTTACCGAGAGTCCCGCGACGAGGGGCGGCAGGCTTTTTTCCACGGGTTGCTGACGGGCTACGCAGTTGCACTCAAACTGTGGTAGTAAGCGATAGACCGGAGCCCGTTACTGTGTCAACTATGCTGGCCCAGGCAGATATGCCTCACTCGGCTATTTGCAGTTGTGCAATTATCGATTCCAGGAGGCCCCTATCTCTTGCAGTTACTACGCCAGGCATGTGCTCGCATGGGTGGCAGAAGAGTTGCATGAACGGATAAGGGGAAGTCTCCCGAAAGGGTCTCCTGACTTTAGAACCCTCAGAATGCTGGGGCCTAGGCCCCGCATGAAATGGAGATGCATATGCGAACCTTTAGATTCTTATTCCCTCTCTTCATGGGCATTTCGATTCTGGTTTGGGAGGGATGTGGGAAGATAAATCAATTGCAGTCCGGGACAGACCGCTCCCTGGCGGCAAAGACAAACGAAGCCGTGAAGCCTCCCAATCCGGGGGATGATTGGCTGATAATCCAAGGCAACAATTACGTCCCCGTCGTTGACGAACTGGGGCGAAACATCCGAAGCGCCCGGCAGGACTTCCTGCAAACTGACTTTCAGGCAGCAGCGGCTGAAGTTCGTAAAGGAGCCGATTTTCTGAGACAGGAGGTGGGGCCGGCATCTCCAGCAGATAGATCGAAGCTCAGCGCAGTTATCAGTGAAATGGATGAGCTGGCAGACTCGCTGGACAAGAATTCCGTCACCTCGCTGGAAGCCTTGGATAGAGTCTTTGCTAAAGCTCATCAGGTTGACATGGAAAATAGTTGGGCCGTTGTCGGAGTGGAAAAATGGTTTCCTTTTGTTGAGTCGACCGGGCAGCACATGAATAACGCAAAGGAAGCGTTCTTGAGGAAGGATTTCGTGACGGCTGTGACGGAGATTCGCAAGGTAGAGGCGCTTCTAAAACTGCAGGCGAGTCGAAGCACTGAACAGGGCAGGAGAGATCTGGAAACGGTTTGGAACGAATTGGAAACGCTAGCTGCAAGAGTCGAGACCGGTTCAATCCCTCAAACACAGGTTCTTTCGAATACTTTCGCCACGGCCCAATATGCGTTAGCCAGAGTCCATAATCAGAAGGCCCTCCAAGACTGGAATGACAAGGAACGCATCAGAACGGGATACGAGTTGAAAGCTGCGATTGCGCACCTTGAGAAAGGGGACTCATGGGCCGGGCACGGAGCCGAATCGAGCCTCGTCTTGCATGGGCAACAATTGAGCCAAAAATTGACTGGAGGCACTCCTGTCGCCAAGAATACCGTGGAAAGGGCCATTGAGAATATTGGCAAGGTGATCGAGAATCGCGATAAGCAGGTGGAGCTCGCCCTGAAGTAAGACGGTCTAAAATGTCGACTGCGAGCTAATCCAGGGCGTTTTTATATGAAGCCCCATCGACCGGAAGAATTAAGGAATCAGCCATTGTTTTCTTCGGATCATAACTTGCTCATTCCTATTCACGACCCAAAGATCGGTGCTTCCGTCATCCAGTGTTGCTACGCCGCCATAGAAAAGCGCAAATCTTCCCTCTTGACCAAGAAGACAGAGTCCAAGAACACCCACGTGACGTTTCGCACGACCAGATTATGGATTACCGAGGAGAAAATCTCCCTGAACGTTAGCCGCCTACTGGTCAATCCACCCTGCATGGCCGGAGTTCTAACTTCCCGTCCAAATTTCAATGCTCGCTGAGGTCTGATGAAATTGTAATAGCAACGTAACAACTCGATGTGATCTTCGAGATGTTCCTTCCAGCGGGCGTGACATGTCGTTCGGCGACCCAGACACGCCGAGCCTTGTCGGATCGTGAGATTCAGTCGTTCGATGAACGACGTGTTCAGGTTCAAAGAGTCCTCGGAGTCACTCAACATCTGCTGCAGTCGCCACCCGCCCCCAATCACCATCCTTCGTTCGACCTTCACGACATGATCGTTTCGGCGTGTCTTGATGACCTGGCCGTAGAGACAGGCGGGCCCAAAGACTCGCCCGATGACTTTCTTATAGAACTCGAACCCATCCGGGGTAATCAGTGGAATTTGTCCGGGATTCATGCGTTCGAATACATCTCGGAAGAGAGCCAGCGTGTTGCGAAAGCTTCGTTTGCCAACCATCGTCGAAGGCCAAAGCCGTGACCAGACGTCAATAACGGCGAAGACCCAGATGGGCTGCTCTTTGCCCCCGACGATTGTTTGCATCTCGTCTGCCTGAAGCTCTGCCATGTCGAGCCTTTTCATTTTTCGATCACTGAAGCGACGA
>Ga0335069_10006246_pt1 | contig 17353 bp, 11 predicted proteins | sample Lox_Sample_11_FD_206714 | JGI IMG/M metagenome (GOLD analysis project Ga0335069, IMG submission 206714) | Soil microbial communities from Loxahatchee National Wildlife Refuge, Florida, United States - Lox_Sample_1.1 | ecosystem: Environmental > Terrestrial > Soil > Wetlands | place: USA... | reverse complement strand
CGTGTTCGGCGCATTGCTGCCTTATGCCGCGGCAGGGCGTCCGTGGATCGCCTGCGTCGTCCCCCTGGCGTTCGCGCAACTCCTGCTGCTGCTGACACGCGAACTGCCGCTGCGCGAGCCGCTGCTGCTGTGCTGGGTCCTCGCGATCGGCTCCGCGGCCTTCGCGTCGCACCGGCTGCGCCGCACGCTCGTCGCCAACGTCGTGATGCGTCGGCGCGCGGAACTCGTCGCGCGCGAGCGCGAAGTCGTGGCCTCGGAACTGACCCGTTCGCGCGAGCAGTTCCGGCTGGCGCTCGACGCGATCGACGCCGGGATCTCGGATACGAACCTGCTGACGGGCGAGCGCTTCTTCTCGAACCGCTACGCCGAAATGCTCGGCTATGCGAGCCGCGAGGAGTTCGCGCGCACCTACCGGTTCTCCGTTGCCGTGCATCCGGAGGATCGCGATCGCGTCCTCGAGGCGAGGCGGATCCACCTCGAGCGCGGCATCCCGTTCCGCGAGGAAATGCGGATGCGGCGGCGCGACGGCTCGTATCTCTGGGTGCAGGTGCGCGGCGAGTCGGTCCGCGGCAGCGACGGACGCGCGACACGCTTTGTCGCGTCGCTGGTCGACGTCTCCGCGAAGCGCGAAGCGGAACTGCGCATCGCCGACAGCGAGCGGCGCTACCGCGCGCTCGTGGAGGCTTCGCCGTCGCTGATCTGGATCTGCGACCCCGCGGGGCTGCTGACGTTCGTCTCGGACCGCGCCTGCCGCAACCTCTATGGCTACGAGCCCGGCGAGGTACTCGGGTGCCACGTGATGGACTTCGACGCCGCGCTGCGGGGCGTCGCGCGGCGCGCGATGTTGCGTCGCATCGCCATGCTGCGGCGCGGCGAGCCGCTTTTCGATGTCGAGGTGACGCAGCGCACGCGCACCGGTTCGTCGCTCGTCGTGCTCGTGAGCGCGCTGCCGGTCTTCGCGCCCGACGGCAAGCTGCAGTCGGTATTCGGCGTCTGCAGCGACGTGACGGCGCTGAAGCGACGCGAGCACGAGGTGAGCGTCGCGCTGCGCAACCAGGAGGCGCTGTTCGACGCCGCCGGCGAGGGCATCGTCTTCCTGCGCGGCGGGCGCGTCGAGACGGTCAACCGGGCGCTGCTGCGGATGCTCGGCGTGCCCCGCGAGGCCCTGCTGGGACGGTCGCTACCGGACGTGTTCCTGGCCGACGTCGATTGGGGCCAGTTCGAGCGCGCCACGATGGAGGCGGCGCAGCGCGGGGAAGGCGCGTACCAGGAGGTGCTGGTGCGGACGGAGGGCGGCCGCTCGGCGTGGTGCCAGTTCTCCGGCCGCGGCGTGAGCGACCGCACGATGATCCTTGTCGTGACCGACGTGACCGTGCTGAAGCGACGCGAGGAACTCGCCTGGCACCAGGCGAACCACGACGAGCTGACCGGGCTGCCGAACCGCCGGTCGTTGATCGACCACGCGCGCTGGCTGCTGTCGGTCGCGGCGCGCCACGAACGGCGCGCGGCGATCATGGTCGTCGACCTCGACGGTTTCAAGGCGATCAACGACGTCCTCGGCCACGCCCACGGCGATGCGCTGCTGCGTCGCGTCGCGCTGCGGATGTCGTCGGTGGTGCGCGAGTACGACGTCGTCGCGCGGACCGGAGGCGACGAATTCGTCGTCGTGCTGCCGGACGTCGATTCGCCGGACGTCGCGCATGTCGTCGCCGGCAAGCTCCTGGCGGCGATCGCCGAGGACGTCGAGGACGAGCGGCGTCGCGTAAACGTCAGCGCGAGCATCGGCATCGCCGTGGCGCCGGACGACGGCCGCGATTTCGAGACGCTGCTCGCCCGCGCCGACGAGGCGATGTACGCCGCGAAGGCCCGTGGCAAGAACCAGTACGTGGTGGCCGCCGATACGCGGCTTCCGCCGCCGCCGCGCGCCGCGGCGTAGCGGGTGCGTGAGCGGCGGGCGCCCGCCCGCTTCCGGCGCGTTCACTGAGGCTTTTCCGCAACGCGCTTGGACGGCCGGCGACCGCCGGCCATCGCGTCCGCGGTTGCCGACCCGCCAAGGCGCGACTACGATCCAGCGCATCGGTCCCCAGTCTTTCCTTATTTGCGGTATGGTTTGATGAGGGTCGCGCATCGAACGGCAGCGGCCGGACGATGCCGAATGGCCGGTTTCGGGGGGCGTCCCGGGCCGCGTGCCGGGCAGATCGTCGCGCAACGCCTACGAGCACGGGCCATGCCTCCTTCGACATCGCGTCAAGCTCCCTCCACCCTGGATGCCCATACGATCCGGACGTCGACGCGCGCGCAGCCGTCGCCGTCGGGGCGACGGGAGCCGCAGCGCGCGGCGGGCGCGACGCGTAGCGGTCCCGCCGCCCCGCCGATGACGCTGATCGGCACGAGCGAGCGCACCGCGGCGATCGCGTCCGCGGCCCGCCCTTCAGTCGACCTGCGGTCCGCCTTCGCGATGGAAGTGCGGGTCCTGCCGGCGACGTTGATCCTTTTCGGTGCCGCGGCGTACGCGGCCGGTTCGGTCGCGCAGTACGCTTGGCTGTGGCTCATCGCCGGGGTCGTGAATGCCGCGATGCGCTACCTGGTGGCGAGCGAGTTCGAGCGCAACCGCAATCCGGTCGGCACGTCGAGCCGCGCCGCCCGCCTGTTCATCGCGTCCTATGCCGCCGACATCGTGCTGTGGCTGGCGCTGTTCCTCCATGCGCGCACGCTGGCCCCGGTCCTGATGGCCGGCGCCGGTGCCGCGCTCGCCGGCGCGGTGTTCCTGGGCACGCTCGTGCTGCGGGTCTGGCCGCGGGCGTGGATCGGGATGATGCTCGGATGGGCCGCGATTGCCGCCGTCGCGATCCTGCGCGCGGAAGCGCAGCCGCATGGCTTCGTCTATGTCTTCCCGCTCTGGCTGCTGGCCATGGGTTGGATCGGCCTGATGCGCGCGCCTCCTCCGCGCACGGTCGGCGGCGCGTTGCCGGCGACGATGGCGAGCGCGACCGTGATGCCGGCGACCCACGAGTCGACGCTGATGCCGATCACGCAGGTGGCGGCGACGGCCAAGGCGCTGTCGATCGACGACGTGCCGGTCCCCGTCTTCGTGCTGCGCGGGCGACGGATCATCGACCTGAATCCGGCGGCCGCCCGCCTCGTCGGTCGTTCGCAGGAGCACCTGCGCGGGCGCGCCTGCGAAGACATCCTCGACTTCGATCCCCCGGACATCACCGACGCGCCGCCGTCCTCCGGCGCCGTGACCCGCGACTCCGGAGCCGGTCGGCTGCGGGTGCGTGATTCGGCGGGGCTCGGCTCCGGCTGGACCGTCCGGGTGCGCCACCTCGATGCCGGAACGCCGGCGGCCGTCGCGGTCGTCGCGGTCGGCGGGCCGCTCGCCCCGGTCGCGGCGCGCGGCGCCGCGGATACTTTCGCCACCGATGCGGCGCGCTTCGCCGAGTGGGTGGGCGGGGCACAGGCGATCGCCTGGTTCCGCGACGACGCCGCGAACCTGCACCTTCCGGTCGCCTACCGGCGGGCCGCGACCGTGCCCGGATCCGGAGCCGTCGATCCGGGCGCGTTCCCGCTGTCGTCGCTGGTCGTCGCCGAGGAACGCAGTCGCATCGACGCGCTGTTCCGCGAGCGGGTGCGAACGGGCCGGACCTTCGATGAAGTGATGACGCTGGTCGACGCGGGCGGCGTTCGAAAGCTGATGCGTGTCGCGTGCGCGCTGCGCACGATCGATGCGCAGCATGCGCCGGCCGCCGTCGGCATGATCGCTCCGGCCGCCGCGCGCTCGAGCGCCGCGGCGGATCCGGCCGAGATGCTGGGGCGCCTGCCGGTCCTGATCTGGCTGGTCGACGGCGCAGGCCGCGTGATCGGCGTCCACGGGCGCGAGGCGCCGCGCTGGGGCCTGCGCATGGAAGGCCAGGCGCGGATGCTGTGGTTCGAGGCCATCGCGTTCCGCGACGCCTCGCGCGCGACTTTCGAACGAGCGATCCAGGCGGCGCTGGCCGGGCGTCCGACGTTCGACGTCCTCAATTCCCGCAGCAGCCCGACCGGGGGCCGCGTCGCGCTGCGCAGCCACTTCGTTCCCTACGGGCGCGCCCCGGCGGCCGGCGCGGGCGGCGCGTGGCCTGCGGTCATGGTGATGGATGCGGTGGCGTCGCCCGAGGAACTGCGCGAAATCGAACGGCTGCGGCGCAGCAAGGCGCAGTACAAGGCGCTCGTCGAGGCGTCGCCGAACCTGATCTGGGCCTGCGATGCGCAGTTCAAGTTCACGTTCGTCAGCAAGCGCGCGGCGCGCGAGATCTACGGCTACGGTGTGAGCGACCTGATCGGCCGCTCGCTCGACGACCTGCTCGATCCGGGCGTCGACCAGTGGGCCGCCCGCAAGGCGCTGCAGGGACTGCGCGAGGGCCACGCGCTGCGCGACCACGAGATGGTCCACGTGACCCGCGAGAAGCGCCGGACCGTGGCGTCGGTTTCCGCGGTCGCGTTGCGGGGCGCCGGCGGGCAGTTCGCCGGCGCGATCGGGATGAACGTCGACCTGACCGCACTCAAGCAACGCGAGCGCCGCCTGACCGAGGCACTGCGCATCGAGCGCTCGGTGCTCGATTCCGCGGGCCAGGCGATCGCGGTCGTCAAGGGCGCCAATGTCGCCCGCTGCAATGACGCGTTCGTCACGATGCTGCACATGCAGGCGAGCGATGTCGCGCGTTTGAAGATCGAGGACGTGTTCGCGGATCCGAGCGAATGGGCGGAGATCGCCGCCGACGCCGACGCCGGTCGCGCCGAAGACCGCCCCGCGGTGCGCGAGATCCTGATGCGCCACGGCGGTCCCGGCGGCAACCCCGCCGATTCCACGTGGTGCCAGCTGACGGCGCGCTCCGTAGGCGTCGGCGAGTACGTCCTCGCGCTCGCCGACATCGATCGGATCCTCCGTCGCGAGGCGCACCTGCGGCACGATGCGTTGCACGACGACCTGACGGGCCTGGCGAATCGGCGCCTGTTCGCCGAGCGCGCGCGCTCCGCGCTCGACGACCAGGCCTCGCGCCCGGCGACATGCGCCGTGGCCGTCATCGATCTCGACGGTTTCAAGGACGTCAACGACCGGTTCGGCCATCGCGTCGGCGACGCCGTGCTGCGGGAGATGTCGTCGCGCCTCGCCGGCGTGATGCGCCCGCAGGACACGGTGGCGCGGCGCGGAGGGGACGAGTTCGCGGTGCTGCTGCCGGAGGCCGGCCTGCGCGCCGACGTCGAGCGGATCGTCGAGCGCCTGCTGCGCGAGATCCGGCAGCCGATCACGCTCGCGGCGGGCCAGAGCGTCTCGCTGTCGGCGAGCATCGGGATCGCGCTGGCGCCGGAACATGGGACCGACCAGGACCGCCTGCTGCAACTCGCGGACCACGCGATGTACGAGGCGAAGCTTCGCGGCAAGGGGCGCTACCACTTCGCCGGCACGCCGACGCCGCCGCAGCCGCCGCAGCAGTACACGGCCAACGTCACGCCGATCACCGGGCGCACGACGCGGGCGTCCTGACGTTCAGGCGGGCGCCGGGACCGCCCCTCTCCCCCTCTCCTCTCCCGCGTCGCGGGCGAGGGGCGACCCGGCGTCAAGCATTGGACGTTTCACTTTTCGACAACGAATCGCCCCTCGCCCGCGACGCGGGAGAGGGGAGGGGGAGAGGGCCGCAGCCCGCGCTGACACCCGCGATCAAACGAGCGTCAGTTCCTTCTTGAGTCCGGTCGTGATCCACTGCGCGGTGACCGGGTCGTCCGACGGGTGCAGCGTCGCCTGGGCTCGCCGCACCTCGAGCCAGTCGCGGTGGCCGAGTTCGTACAGCGAACTGGAGCGCTCGCGGCCCGTGGCCGGATCGCGGCTCCCGGCGGCGGCAACTTCGATGAAACCGTGGGCGTTGAGGAGATCCTCGAGGCGGACATTGCCGCGCGGGCAACGCGCGTAGAGTTTCTTCGCGTCGAGCGCGGAGAACAGCAGGTCGGCCGTGGCGGCGACGGCCTCCAGCGCCAGCGGCGTGCCGAAGAAATCCGGGTGCAGGAACGCGTCGAGGCTCCAGGCGCCCTTTTCGTTCGCGTGCGGGCGCACCTCGAGCCAGCCGACGAAGTCGTGGCTCGTCTTGCGCAGCACGGCGAGCGTATAGCGCACGCCGCGCAGCCAGTCGGCCTGGGCGACGCGCAGCGCCTCGACGACCTCGGCATTCGTCGTCGGCGCGGATGCGGAGCAGCAGCGCGCGAAGCCGCGCGCCTGCACCGTGCGCCAGACGCGCGTGATGTCGGAATCGTCGAGCTGGCGGACGACGCAGTGCGACGAGAACCAGCGAAAGAATCGCGGCAGTTGCGTGTGGCGCCGCGTTTGCGCGTGGAATGTCTTGTTGTTCATGACCGTGCTACCCCCGTTGCGCCGCTGTGGATCCACCTAGTTCGCGCACTTCCTTGCCTTGACTCAAGCACGCGACCTATTCTGGTGATCGGGCGAATGGATGGCGACTTGAAAAGCTGCCGATTCGCGGAACAATCCATGCCGGCATGTCGGGGGTCTTCCTACATACCGCTTTCAGGATAGGCGCCGGGCGACCGGTGATCCGCGCGAGCGGGGCGCCGCGGCCGACAGGCGGCACGGCGCGAAATGACTCAGCGTTGTGCCGTTTTCGGCCGGAACGATTTCACGACCGCGGGGTCGGTCTCGACGTAGGGTCCGCCGATCAGCTGGATGCAGTACGGCACCGCCGCGAAGATCCCGGCGACCCGGACCGTGCCGTCGTCGGCGCGCAGCCCCTCGAGCGTTTGCGCGATCGCGCGCGGCTGGCCCGGCAGGTTGAGGATCAGCGCCGCATGCGCGTCGATCTCGCGCAGCGCGCCGACCTGCCGCGAAAGGATCGCGGTCGGGACGAATTCCAGCGAAATGCGCCGCATCTGTTCGCCGAACCCCGGCATCTCGCGCGTCGCGACCGCGAGGGTCGCTTCCGGCGTGACGTCGCGACGCGCCGGTCCGGTGCCGCCCGTCGTCAGCACGAGGTGGCAGCGGTGCACGTCGACGAGCTCCACGAGCGTGCGCTCGATCTCCTCGCGCTCGTCGGCGATCAGGCGGTGTTCGTGGCTCCACGGCGTCGCGAGGGCGCGCCCGAGCCAGGCCTCGAGTTCCGGAAGGCCGAGATCGGCATAAACGCCGCGCGAAGCGCGATCGGAGATCGATACGAGACCGACGCGCAGCGCGGAGGCCCCGGCCGCGTGATCCGGCGGAGGCGTCGCCGGTGCGCCGGCTCCCGATGGTGTTCCGGACGTCACTCCGATGTTCCCTGCAGGTTCTGATGCAGCCAGCGATACAGTTCGCGCGCGTGGCGCGGCGGGCGGCCGTCGGACCGCTCCCGCCGTGCGGCACGGATCGTCGCCCGCAGCCATTGGGCGTCGGCCTCCGGCGTCTCGCGCATCAGTTCCGTGAGCGCCGCGTCGTCGTCGATCAGGCGTTCGCGCAGTTGCTCGCAGCGATGCATGCGGGCCACCGCCTCGCGCGATTCGCCGGTGGCCAGCTCGAGCGAGGCGCGAATCGGCTCCGGATCCACGTTGCGCATCAGGCGCCCGACGTACTGAAGCTGGCGCCGTCGCCCTTCGTGGCTCGTGATCCGCCGCGCCTCCTCGATCGCCTCGCGCAGTTCCGGCGGGACCTCGACACGGCGCAGGACCTCCGGCGGCAGCGCGACCAGGCGCTCCCCGAGCGCCTGCAGCGCGTGCATGTCGCGCTTGCGGCGCGACTTGCTCGGGCGTTCGCCACGCGCATCGTCGGCGTCGTCGTCGCCCTCCCGCGGGCCGTGGATGAGTCGCAGGTCCATCTCGCACTATGATACGTGGTCACGGCGATCCATTGCCCCGATAAGGACGACGACATTCGCATGGCCACCACATTTGCGATCAGCGACGAAGAACTGCAGCGCCTCGCGCGCCAGGCCCTGGACGAAGCGCTTTCGCTCGGCGCCAGCGACGCCTCGTGCGAGGTCAGCGAGTCGGTCGGCCTGTCGGTCGGCACGCGGCTCTCGCAGGTCGAAACCATCGAGAACACGCGCGACAAGGGCCTCGGCATCACGGTCTACGTCGGCAAGCGCCGCGGGCACGCCTCGACCTCCGATTTCGCGCCCGCGGCGATAAGGCAGGCGGTCGAGGCGGCGTGGAACATCGCCCGCGTGATCGCCGAGGACGCCGCTTCCGGGCTTCCGGAGCCGGAGGAGCTCGAACGCGCGCCGCGCGACCTCGACCTCTACCATCCTTGGGATATCGACGCCGAGCGGGCGATCGGACTGGCGCAGCGCTGCGAGCGCGCCGCGCTCGGCGTCAGCCGCCAGATCGTGAACTCCGAGGGCGCCAACGTCTCGACGTACGACGGCCATTTCGTACTCGCGAATTCGCGCGGTTTCGCCGCCGGGTACGCCTATTCGCGGCACTCGATCTCGGTCTCGCCGATCGCGCGTGGGCGCGGCGGGATGCAGCGCGACGACTGGTACAGCTCGACGCGCGTGGCCGACGAACTGGCGACGCCGGAGGCGGTCGGCGAGTACGCGTCGCGCCGCGCGCTCTCGCGCCTCGGGGCGAAGCGCCTGACCACGCGCCAGTGCCCGGTGCTGTTCGAGGCGCCGCTCGCCTGCGGGCTGCTCGGCAGCTTCGTCCAGGCCGCGAGCGGCGGCTCGCTGTACCGCAAGGCGTCGTTCCTCGTCGATGCGCTCGGCCAGCCCGTCTTCGCCGAACACGTCTCGGTCCGCGAGGATCCGTTCCTGCCGCAGGCGTCCGGCTCGAGCCCGTTCGACGACGAAGGCGTCGCCGGGCATCGGCGCGACGTCGTCCAAAAGGGCGTGCTGACCGGCTACTTCCTGTCGACCTACTCGGCCCGCAAGCTCGGGATGAAGACGACCGGCAACGCCGGCGGCGCGCACAACCTCGAACTGCTGTCGAGCCGGACCGAGGCCACGGACGACTTCGAGGCGATGCTGCGCCGCCTGGGTACCGGGCTGCTGGTCACGGAGCTCATCGGGCAGGGCGTGAACTACGTGACGGGCGACTATTCGCGCGGCGCGAGCGGCTTCTGGGTCGAGGGCGGCCGCATCCGCTACCCGGTCGAGGAAATCACCATCGCCGGCAACCTGAAGCGCATGTTTGCCGACATCGTGGCGGTCGGCGCCGATCGCATCGTTCGCGGCTCGAAGATCAGCGGCTCGGTGATCGTCGACGGCATGACCGTCGGTGGTGCGTGACGGCGGATGCGCGTTGCGGCGGCCCGCCTAACGGCCCGCTTGCCACTCCGCTTGCCGGCCCGCCTGCCGGGCCGCTCACCGGCCCGACGTCGCCAAGCCCGTCCGGATGGCGGCCGCTTCGGCCGCGCCGGCGCCTAGCCGCGCAGCCGCGCGACCTGCGCCAGGACCTGGCGCGGCGCCGTCCCGCCGACGTGGTCGCGCGCGGCGACCGAGCCTTCGAGCGTGAGGACCGCCCGCGCGTCGTCGGTGATCAGCGGCGAGATCGACTGCAGTTGCGCCGTCGTGAGGGACGCCAGATCGATGCCGCCCTCGGCGGCCAGGCGCACCGCGCGCGCCACGATCTCGTGCGCGTCGCGGAACGGCACGCCGTGCTGCACGAGCCAGTCGGCGAGGTCCGTCGCGGTCGCGTGGCCGCGTTCCGCCGCCGCGCGCATCGCGTCGGGCCGAACGACGATGCCCGGAACCAGCGCCGCGAAGATCCGGGTCGTGTCCAGCAGCGTGTCGGCGGTGTCGAACAGCGGCTCCTTGTCCTCCTGGTTGTCCTTGTTGTAGGCGAGGGGCTGCGCCTTCATCAGCATCAGCAGCCCGGCCAGGTGGCCGGCGACGCGCCCGCACTTCCCGCGCGCGAGCTCCGGGACGTCCGGATTCTTCTTCTGCGGCATGATCGACGACCCGGTGCAGAAGCGGTCCGGCAGGTCGATGAACCCGATGCCGGGGTTCATCCACAGGACCAGCTCCTCCGCCAACCGCGAGAAGTGGACCATCGCGAGCGCCGCGGCGGCCGTGAATTCGATCGCGAAATCGCGGTCGCTGACGGCGTCGAGCGAGTTCTGGCCGACCTGCTCGAAGCCGAGCTGGTCGGCGACGAACTGCCGGTCGATCCGGAACGACGTGCCCGCGAGCGCCGCCGCGCCCAGCGGCAGCCGGTTGACGCGGCTGCGACAGTCCCGCAGGCGTTCGTCGTCGCGTCCGAACATCTCGACGTACGCGAGCAGGTGGTGGCCGAACGTGACCGGTTGCGCGACCTGCAGGTGCGTGAAGCCGGGCATGATCGTCGCCGCGTGGCGCTCGGCGACGTCGACGAGCGCACGGCGCAGTTCGTGCAGCGCGGCGCGGATCTCGTCGATGGCCGCCCGCAGCCACAGGCGCAGGTCGGTGGCGACCTGGTCGTTGCGCGAGCGGCCGGTGTGCAGGCGCTTGCCGGCGTCGCCGACCAGGTCGGTGAGGCGGCGCTCGATGTTCAGGTGCACGTCCTCGAGCTCCAGCTGCCATTCGAAGCTGCCGCCGCGGATCTCCTCCGCGATCCGCTGCAGCCCGCCGTCGATCGCCGCGAGATCGGCGGCGGAGATCACGCCGGCGCGGGCCAGCATCGCCGCGTGGGCGCGCGACCCGGCGATGTCGGCCTCCGCGAGCCGCCGGTCGAAGCCGACGCTGGCGGTGTAGCGCAGCACGGTCTCGGCGACCGGTTCCGAGAAGCGGCCGGACCAGCCGGAGTCGCGTTGATGCAGGGAGGACGGCGAAGGGGCATTCGACACGACGGATTCCAGGAGGCGGAACGAGGGCGCCGGCCGCGGCGCGGCGGGCCATGAGTATACGAGGGGCATCCAAGCGTCCTTTGCCGGCTCCCGCGCCGCTCGGATCGCGCAGCGAAGTCGCGACGCCGACGCCGCGGCGCCTTATCCCGGACGGCTGCAACGCCGGCACGCTCGTCCGGCTGGCGCTGTTCGTCAATGCGATGCTCGCGCTCGGCGCCGCGAGCCGCGCCGACGGGCAGGCGGCATTCATGGCGGCGCTGCTTGCCGGCGCGGCCGTCGCGGAGCCGGTGACGCTGCTCACGCTGATCACCTGGTGCCTGGCGCGCCGCTTCGCGCCAGCCCCGCCGCGCATCCAGCGCCTGGTCGCGTGGTCCGTGCCCGTGGCGTACACGCTCGCCTGGCTGCAGTTCGTTCCCGGCGTCGCGCGCTCGACCTGGCACGTCGCCGAGTTCTCCGCGGCGGCGGCCCTGCTCGGCGCGCTCGCGCAGCACTATTTCGAGCTGCGCGAGCGCGCGTTCTCGCCGGCGATCGCCGAGGCCCGCTTCCAGGCCCTGCAGTCGAGGATCCGGCCGCATTTCTTCTTCAATAGCCTCAATGCGGTGCTGGCCGTGATCCGCGCGGACCCGATCCGGGCGGAACGGATGCTGGAGAACATCGCCGAACTGTTCCGTGCGGTGATGGCCGACGTCCGCAAGCTCGTGCCCCTCGACCAGGAACTCGACCTGTGCCGCCGCTACGTCGAGATCGAGCAGACGCGCCTCGGCGACCGCCTCGTCGTCGACTGGCAGATCGGGGCCGTGCATCCGCGCGCGCGGGTGCCACAATTGCTGCTGCAGCCGATCATCGAGAACGCCGTGCGCTACGGTGCCGAGAAGCTTGCCGGCCGCTGCGAGATCGTCGTGCGCGTGCGCAGCCGCGGATTCAACCTCGAGGTGTTCGTCAGCAATCCGATCGCGCGCGAGCCGGTCCAGCGCGAGGGCAACCAGATCGGCCTGGACAACATCCGCGGCCGCCTCTCGCTGGTCTACGATCTGGAGGCGAGCCTGGAAACCAAGGTCCGGCATGACCGATTCGAACTCACATTGACGCTTCCGATCGAGAACAAGGGGGTCTCCTGATGCTGAAAATCCTCATCGTCGACGATGAGCCGCCGGCGCGAGCCCGGATGCACCAGCTGCTGGCCGACGCCGCGCAGCAGGTCGAGCTCAAGGTGGTCGGCGAGGCCGACTGCGGCGTGGCGGCGCTGCACGCGGTCGAACGGCTGGAACCCGATGTCGTGCTGCTCGACATCACGATGCCGGACATGAACGGCATCGAGGTCGCCCGCCACCTGGCCGCGCACGAGCAGCCGCCTTGCGTGATCTTCGTCACCGCCTACGACGCCCATGCGCTCGAGGCCTTCGACGTCCAGGCGGTCGGCTACCTGCTGAAGCCGGTGCGCGCCGACAAGCTGGTCGCGGCGCTGCAGATCGCCAAGCGCATGCAGCGCGGCGAGCCGCGCCTGGAGGCGCTGGCGCGCTCGCTCGGCTCCTCGCGCACGCACCTCACCGTCTCCGAGCGCGGGCGGATGGTGCTGATCCCGGTCGACGAGATCGTCTTCCTGCGCGCCGAGTTGAAGTACGTCACGATCCGCACCCCGACGCGCGAGCACCTGACCGAGGAGTCGCTCACGGCGCTGGAGCAGGAATTCGGCGAGCGGTTCATCCGCATCCATCGCAACGCGCTCGTCGCGCGTTCGGCGATCCTCGGCTTCGAGCGCGTCCGCGGGCGTCCCGACGCCGACGGCGAAGGCGCCGAGGGCCACTGGGAGGTGCAGTTGAACGGCGTCGCCGAGCGGCTGCCGGTGTCGCGGCGCCAGTGGGCCGTCGTGAAGGCGGCGGCGAAGGGGGCCTGAGCGGCGGCGTCAGCCGGTATTGCGGAGCCCGGCCGATATCCCGTTGATCGTGAGGTGGATCGCGCGCCGCGTCCGCTCGTCGCTGACGCCGGCGCGGTGCCGCTTCAGCAACTCGACCTGCAGGTGGTTCAGCGGGTCGAGGTAGGGCAGCCGGTTGCGGATCATCCGCGCGAGCTGCGGATTGGCCTCGAGCCAGGAACGCTGCCCGCTGATTGCCTGCCAGTGCTTGACCGTGAGCTTCCATTCGTTGCGGATCGTCGCGAAGATCGCCGCGCCGCGCCGCCGGTCGGCCGCGAGCCCGACGTAGCGCGCCGCGATCCCGAAGTCGGCCTTGGCGAGCGCCATCTCCATGTTGGCGACGAGCGCGCGGAAGAAGGGCCAGCGCGCGAGCATCGTGCGCAGCTGCTGCTGGCGCGCCCGCCGGCCGCTCGCGCCGGCGCCGGCGGCGACGAAGGCCTCGACGCCGCTGCCGAACCCGTACCACGCCGGCAGCAGGATCCGGCATTGCCCCCACGAGAACACCCACGGGATCGCGCGCAGGTCCTCGATGCGCCCGGTGACGCGGCGCGCCGAGGGCCGGCTGCCGATGTTGAGCTCCATGATCTCCGCGATCGGCGTGGCACTGAAGAAGAACTCCGCGAAGCCTTCGGTGCCGTACACGAGGTCGCGGTAGGCCTTCTGCGCATGCGCCGAGATCTCCTCCAGCACGGCCTCGTGGCCGGCCAGCGCCGAGGGCTCGTGGTCGTCGGCCAGGCTCGCCTGCAGCACGGCGGCGACGAGCAGCTCGAGCTGGTGGCGCCCGATCGACGGATCGGCATATTTCGCCTGGATCGTCTCGCCCTGTTCCGTCAGCCGGATCTGCCCGCGGACCGACCCCGGCGGCTGCGCGAGGATGGCCTCGAAGCTGGGGCCGCCGCCGCGGCCGACCGTGCCGCCGCGGCCGTGGAACAGGCGCAGCTCGACGCCGTGCTGGTCGAAGACCGCGCGCAGGCGCCGCGTCGCGCGGTACAGCGCCCAGTTCGACGCCAGCAGGCCGCCGTCCTTGTTGCTGTCGGAATAGCCGAGCATCACCTCGTGCAGCGGCCGCCCCCGATCGGCCACCAGCATGTGGCGCAGGCCCGGATGCGCGAGCAGCTCCCCCATCAGCGTCGGCGCGCGCTCCAGGTCGGCGATCGTCTCGAAGAGCGGCACGATCATCAGCGCGCAGCGCCGGACCTCGTTGCCGGCCAGCAGCCCCGCCTCCTTCTGGAGCAGCGCGACTTCGAGGAGGTCCGACAGCGTCTCGGTGTGCGAGACGATGTGCTTGTCGATCGCGGCGGATCCGAACCGCTCCCGCAGGGTCTTCGCGGTCGCGAACACGCCGAGCTCCGATCGCGTTCGCGCCGAGTAGTCGATGTGCGGCGAGGCCAGCGGGCGGGGGTGCGCGATCTCGCGCGTCAGCAGCCGCACGCGCTCCGCCTCGGCAAGCTTGCGGTAGTCGTGGCAGGTCTCCGACGCCGCGAGCAGTTCGGCCACGACGTCCTCGAAGACGTCGGAGCTCTGGCGCAGGTCGAGCGTCGCCCCGTGGAAGCCGAACACGTCGACGGCGCGTAGAAGCGGATCGAGGCGCAGTGCGCTGATCGCGCCGCCATGATGCGCGACGAGCGAGCCGCGCACGGTCCGCAGGTCGGCGGCGAGATCGGCCGGCTTCGCATAGGGCGCGGCCGGGCCGACCGCGGCGGCGGCCCGCACCGGGACGCCGAGCGCGGCCGCGGTGGCCGCGAGGCGTGCGTAGACGCCGGTGAGCGCACGGCGATAAGGTTCGTCGATCCGCTGCGGCGACCGGTCGGGACTCGCTTCGGCGAGCTTCGCGAGGTCCGGATCGGTCGCGACCAGCGTCGCCGACATCGACAGCTGGCGGCCGAGCTCGTGGATCTGCCCGAGATAGTGCTCGATGACCGTCGCGGACTGCGCCGCGAGCGCCGCTTCCATCGTCTCGCTCGCGACGTGCGGATGCCCGTCGCGGTCGCCGCCGATCCACGAACCCAGGCGCAGGAACGACGGCGCCGGCTCGCCCAGGCGCCGTTCGACGTCCGCGATCACCCGCGGGATCTCGCGCAGGAACGTCGCGCGCCAGTAGGACAGCGCGTTCTCGATCTCGTCGTAGACCGTCAGCCGCTGCGGCCGCAGCATCCGCGTCTGCCAGAGCGTCGCGACCGCGGCGCGAAGCCGCCCCTCGGGGTCGTCGTCGCCGGGATCGTCCGGGTCGCCCGGCGCGTCCAGCACGCGCGCGACCTCGCGTTCGTTGTCGAGGATGCTGCGGCGGCGGACCTCGGTCGGGTGCGCGGTCAGGACCGGGACGAGGCAGGCGTCCTTCACGAGCCGGCGCAGGCGTGCGAGGCCGACGCCGCGCGTGGCCAGGAGCTCGAAGGCGCGGGCCACGGTTCCGGCCGCTTGGCCGGCGCGCTCGCGCCGCAGTTCGCGGACCTGGAAGCGATCCTCGGCGATGTTGGACAGTTGCAGGAAGTAGCTGAAGGCGCGCACGACCGCGCTCGCCTCGGCGCGCGCCAGGCGCTTGAGGCGCCGGTCGAGCTCGCGCGCATCCTGCGGATCGGCGTCGCGGCGCAGGCGTGTCGCGACCTGCCGGATGTCCTCGATCGCCGCGTAGACGGCATCGCCCTCGTTCTCGCGGATGACGTCCCCCAGGACGCGCCCGAGGCGGCGGATGTCACCGCGCAACAGCTCGAAGTGATCGGCTTCCACGTTCCCTCGCCCCGTTTTTCTTCAATGGTAAAGTGGATCCGACAGCATCTTTCGTGCCCGCGCCGCGGGCCGTGACGGAACTCCCAGGATGTCCGACCACCCGAACCCGGAACCCGCCGCCGTCCCGGCCCTGCCGCGCATCGTGATCGCGACGCGCCAGAGCCCGCTTGCGATGTGGCAGGCGGAACATGTCCGCGAGCTCCTGCGCGCGGCGCATCCGGGCCTCGAGGTCGACCTGCTGCCGATGACGACGCGTGGCGACCAGGTCCTGGATCGCGCGCTCGCGAAGGTCGGCGGCAAGGGGCTCTTCGTGAAGGAGCTGGAGCTGGCGCTCGTCGAGGGGCGCGCGCACCTGGCGGTGCATTCGCTCAAGGACGTGCCGATGCAGCTCGACGAGCGCTTCGCGCTCGCGGCGATCCTCGCGCGCGAGGACCCGCGCGATTGCTTCGTCTCCGGCCGCTACGCGCGCCTCGCCGACCTGCCGGCCGGCGCCTGCGTCGGGACGTCCAGCCTGCGTCGCGAACTCGCGCTTCGCGCCACCTATCCTCACCTGCGCATCGAGCCGGTGCGCGGCAACCTCGGAACGCGACTGGCGAAGCTCGACGCCGGCCACTTCGACGCGCTCGTGCTGGCTGCCGCCGGCGTGAAGCGGCTGGGACTCGCGTCGCGCATCCGCGAGATCCTGCCGACGTCCGAGTTCCTGCCGGCGCCCGGCCAGGGCGCGCTCGCGATCGAGACGCTTGCCTCGCAGCCGGCGGTCGTGCGGCTCGTCGCGGTGCTCGAGGACCCGGCAACGCGCGCGGCGGCCACGGCCGAACGCGCGGTATCGCGCGGCCTGGGTGGAAGCTGCGAGGTTCCGCTCGCGGCCTACGCGGAGGTCGACGGAAACTCGATGTCGCTGCGGGCGTGGGCAGGAGACGCCCGCCGCGGCGTGCGGGTCGACGGGGCAGCCAGCGGACCGATCGCGATGGCCGAATCCCTGGGCGTCGACGTGGTCGCGCAGATGCGTGAGCGCGGTGTCGAGCGGCTGCTCGGCGCCTGATGGCGGCGGCGCGCACTCTGGTCGTCACGCGGCCCGGGCCGGAAGGGCAGGAGCTCGTGGCGGCGTTGCGCCACGCCGGCGAGGACGCGGTGTGCTGGCCGGCGTTCGACCTGCAGCCGCGGCCCGCCGGCGACGTGGCGCTGCAGGATCTGGCCGCGCGCCTCGCAGACTTCGACCTCGCGGTTTTCGTGAGTCCGGCGGCGGCGCGCGCGGCGGCGTCATCGCTCGCCCGGCTGCGTGCGGTTCCGTTGCTCGCGGCCGTCGGCGCCGGCACGCGCGCGGCCGTTGCGGCGAGCCTCGGCGTCGATCCGGATCGCGTCGTGGCGCCGCCGGAAGGCGGCGCCGGCGCGGAGGACCTCTATGCGATGCTGGCGCCGCGGCTCGGCGCATGGCGCCGCGTGCTCGTCGTGCGCGCGCAAAGCGGGCGCGATTGGCTCGCCCAGCGCCTCGCCGAGGACGGCGTTCACGTGGAGCAGGTCGCGGTCTACTGGCGGCGCCCTCACGCCGCCGATCCTCTGCTGGCGCGTGAGCTCGTCGAGCGGGCCGGACGCGGCGGCGTCGCGGCGACGATCGTCACGAGTTCCGAAGCGGTCGCGGTCCTGGAGGACCACTGGCAGCGTCTGGTCGGCGTCACGGAGTGGCTTCATCGTGGCGTCGGCGTGGCGATCCACGAGCGCATCGCGCAAAGGCTCGTCGCGGCCGGATTCGCACGCGTCGTGCGCAGCCCGCCGCTGGCGGCCTCGATTCTGGCGACGCTGGGCGACGTCCCCGAATGGACCGCAGCGGCAGCCTCGTAGAATCGCGTCCCGGGCAACGACGATGAACGCGGTGGACAACGAGAACCAAGCCGGCGAGAAACAACCTGGCGCCGGACCGACGGGCGGCGGCGAGCGGCCACTCG
>Ga0335069_10006245_pt1 | contig 17354 bp, 19 predicted proteins | sample Lox_Sample_11_FD_206714 | JGI IMG/M metagenome (GOLD analysis project Ga0335069, IMG submission 206714) | Soil microbial communities from Loxahatchee National Wildlife Refuge, Florida, United States - Lox_Sample_1.1 | ecosystem: Environmental > Terrestrial > Soil > Wetlands | place: USA... | reverse complement strand
GCATGGGCGTGAAGCCGGTCGTCGAGGGCGACGTGATCCGCACCGACGGCACGACGGTGCTGGGCGGCGACGACAAGTCCGGGGTCGCGATCGTGTGCGAGTGCGTGCGTGTCTGTCGCGAAAGGGGATTGAAGCATCCGCCGATCGAGGTCGTGTTCACGATCTGCGAGGAGGTCGGCCTCCAGGGCGCCAAGAACCTGGACCTGGGGCGCGTGCGCGCGAAGCACGGCCTGGTCTTCGACAGCGACGCCGTCGGCTTCGTGTTCACGCGTGCGCCGGGATCCAATGGCATCGAGGTCCTCGTTCGAGGGCGTGCCGCCCACGCCGGCATGGCGCCCGAGCGCGGCATCAACGCCATCCAGGTCGCCGCGGAGGCGGTCGCCGGCATGCGGATCGGCCGCATCGACGCCGAGACCACCGCCAACCTGGGCCTCATCCAGGGCGGCCGCGCCGTCAACATCGTCGCCGACGAGGTTCGCATCCGCGGTGAGGCGCGAAGCCACGACCCGAAGAAGCTCGACGCGCAGACCGCCCACATGCGGGAGTGCTTCGAGCGCGCCGCCGCCGCGCACCCCGGCGCCGCGGTCGAGGTGAACGTCCAGCGCCAGTACGAGCCGATGAGCGTGTCCGACGACAGCCGCGTGATGCGGCTCGTGCGCAGGGCCGCGGCCGAGATCGGCCGCACGATCGAGTCCGCCGGCATGGGCGGCGGCTGCGACGCGAACATACTCAACCGGCGCGGGCTCGAGGTCGTGAACCTCGGGACCGGCATGCGGGAGATCCACACCACCAGCGAGTGGCTCAAGGTGAGCGACATGGTCGCCGCCGCCGAGGTCACGCTGGCGGCGATCCGGCTGGCCGCCTCCGCCTGAGCAGAGGTGGCGACACAGAGGGGGAGTGGCGCCGGCCTGGTCCTCGCCCTCGTCGCGGCAGCGCTCTGGGGGCTCACGCCGATCGCTCGTCGTGTCGGCGGGGGTCGTCCTGTGCCTGACGGGCGGGTGGCCCGGTCTCGTCTCGGGCGTGCTGGTCGGGGCGGCCTGCACCTGCTGGGGTCTCGACAACAACCTCACCGCGCTCATCGACGGCATGATCCCGAGCGAAACGACGCTCTGGAAGACGGCGGTCGCGGGAACGACCAACCTGCTCATCGGGTTCGCATCGGAACCGACCCGGGCCTCCATGGCGACGACCGCCGCGGCTCTCGTCGTCGGTGCGCTGTGCTACGGCGTCAGCATGACGCTCTACATCGCGGCCGCCCACTCCGAGGGAGCGAGCCGCGCGCAGGCGATCTTCGCCACCGCGCCCTTCGTCGGCGCGGTCCTCTCGTGGACGGTCCTACAGGAGCCTGCGCAGGCCACGCAGCTGGTCGCGGGTGCGCACTTCGTGGGGGGGCGTCGTGCTGGTCACGTCCGACACCCACTCGCATCGACACGTCCACGAGCCGCTGAGCCACGTCCACAGCCACCGCCACGACGACGGTCATCACGAGCACGCGCACCCGGGGCTTGCGGCCGACGTCCGGCACACCCACTGGCACGAGCACGCTCCGACCGAGCACGCCCATCCACATGTCCCCGATCTCCATCACCGGCACGGCCGCAGCGGCCGCTAGCTCAGGCCGCGTGCGGCGGCACCGCGCGCGCCCGGAGCTTCGGCAGCCGCGCGCCCTCGGCGAGGAAGAACGCGCCGCCCACCAGCCCGGACAGCACGGTGACCGCGAACCAGAGCAGCCCCATCGTCACCGCGATCGAGTCGTCGATGTCGAGGCGGGTGATGAAGTAGAGGTAGCCGCCCTCGCGGACGCCGAAGCCGCCGAGGCTCACGGGGAGCGCCAGCATCACGCTGAGCAGCGGGTGCATGATGAGACAGTAGCTGAACGGGAGCTCCGTCCCGGCAGCGCGCGCGAGACACCACTGCACGCCGCACTGGAGCACGTGGAACACCAGCGATACGCCCGCGACCCGGCCGAGCAGACGCGAGTCGCGCCAGAACGGCGCCAGGTCGTGCTGGACCTGGTACCGGAGCCGCTGCGGCACCGGCAGCACGCGCACCAGCCACGGGCACGTCCACCACCCGACGAACAGCCCGAAGCCGCCGAACACCACCGCCGCCCACAGCGGCCACGGGAAGTGGAACTGCGGGGCGGCGACCAGCGCCGCCGCGCCGAGCAGCATCAGCAGCGCGAGCCCGCTCACGCGGTCGAACAGCACCGAGTGGATCGCGAGCGCCCGGTTGCGGCCGCCGCTCAGGTAGAGCGCGCGCGCCAGGTCGCCGCCGATCGTCCCGACCCCGAACAGGTTGAAGAACATCCCGATGAAGTAGAACCGCAAGTACTGCACGAAGGGACGATCGAGCCCGACCGACTGCCCGAGCATGGCCCACTTGAACGCGCTCAGCACCTGGGTGGCCAGGTAGAGGCCGAGCGCCGCGGCGACGTAGTCGAGCCGGACGCCGAGCAGCGCGCGCAGGATGTCGCCGCGGTCGACGTCGGAGAGGATGTACGCGACGAGCCCGAGGCTCACCGCTACGCGGAGCCCGGTGCTCGCTACGGCTCGCCCGCGGGACATCGGGCAATTTGTCCAAGACCGAGGGTCATATGCAAACCCTACCGGCCAGCTACGCTTGACGGCGCGCGTAGCCGACCGCTAAGGCCCCCGCCATGGAGTCGGCCGATCTGATCGTCGTGGGTGCGAGCGTCGGTGGGCTCACCGCGGCGATCCTGGCGGCGGACCTGGGGCTCCGGGCGGTCGTGCTCGAGCGCGAGAAGGACCCGGGCGGCGGCGCGGCGCGCGAGCCGGAGGCGATCGCCGCCGCCGGCACCCGCTTCCAGCGTGTCGCCGGCGTCGACGACGCGCCCGCCCGCCTTGCCGACGACCTCCTCGCGGCCACCCGCCACCACGTCGAGCCCGAGCTGGTCGAAGCGCTGGTCGCGGAGGGCGCGCCGCTCGTCGAGTGGCTCGCCGACCGCTGCGATGTCGGCATTGAGCTGGTGACGGCGCTCGTGAGCCCGGGGCACTCCCGGCCGCGGCTGCACGTGCCGGCCGAGGGCAGCGGCCAGGGCCTGGTGGCGGGGCTCGCGCGCAGCGCGGGCCGGAGCAACCGCGTCGCGCTGCGGACCGCCGTCCAGGTCGAGCGGCTGCTCCGCGACGAGGGCGGCGCCGTCAGCGGCGTCAGCGCGCGCAGCGGCCGGCGCGTCGAGCAGACGATCGCCGGCCCCGTACTGCTCGCCTGCGGCGGCTTCGTCGCCGACGACGCGCTGGTCGCGGAGCACTGCCCCGACGCGGCCGCGCTGCCGCGGAGCGGCTGGGCCGGCGCCGTCGGCGAGGGGCTCCGCTTCGGCCAGACGGTCGGCGCGCAGCTCCGGCGCATGCGCGCCTTCCTCGCGACGCCGCTCTCGGCCCTGCCCGGCGACCTCGCCGTCACCGCGCCGCTGATCGACATGGGCGCCATCCTGGTGAACCAGGCCGGCCACCGCTTCGCCGACGAGACCGGCGAAAGCCTGCCGCTGGCGCTCGCGGTCCGCGCGCAGCCCGGCTGCGTCGCGTATCTGCTGTTCGACGAGCGCATCGCGTCCGCCGCGCGGGCGGCGGACCCGTTCTTCGGGCGCGTCGTGCTGCCGCGCGCCGGCCGGCGGGCGAACTCGCTCCCCGAGCTGGCGAAGCAGTTCGAGCTGAACGCCGACGGGCTCGGGCTGGCGGTCGACACGTACAACGCGAACCTCGACCTCGGCGGGGACCCGTTCGGGCGCGAGGGCGCGGGCGTGCCGCTCGCGCCGCCGTTCCACGCCATCCGCGTGACGGGCGCGCGGCGGCGCACGCTGGGCGGGCTGGCCGTCGACCCGGGGGCGCGCGTGCTCGACGCCGGCGGGCAGCCGATCTGCGGGCTCTACGCGACCGGCGGGGCCGCCGCCGGCATCGGCGGCGACGGGACCGAGGGGCTGCTGCGCGGCATCGACACGCTGCACGCGCTCGGCCTGGCGCGGCTCGCGGTGCGCGGGCTGGCCGCAGCGCGACCCGCGGAGTGAGCCGGCGCTACGCGCGTCCCTCGGCGCGGGTCGCGGCCCAGAGGTTTACCAGCGCGAAGAACAGCTCGTCGACCGACTCGTAGACGTACGGCGAGCACTCCGCGAGCCCGCGGAAGTCGTCGGGACGGAGGCTCCAGCCGCGGAGATCGTCGCCGTACACGGGATAGACGCCCCAGCCGATCCGCAGATACCGTTCCGAAACGGGAACCTGGACTGCCGTCTGCATGCTGCCTCCCCCACTCCTCAGCCGAAGAAGACCGATTTCCGGCGGCGCCTGAGCCGCGCCACCATGCCTTGCACCGTCCGCCGCATCCGGAGCGTCTCGAGCCGCGCCCGCTCCGACCGCACCTCGTCGTCGGTCGCCTTCAGCCGGATGGGCTTGCCGAAGCGGATGAACCACTTGGTGGGCAGCGGCACCGTGCCGAGGAGACCGAGCAGCGGGAAGAAGGGCGTGATCGGGAGATACGGGACGCCGAGCGTCTGCATGATGCCCTCGGCCTTCCCGACCAGCGGGTAGATCTCCTCGGCGCCGACCACCGCGACCGGCACGACCGGCACGTCGAGCCCGAGCGCCAGCCGCGCGAATCCGGGGCTGAAGGAGCGCAGCTGGTAGCGGTCGCTGAAGGGCTTGGCGACCCCCGAGACTCCTTCCGGGAAGATCAGCAGCGGCTCGTCCGCCTTGAGGATCTCGACTGCGTTCTCGCGCGTGGCCGCCACGCCGCCGACCTTCCGGTAGAAGCTGGCGACCGGCGAGAGCTTGTCGACGAACCGATCGTAGAGGAACCGCAGCACCCGCTGCCCGTGGAGCAGCACGGTGGTGGCGATCATCGCGCCGTCGAACGGGATCGCGCCGGAGTGGTTCGAGACCAGGATGACCGGACCGTCGGCGGGCAGATGATGGAGGCCGGCGGTCTCGACGCGCCAGTACCGGTCGTGCAGGAAGCGGAACGCCGGCAGCACGCGCTCGAGCATCGCGCGGTCGAGGCCGAAGGGATCCTCTTCCTGCTCGACGTCGGCCGAGGGCGCCGATCCGGGATCGAGCGTCGCGCGCTCCGCGCGCCGTCGTTCGGCCCGCTCCGCATCGAGACGAATCGTCGATGCGACTCCGAACGCGCCTCGTCCTCCTCCTGCCACGCTGCTCCTCCCGCCGCCCGTATACCCCGGTCTGGCGAAAAGACAAGATCGCGGCGCGTGATTTTCAGGCGAGGCCGACCGTGGCCGTCCCGATCACGCAGCGCTCCCCGTCGTCGTTCTCGAGCCAGACGTCGATCTCGACGGTGCGGGTCCCGTCGTCCTTCTGCGTGACCGCGCCGCACAGACGAATCGTGCGGCCCGGGAGCACCAGCCCGCGGAACGTCGTCCCGAGCCGGCGCAGCGTCCCCGCGCCCGACCAGCGCTCGACGAAGCTGCCGAGCAGCCCCATGCTCATGTTGCCGGGCGTGATCATGCCGGGCAGCCCCTCGGCGCGGGCACCCTCGTCGTCGGTGAAGCGCGGGAAGTACATGTGCGTCGTGCGGGCGTAGGCCCGGACGGCGTCCTTCTCGAGCACGAACTCGTGGGTCGTGAGTTCGTCGCCCTCAAACACTTCTTCATACGAGAGGCTCATCGTGGATCACCTTCTGGACGCCCGGAGGCCCCCGTGCGCCCGGCGCCGGCGGCGCCGTGCTCCGATGGGCGTCGGGCGCTCACGCGGTGTTCACCTCCTGCACCGCCGGAGGCCCCCGTGCGCCCGGCGCCGGCGGCGCCGTGCTCCGATGGGCGTCGGGCGCTCACGCGCCCACCCCACGATACATGAGGCGGTTGTACACGACGGCGACCAGCTCGCCGCGCTGGGTGAGGAGGGTGAACCGCACCACCACGAACACCATGCTCCCGGTGCGCCCTGTCTTCTCGTAGACGTCGTGCAGCGTGGAGACGATCGTGATCGCGTCGCCCGGCCGCACCGGCACGCCCACGTCGAGGTCCTTGCCGGCGTCGAAGCTCATGCGGAACCGCAGGCTCTCCGGCAGGTTGTCGGGGAAGAACTTCTGCCCCTTGAACCGCACCGCGAACGTCGGGTGCGCGACCAGGTCCGGGCCGGGCGTGGTGTAGCGCGGGTCGGTCTCGCCGACGGCCTTCGCGAAGGCGATCAGCTCGTCCGCGGTCACCGGGTCGTAGGTGGTGCGGTCGAACTCCTCACCGATGATGGAGCGGTCGAGATCGAGTGCCATGGACGGCGGGAAGCTAGGTCATCGGATCGCACGTCGCAAGGGACGGCGCGCGATCGTGGGCTCGCAGCTTCCGGCGCCAGGCAGCGGCTCAGCGCCGCCGGTAGACGTCGGGGTCGAGCTTATCCATCAGCCGCGTCGGATCCGCCTCCGTGAAGCCGAAGCGGCGATACAGCTCGTGCGCGTCCCTGGTCGCGAGCGTCCAGCGGCGGAGGCCCTGGAGGTCCGGGTGCTGCATCACGACCTCGACCAGCCACTTGCCGACGCCGCGGCCGCGGTGCTCCTCCAGCACGAACACGTCCGCGACGTACGCGACCACCGCGTAGTCGGTCACGACGCGGGCGAAGGCGATCATGCGGTCGCCGTCGTACACCCCGAACGGCAGCGAGTGCGCGATCGAGCGCCGCATCGTGTCGAGGGGGATCCCCTCCGCCCAGTAGGAGCGTCGCGAGAGGAACGCGTGCACGGCGTCCAGGTCGAGGCGAAGGGGATCGGTGGAGATCACCAACCCGTCGCGCCGCCATTCGCGGACGGGCGGCGTCACGCCGCCGCCGCGCGCGCCCGGAAGTCGACGGGCCGGTAGCTCCCGGTCTTGAGCTCCCGCACCAGGTCGTCCATGTCGCGGATCTCGGCGTCGAACTCGGTCGCGCAAATGCCGACGAAGCTCACCAGGTGCGAGTCGCTGCCGCCGAACGCCTTGTAGCCGTGGGCCGCGATCAGCTCCTGCACACGCGCGTCCTCGCCCTTCTTGCTGCCGCCGTTCAACGCCTCGACGGCAACCACCCCCTCCAGCACCGGCTTGGTCTCGTAGTGCGCACACAGCCCGACGTTCGGCCGCCCGGGGTGACACGGGAGCGCGATCCCACCGAGCCTTGCGACCTCGGCGATCACCTCCTGCGCCGGCAGCCGGACGTTCGCGAAGTCGAACCGCGCCAGGATGTCCGCGTTCACCCCGTACACCAGGACGTGCCCGTACTCGGTCTCGATCTCGGCCGCGTTCAGGATCCGGAACCCGTACTGGTCCTCCAGCGGCCGGAAGTCCCGGTGCAGGTCGAACTGCCGGTGCTCGGTGAGCACGATCCCGTCGAGCGGCCGCTCCGCGCGCTTCCGCTGCAAGATCTTGAGGTACGCTTCGACCGGAGCCCGGCTGTCATCCGAGCGCTCGGAATGCAGATGCAGGTCGAGGATCACGCCCCCGAGCTTCGCCGAGCCGCCACGCTCGATCAAGCGCTGGGTCGCACGTCGGTTCGGGTGCGGACCAGACCCGCGGGGAGGGCGAGGGGTCGCACCCCAATTGACGTACTTTGGAGCCCCCCGATAGACCGGGCCCATGGCGAGCAACGACCCGTCCATCGAGCTGCTGTGGAACACCTTCACCGGCTACCAGCGCACCTTCGCGCTCAAGGCGGCGATCGAGCTCGACGTCTTCACCCAGATCGCGGCCGGCGCACGGACGATCGAGGCGCTGGCGGCGCACTGCCACGCCGCGCCGCGCGGGCTCCGCGCGCTGCTGAACCACCTCACGATGGACGGCTTCCTCACCCGCGACGGCGACGCCTACGGCCTCACGGCCACCGCGGCCGCGTTCCTCGACCGCAGCTCACCCGGCTACCTGGGCTCGGGCATCACCTTCGTCGCCTCGCCGATGATCGTCGAGGGGTTCACGCGCCTCACCGACGCGGTCCGGCGCGGCGGCACCGCAGTCCCGAACGACGGCACGCTGGCGCCCGAGCATCCCGTCTGGATCGAGTTCGCGCGCGCCATGGCGCCGCTCGCGGGCATGAGCGCCCTCCTCCTCGGCAACCTGCTCGACGCCGAGCACGCGCCGCCGTGGAAGCTGCTCGACATCGCCGCCGGGCACGGCCTCTTCGGCATCACGCTCGCCCGGCTGAACCCGCACGCCGAGGTGACGGCGCTCGACTGGCGCAACGTGCTCGCCGTCGCCGAGGAGAACGCGCGGCTGGCCGGCGTCGCGTCGCGGTACCGGACCATCCCGGGCAGCGCCTTCGACGTCGACTGGGGGGACGGCTACGACCTGGTGCTGCTGCCGAACTTCCTCCACCACTTCGACCCGCCCACCTGCGAGCGGCTGCTCGCGAAGGCGCACGCCGCGCTCGCGCCGGACGGGCGGGTGGTCATCGTCGAGTTCGTGCCCGACGACGACCGCATGGGTCCCGCCGACGCCGTCCGCTTCGGCCTCGTCATGCTGGCCGGCACCGCGGGCGGCGACGCGTACACGTTCCCGGAGCTGTCGGCGATGCTGCGCAACACGGGCTTCGACCGGCCGACGCTGCACGACCTGTCGCCGGCGCCGGCGCGGGTCGTGATCGCGGCGCGCTGAGGTTCGTGACGGCCGGCGAGCCCACGGCCGCGCGGCGCGCGCTCACCGCGGGTCTGGTTCTCACCGTCGCCTCGGTCGCCTTCGAGGGGATGGCCGTGCCGACGGTGATGCCGACCGTCGCCCGGCAGCTGGGCGGGCTCGCGGCCTACGGGTGGGTGTTCACCGCCTTCATGCTGACCAACGTGATCGGGATCACGGCCGCGGGGCGGCACACCGACGACCACGGGCCGGCAGGCGCGTACCTGGCCGGGCTCGGGCTCTTCGGGCTCGGGCTCGCGATCGGCGGGGCGGCGCCGTCGATGGCGGTGCTGATCGCGGCGCGCGCGGTGCAGGGGCTCGGCGGCGGCGCGCTCTCGGCGGTCGTGTACGCCTGCGTCGGGCGCGCGTATCCGGTGAGCGAGCAGCCGCGGATGCTGGCGATGCTGTCGTCGGCGTGGGTGGTGCCGGGGCTGGTCGGGCCGGCGGTGAGCGGTTTCGTCGCCGACCACCTCGACTGGCGCCTGGTCTTCTTCGGGCTGATCCCGCCGCTGGGGGTGGCCGCGGCGCTGACCCTTCCCATCCTGCGACCGCTCTCCGCGCCGGCGGACCATGCACGCAAGGAGAGCACGCTCGGCGCCGCCGCCGTGCTGGCGGTCGGCGTCGTGGCGCTGCTGGTCGGGCTCGAGCAGCCGACGCACGCGAGCGGCGTCGCCGCGATCGTCGCGGGCGCGGTCGTGATGGTGCCGGCGCTCCGCCGGCTGATGCCCGACGGCACGATGGTCGTGCGGCCGGGCATGCCGGCGGCGATCGTCGCGATGGGACTCGTCAGCATGGCGTTCTTCGGGGCGGAGACGGTCGTCCCGCTGATGCTGACGACGGCGCGCGGGCAGACGTCGGTCGCCGCCGGCCTGGCGCTCACCGGCGCGTCGCTCAGCTGGACGACGGGCGCGTGGGTGCAGGCGCGGCTCGCGGGCAGCGGCAGCCGGCGGATCCTGGTCGCGGTGGCGTCGGGGCTGATCGCGCTCGGCATCGCCGCGGTGGCGACGGTCGCCCGCGAGAGCACGCCGGTCGGCGTGGCGTGGGCGGCGTGGGCCGTCACCGGGCTCGGGATGGGCATCGGCCACGCGACCATCAGTCTGATCGTGCTCGAGCAGGCGCCGGCCGGCGGCGAGGGCACGGCGTCGGCGGCGATGCAGCTCGCGGCGGTGATCGGGATCGCGATCGGCGCAGGGATCGCCGGCGTCTCGATCATGATCGGGAGCACGCCGGCGGTCGGGTTCACGCTGGCGTTCGCGCTGATGACGCTGACCGCGCTGGCCGCGGTCGCGACCGCGCGTCGCCTACCCGACCGCCGCTGACGGCCGCGACAGCACGACCACCGTCGCGCCGACGTGGACGTCGCCCGGCTCGACGACCTTCCAGTAGATGCCGCGCAGGTTCATGTGCCGCGTCTCCGCCGCCTGCACGAGCCGCAGGCCGTCGGCGCCGAAGCGCGCGAGGAACTTCTTGCAGCCGTTGTGCGGCTTGGGCGTCACCTGGACCAGCGCGTCGCCGACCCGGAGGCGGCTCCCGGCCGGCAGGTTGCCGGTCGAGAGGTCGAGGTCGACGAACAGGTTGTCGCCGAAGACGGTGAGCGGCTGTCCGTTGGCGACCAGCTCGGCGACCGTGCGCTGCATCACCGCGAGCTGCGCCTCGGGATCGCGGGGCGGGCGCCGGCTCCAGTCGTCGCCCGGGACGCCCTCCTCGAGCGTGAGCCGCACGCGCGCGGGCGTCTCGCGGACGCCGTCGGCGCGGCGGCGGACGATGAGCGTGAGCCGCCCCGTGTCCGTCGGCGCCGCCGCGAGCGCGCGGAGACCGGCCTCCAGCTCGGCGAACGGGCGGTGACGGCCGGGATCGCCCGCGGGGCCGCTCATCGACGCCCTCCAGCATCGGCGCGGACACCGACCACCGCCGCGACGCAGGCGACGAGTCCCATCGCCGTGCGAGCCCGGTGCCAGCCGGCCCAGCGCTGGAGCGCGGCGGCGACCTGGTCGGGAGCGAGGCTGCCGTCGGCGAAGCTCGCGTTGGCGTGCTGGAAGTAGAGCGGGAACATGAGGATCGCCACCGCCAGCGTCGTGGCGATCACGAACCACGGGCGGCCGCCGCGCCCGCCGAGCGCAGCCGCAGCGAGCGCCAGCGCGGCGGCGACGACCTCGAGCGGGCCGTAGAACGCGAGCAGCCGCGAGGCGTTCTCGGCGTACCAGACGAGGAACGCCTCGGCCGGCAGGAACCGCCACCACGGGACGAGCACGCCCGCCTCCGCGAGCATCGCCCCCGCCGCGACGCCGAGCGCGACCGCGGCCGACACGCCGACGGCGGTCGCGAGCCTGTCCAGCGGGCTCACGCGTTCCTCCGACCGCGCTCGACGTCCGCCAGGTACGCCACCGCCGCACGCTCGGCGTCGCGGCGATGCTCGACACCGGCCGGCCGCAGCGTGCGGTAGGCGTCGACGGCGGCGCGGAGCGCCGCGAGGCACCCGGCCGCGTCGTAGCCCGCGACCGTGGCGCTGAGCGCCCGCGCGGCGTCGGGCGCGTACTGCTCGAGCCGCCGCACTCCCGTCGGCCGCGCGCCGGTCCCGGCGAGGGCGAGCGGTCCGAGCGCGAGTGCGTGCAGCACCGAGAGCGCGTCGAGCGCCTCGAACAGCTCTCCGCGGCCGACGTGCGCCGAGACGTAGTGCACCCAGACCCAGAAGCGATCCTCGATCCATTGTGCACTGCGCGCAGGATGCTCGGCCGCACCGGCCGCGAGGGCGCGCGTCAGCCGGCCGTCGCGCTCCCACAGCACGAGCGGGTCTTCCACCCGGACGGCGACGTCGGGCAGCGACACGAACTTGAAGTCGACGTGCAGCAGCGGCGCGTCGTAGAGGCAGATCAGCAGCCGCCTCTCGCCGACGTGCTCGCCGGTGAACGACGCCAGCAGCGTGCCGGCCCGTGCCGCGATCCGCTGCCGGTCGTGCAGCACCTGCGGGTACGCCGCCGGCTCGACGGCGACCACCAGGTCGAGGTCGCTGAACGCGTCCATCCCGCCGGTGACGAGCGATCCGCCGCCCGCGACGCCGACGATGCGCAAGTCGGCCGCGAGCGCGTCCACGCACCGGCCGAGGAAGCTCCGGTGCGGCTCGGGGACGTCGCGCAGTCGGTCGTCGTCCGCCACGCGCCGGAAGATGCCACGCCGGCCGGCAACGAACCAGCGCGCCGGCGGCTGCTTTTCATTGAACGGGGCGCCTCGCACACTGGACCCCATGCGACCGACGACGCGCGCGTGGGTCCCGGTCCTCGTCGCGCTGGCGCTCGCAGCGGCGGGCTGCGATCGCAGCGAGCTGGCCGAGGCGCACGCCGCGGCCTCGTCGGAAGCCCCGAGCGTGTGGCCGCCGCGGCTCGGCGAGCCCTACCCCGACCTGCACCTCGTCGACCAGAGCGGCCAGGTGCGCGCGCTCTCGTCCTTCAAGGGCCGGCTGCTGCTCGTGGAGATGGTCGGCATGACGTGCCCCGCGTGCCAGGGCTTCTCGGGCGCCGAGCGGCTCGGCACCTTCGGCGGCATCGGCTCCGACGGCGGCCTCCCCGCCATCGACGAGCTCATCCCGCAGTACGCCCGGGACGTGACGTTCCCGAACGACGACATCGTCTTCGTCCAGATCCTCCTGTTCGACATGCAGATGGGGCCGCCGACCGCGGACGACGCGAAGGCGTGGGCCACGCACTTCCATCGCGAGGTAGCGAAGCACCAGTACGTCCTCGCCGGCGGCCCGGCGCTCCACAACCAGGCGAGCTACGTGCTCGTGCCGGGCTTCCAGCTCGTCGACCGCGAGTTCGTGCTGCGCTGGGATGCGACCGGCCACTCCCCGCGTCACAACCTCTATCGGGACCTGCTGCCCGCGATCCCCGACCTGCTGCGAAGGGGTTGAGATGCGCGCCGCCGCCATCCTGATGCTGGCGCTGCTCGCCCGCCCGGCGGCCGCGATGTCGGTCGACGAGGCGTACGCCGCGATCCCGCACCGGCGCACCGTCTTCGACCGTCGCGCGGCGACCATGAGCGCCGCAGAAGCCGAGGGGCTGGCCCGGCTCTTCGCGCTCGTCGACCGCGCGATCGTGGCGCGCGTCACGCGCGCGGGGCACGACCCGGTCCTGGCCGAGCTGCGCGCGCTCGACCTCCCCGAGCGGCTGAGCCACGTGCAGGCGCTGGTGACCGAGGCGGTCGTCGCCGAGCGGGCGTTCGTGGTCGACGGCGACCAGAGCGGGATCCCGACCGCGAGCGCGAGGCTCCACGAGGCGTACGCCGAGCTGATGCGGCTCTTCCCGGCCGAGGGCCCGAACAACCGCGACGCGTTCTTCGACTACCTCTGCGCGCTCGACTACCTGTAGCGCTCAGAGCTTCCCGTACGCGCGCTCGCGGAACCCGCGCGCGCCCGACGCGTCGCCGAGCCGCTCGCAGGTCTCGGCGGCCTTCGCGAGCACCGAGCGGTCCGACGAGCCGTCGGCGAGTGCCGTGTACTGGCGGAGCGCGCTCCGGTAGTCGCCGGCCGCGAAGAACACGTCGCCGGCCAGCTCCTCAAGGTCGGGATCGCCGGCGTGCGCGGCGGCGTACGCCTCGATCGTCTCCACGCCGACCGCGCCGCGCGTGACCGCATCGAGCAGCAGGCGGTAGCCGACCAGCAGCGCGTCCCCGGCGGGCGCCAGCGTCTCCGCAGCGGCGACGGCCTCGCCGTGCGCCATCCACATCTTGGCCTTGAGCGCGAGCAGCCGGTCGTTGCCGCGGAGCTGCGCGCCGGCCGCCTCGGCGAGCGCGAAGGCGCGCGACCAGTCGCGCTGGCGGGCGGCGGCGAGGATCAGGTTCAGCGTCGGCTCGGCGAGCACCGGCGCCGCCTCGCGGGCGCCGGCGAAGTCGCGGCGGGCGCCGTCGTACTGGGCGGCGGCGAGCAGCACGACGCCGTGGGCGTTGAGACAGAGCGCCCGTTCGAGGCCGCCGTGCGCCTTCTCGAGCGCCCGGTCGATCAGCTCGAGCGCGCGGTCCGGATCGTGTGCGAGGTACGCGGAGAGCCCGGCGACGTAGGGCGCGTTCACCTCCTTCCGGTCCGACGCGCCGCGGAGCGGGACGAAGCCCGGCAGTGCGTCGAGATCGGCGCGCAGCAGCTCGATCTCGCGGTCGACGAGGCTCCGCCGCAGCGTCGGCGCCGGCGCGCCCGGTTGGCGCGCGAAGACGTCGTTGCGGCCGATGTTGAGCGAGTCGATGTAGTAGCGGACGCTCGAGCGATCGCGCAGGTCCCCGATGAACGAGAAGATGCCGACGCTGCTCCCCGGCGAGCCGGACGCGTTCGGCTGCTTCCGGAGCCTGACCAGCGGCGCGTCGTCGCCGACGCCGACCGCGACGTCGTAGGTGCCGGCGCCGACGTCGTAGACGATGTCGAAGCGGTACCACTGGAACGGGTCGAAGCGCGGGAGCAGGACCTCGGCGACCGCGTCGGTGACGTGCTCGATCCGCCCGTTGCGGAAGATCAGCCAGAGCGCGATGCCCTGCGGCTCGACGTTGAACCGCGCCGGGCCCGCGAGCGCGACGTTCAGCTCCTGATCGCGCTGCGTCGGCATCAGGTAGAACTGGACGTAGAGCTTCCCGTCGTCGACCTGCGGGAAGTAGCCCTGTAGCTCCGGGAACTCGCCGTTGCCCGGGACGTCCTCGATCACCACGCTCTCCGGCGCGGTGACGTAGTAGTCCTCCGACAGGTCCACGCGGCCGTTGGCGTGCTCGAAGACGACGAAGCTGTCGGGCCCGGTCTCCACCCGGCCGTCGTCGAACGAGTACGAGACCAGGTCGCCGCGCTCCGTGACGACGGCGCCGGCGACGGTCGCCCAGAGCGCGAGCACGAGCGCGATCAGGCGCGGCACGACCGCTCCAGGCGGTGCAGCCACTTCTGCCAGGCGCGCAGCGGCTCGGCGCGCGCCGCGTCGGGCGCCCACGGGTGATACGCGTGCGACGCGCCGGTCATGATGCGCAGCGAGACGATCGCCGCGTAGCGCGCCGTCGGATCGGCGGCGGCGAGCTCGTCGACGTAGCGGCGGGCGTGCGCGAGCCGCTCCGGACAGTCGTCGTAGGTGACGAGCAGCGTGGCGTACATGCCGCGGCCCAGCTCGGGGTCGAGCGCCACGCCGCCCGCCGTCACCTGCGCGTGGAGGTCCGCGCTGCGGATCGCGGGATCGACCACCTGGAGCGCGTAGCGATGGAGGTCCTGGAACGTCGAGTCCTCGCCGTCGACGTCGGCGTCGAGCACCGCCTTCGCGGCGGGCGACTTGACGTTCAGGCTGCCGAGCGCGAGCAGGATCGCGGTGCGGGTCTCGCGGTCGGCGGTGGGATAGGCGTCGAGAAGCGGCGGCAGCGCGGCCGTGCCGAGCGCGGCCAGGTCCGAGTATCGACCGGCGCGCGCGAGCGCCAGCGGATCGGCGGCCGATGCCGTTGCCGGCAGCGACAGCAGCAGGAAGACGGCGGCACGGGAGAGGAACCGCACGTCACCACTGTGACGGCGGAAGACGGGGGTCTCAAGACGGCAGCCACCCACGGTTGACTTGCCCCGGACCGCTGCTCGACTATGCGCTCTCTCGCGGCCTCGGCGCGCGACCAAGGAGAACGGAATATGGTTCGTGGATCCGTCACTGCGCTGGTGGTCGCGCTCGGATGGCTCGCGGCGGCGCCCCCGGCCGGGGCCGCACGCCCCGAGCTCAAGCTGTGCCGCACCGAGTGCCAGCAGGAGAAGATCACGTGCGTCGCGCTCGCGAAGGCACATCTGCAGACGCTGCTCGGGGCGTGCGTCGGCACGGGGACGGAGCGGCGACACTGCCGCGGCCTGGCCAAGCACACCGCGAAGCTCGAGCGGAACGGCTGCGGCACGCGGCTCGCAGAGTGTCGCGGGTGCTGCAACACCGGCGTCCCGCACTGCATCCGTTCATCGACGACCACGACGTCGACCATCGTCAGCGTGACGACGACCGCGCCGCCCAGCACGCTGCCGACCACCACGACGGTGCCGGCCGGCCCGACCACGACCACGCTGCCGCCGGGCTGCCATTATCCCTCCACCGGGCAGACGTCGTGCTGGGACAAGACCGGCAAGCCGATCGAGTGCGCCGGCACCGGCCAGGACGGCGACGTCCGCGCCGGCGCGCCGCTCAGCTACACCGACAACGGCAACGGGACGATCACCGACAACAACACCGGCCTCGTGTGGGAGAAGCTCACCTACGACGGCGGCATCCACGACGCGTACGAGACCTACAAGTGGGTCGACGCGTTCGCCAAGATCGCGGCGCTGAACGCGTCGACCTTCGCGGGCCACGCCGACTGGCGACTGCCGAACGTGAAGGAGCTGCTCAGCATCGCGAACTACCAGTTCACGAGCCCGGCGATCTCGCCGACCTTCGACCGCGATTGCGACTTCGGCTGCGACGGCATCGCGTGCAGCTGCGCCACGTCGAACAACACCTGGACGTCGACGAGCAGCGTGAGCCTGCCGAGCAGCGCCTGGTCCGTCTGGTTCTCCACCGGCTTCTCCGGCGTCGGCGGCAAGCAGGCCCTGTACGCCGTCCGCGCCGTGCGTGGCGACACGGATTGCCTCCCGGCCACCGGGCAGACGACGTGCTGGGACGCCGCCGGCACCGATATCCCGTGCGCCGGCACCGGCCAGGACGGTGACGTCCGCGCCGGCAAGCCGCTCAGCTTCACCGACAACGGCGACGGCACCGTCACCGACGACAACACCCACCTCACGTGGGAGAAGCAGAGCGCCGACCACACCATCCACAACGCCGGCCAGGGTTACGAGTGGGACGATATCTTCACGATGCACACGGCGACCCTGAACGGCGACGCCTTCGCCGGCCACAGCGACTGGAGGGTGCCGAACCTGCGCGAGTACCAGGGCATCGTCGACTACTCGCAGTACCAGCCGGCGGCGCCCGACGCGTTCGACGACGACTGCACGCCGCAATGCACGGTGCTGACGTGCAGCTGCTCGACGTCGTTCACGTACTGGTCGTCGACGACCAACGCGGGGGGGCCGGGCGAGGCGTGGTACGAGCTCTACCGGCGCGGCGACGTGTCGACGCTGTCCAAGTACGGGACCAACGTCGTGCGCGCGGTGCGCGGCGGCCTGTAGCGCGTCACGACGCCTGCGCCCCGAACAGTCGCCATTCGCCGGGGACGCCCTTCAGCGCGTGCTGGCCGCGGTCGGCGAACCGGATGCCCGAGCCCGCGACCAGGTCCTTCACCGTGCTCGACACCAGGACCTCGCCCGCCCCCGCCTGCGCGGCCACCCGCGCGCCGATGTGCACCGCGATGCCGCGCACCGCCGCGCCGGCCAGCTCGACCTCGCCGGTGTGTAGCCCGGCGCGGATCTCGATGCCGAGCGGGCGGACCGCCTCGACGATCGCGCACGCGCAGCGGATGGCGCGCGCGGGGCCGTCGAAGGTGGCGAGCATGCCGTCGCCCGCGAACTCGATCTCGCGGCCGCGGTGCGCGGCCAGCTCGCGGCGCACGATCTCGTGGTGGCGGTCGAGGAGCGCGCGCCAGGCGCGGTCGCCGAGCACCGCCAGCCGCTCGGTCGAGCCGACGATGTCGGTGAACAGCACCGTCGCCAGCACGCGGTCGACCTCCGGCACCGGCCGGGCGCCGGTGAGGAACTCCTCGATCTCGCCCAGCATCAGCTCGGTCTCGCCGACGTAGAAGAGATGATCGTCGCCCGGCACCTCGACGAACCGCGCGCCGGGAATCTGCGCCGCCA
>Ga0335069_10006244_pt1 | contig 17355 bp, 13 predicted proteins | sample Lox_Sample_11_FD_206714 | JGI IMG/M metagenome (GOLD analysis project Ga0335069, IMG submission 206714) | Soil microbial communities from Loxahatchee National Wildlife Refuge, Florida, United States - Lox_Sample_1.1 | ecosystem: Environmental > Terrestrial > Soil > Wetlands | place: USA... | reverse complement strand
GTATGCGGGTGGCAGCGGGTTGCGAGTTTGGAACTGTCGCTGGTGCCAGTAAGGATAAACAACCGGCAAATCACTTGCCTCATCCAACCTCGCCACCTGTTCGGGCGATAGCGCGAAGCTCGCCGCAGCCAGGTTATCGCGCAATTGCTGTTCGTTGCGCGCGCCGATGACCACGGTGGAAACTGTCGGTTTCCGAAGCAGCCAGTTCAAAGCCACCTGCGGCACGCTCTTTCCCGTTTCGGCGGAAATCTTCTCGAGCGCCTCGACGACGCGAAAAAGGTACTCGTCCGGCACACGGGGGCCGAGGTCACCCGTCTTATGCAGGCGACTTACATCAGGCAGCGCCTGACCGCGGCGGATCTTGCCCGTGAGGCGCCCCCAACCCAGCGGACTCCACACTAAAGCGCCTATACCCTCCGCAAAGGCTTGGGGCATCAGTTCCCACTCGTATTCCCGACCGACGAGCGAATAATAGACTTGATGGCCCACATAGCGTGCCCAACCATAGCGCTCACTGACGGCAAGGGACTTCTGCATATGCCAGCCCGAGAAATTCGACGCTGCGAGATAACGCAACTTTCCCGCACGCACCGCGTTGTCCAAGGCCGAAAGCGTTTCTTCAACCGGAGTAAGCGCGTCGAAGCCATGCATGTGATAGACGTCGATATAGTCGGTCTTAAGCCGCTTCAAGCTCCCGTCGATCTGACGAGTCAGGTGCTCCCTTGACGAGCCAACATTGTTGGGCCCTTCCCCGAAGGCAAATGTTGCTTTGCTGGAAATGAGCAGCGTTTCTCTGCGCACGTGTTGGATCGCCTGGCCAAGAATTTCTTCCGAAAGCCCTTCCGAGTACACGTCGGCAGTATCGAAAAAATTGACTCCAGCTTCCAGGCAGATGTCGATGAGACGCGTTGCCTCCGCGACATCGGTTTCGCCCCATGCCCGGAAGAACTCGCTTCCACCACCGAACGTGGCAGTACCAAAGCATAGAATCGGAACCTGCAGACCACTCTTTCCAAGCTGTCGAAATTCCATCTGAGTATGATGACCGACACTACCGTTTTGTTGCAAGGAGCCAGGCAGAGCACCGGACACTACTGCACTGCCGCTGCAGCAGATCGATGAACACGTCTCTTTCTGACGGCACGAACCTGCCGTGCGGTTGGCGGAAGCGGCGGCACATTAGCCAGAGCCGCCAGAAGATTGTTGGCTTCATAGCGGATATTGATTTGTCGCCGTCCCCTGCCCTCGGTGACCGCCAGGAAGATACCTGCTTGGCGCTTGAGGCTCAGAGCGATGTACGTCTCAAACCCCGCGCCGCCCCCGGTCTTCTCCATCAGCGTGGACGGGCCGTCCGGATCTCCGAGCTGAATCCATGCGAGCCCAATGCCGGTCGGGTCTCCCGCATGGCTTAGACCTTGCATCGATTTCAGTTGTGCCGGCTTCAGATAGACATCCAGCGCCGGCCCCGCGGGAGCGCTTGTTCCTGGGACGTGCAGCAGATATTCGAGTATTCGAGCCATATCCGCGGGCGTTGAATACAATCCTCCGCTGGCTCCCGATGCCCGGGTGTCGGTGCATGGACCTTGATCCTCGGTTCCCAATAGCAATTGAGCACATTGCTCCCTTGTGGGCGTCAGCGTTGTGTCGCGCAGGCCGAGCGGGCGCACGATGCGATCATTCAGAAGCTGAGCGTAGGGCTTGTTCGCGGCAGTCGCAAGTGCGTCCCCAAGCAAGTCAAAGCCAACGTTGGAATATAGAGCAGCCGTACCCGGCTGCGTGATCAGTCGCTGCTTCGGCAGCCATCTCCAGCGGAAAGTCTGGTCCGGAAAAGTAAAGTGCGGAGCCGTTGCGGGATAGGGACCGACTTCGCGAGGCAGTCCGCTCGTGTGCGTAGCCAAGTCGCGCAATGTAATCGGTGTTCCGCCGGCGCCTTTGGGAACGATTCTTTTTGGGGGTGCGAAGCGCTGCAATGAATCGGTGAGCTTGACCTTGCCCTCGTTGGTCAGTTGCATCAGGAGTTCGCCTGCGAAGACTTTGGATATCGAGCACAGTCGAACGAGAGAGTTGGAGCCCGGTCTAACTCCGCTGCCAGGAAATGTCTCCCCATAGCCCTTGATCATGACTTCCTGATTCCGAACCACAACCAGCGCCATTCCAGTCACGGCGGACTGGTCGAAAATCGTGGCGCCCCGGAGATCGGCATCTGCGAGCGAGAGTGGCTGCTGTGCATCCATCCACGCCGCCGATGTGGCAAGCAGCATAGCGGAAAGAAACACTCTCGTCGCAGTCCGCTGTTCGGTTGGCCGAATGGAGTTGTCCACCACCGGAGGTAACGGGAATTCGAGAGAAAGCTTCATCGGCGCACCTGAGCCACCACCATAGCACGCAGTTTTACTCGACTCCGGCGTGAACCACGGCTCGGCCGCGCGATTGTGTTTGAATCGATGAGGGGCAGCCAGGTAGCGGGAAAAGACGCCAGCAGTTTGCAGTTTTACGGCTTAAGATCTCTATATTGAAGATCGTAACTTTCAACATCAACAACATCAACAAGAGGTTGCACAACCTGGTGGCTTGGCTCGGCAGAACGGAGCCAGATGTTGTTTGCCTGCAGGAGCTGAAAGCCGAACAGCGGGCATTCCCAGAGCGTGCGCTTCGCGAGCTGGATTATCGCTCGGTCTGGCAGGGCGAGCGCTCCTGGAACGGCGTGGCGATCCTCGCGCGCGGCAGCGAGCCAGTACTGACCCGATCCAGCCTGCCTGGTAATCCTGAGGACAGCCAAGCGCGCTACATCGAAGCGGCCGTAAATGGAGTCTTGATCTCTTCGATCTACCTCCCGAACGGCAATCCTCAGCCAGGTCCCAGGTTCCATTACAAGCTGGCCTGGTTCGAACGTCTCCTCGCACACGCCGCCGATCTCATCGCCGCGGGTCTGCCGGTCGTGTTGGCCGGGGATTACAATGTGGTCCCGACTGCGGAGGACATTTATCCAACGCGATCTTTAGATAAGAATGCATTGATCCAACCGGAGAGCCGGCAGGCCTTCGCTCGACTACTAGCCCAAGGCTGGACGGACGCACTGAGGAGGCTGCACCCCAAAGGGCCGCTCTGGACGTTCTGGGATTATGAGCGTGACCGGTGGCGCAGCAACAAAGGCATGCGGCTCGATCATTTTCTGCTCTCGCCGGTATTGTCCGAGCGGCTCGTGGATGGCGGTGTAGACAGATGGGTGCGGGGCGAGGACAACGCCAGCGACCACGCTCCGGCGTGGATCGTGCTGGATCTTTGAGACTGTCCTAACGGTGCCATCGTTCGCCATGCTCGTGAGCAGGCGACCTTTCCGCGCCGTCAGATGGTTTTTAGATACTCAAGCAGCGCGGCCTTCTGATCCTCGGTGAGGTTAGTGCCGTATTTATCGCCGGCATGTCCGATGTTGCTGTTACCCGGCTGTGAAGTATCGAAGGTCCAGCCGTTTCCGCCAGTTGCGTAACCTAGCTTCGCAGGATCGTATTCACGATTCCCCACAATGAATTTCGCAGGACGCTCAGCGGGGTGCAGAAGATGCCAGAGGGTTGGCACCGACCCATTGTGCAAATACGGCGCCGTCGCCCAAACGCCGGTCAGGGGCCGAGCCAAGTATTTACCCGTTGCGCGCCAAATCACCGGGTTGGCATCCATGGTCGCCTGATCGGCCGGGGCGACTCCATCGTCGGCGAAAGCACGAGCCTTCAGACCATCGAGAATAGGTTTAATTGCAACCGGGAACGGCACTCCTCCGGCCACCGGTTGTCCGAAACTACCCGCCCGTTGGGGATCTGTTCCGACGTCCGTCAAATCGTAAATGTGGTTATCGTGGCAGTTGCGGCATGTGTCGCTGAAGATCTTCTCGCCAACTTTCGCTTTCGCCTCGTCGATTGTTCCCAGAATATCGGCGGGCCATTTTGGCGCGCTGAGTTTATGGGTCAGCACTTCCAGCCGATGCAGGTTCGCAATCCGCAGCGTGGATTCGTAAGTTTTGGGATCGAACACCGCCCCCATGCCCAGGGCCTGTCCGATGTTGCGCTCGAGGATCGAGTTCGTGTTGCCATCGTAGTGGATCCAGACAGCTTCCGTGCCGGAGCGCTGTTGAGTCGTATCCGGAACGTCCCAAATGAAGGGGAAGCTGACCGGCGACAGCATCCGTTTGGCGTCCTTTGGAAATAGAAGATTGCGGGCTGCGCCAAATGCATCGACACGCCCAGGCCCTGGTTCTGTGCCGTCCACCAGCAGCTTGCCATTCTTGAGGTAGGCGAGCTTGGCCTTCGCTAATGCCAAGACGCGCTGGAAACTTGCTAAGGCGCTCTGACCCCGCAACGTGGTGGAGGTGTCCGCGGCGTCCGCCACCTGGGACGAAACGCTGTGGAAGTTCCTGTCTGCCGTTGGGACTGCGGCAACGGCGCCGGCGGTTTTCGCAGCAGGATTGGCAGCGTAGCTGGCAGCATCCGCGGAGGACGGGTTGTCGCCGGGGCGTGAATCACGAATGATGGCGATGGCCAGCGCCACTGCCTTTCGAGGATCGCGCAGCGTGGCATCGAGCGACTCCTTCAGTTCCACCTGATAGCTCTGAAGGTCGACGAGCGAAGGCGCGCCGTCGATCCGCACCGTTTTTCCTCGATAGCTCACCTCGCCGACATGGCAGGCGGCGCAGTTGAATCCGACCATTTCAAGACCGGTGTGGCTCTTGTCGCGCGAGTGGACCGTAGTGAGGCCAACGGGTAACCCGTGAGGATTCGTAGCGCTCGTCCCGTCGGGGATGAAACCGAAGCGTTCCATATTGTCAAGAAACGGCTTACCCGTCTTCACGCTCACGAGGTTGGCAAGCAGTTCGTACCATGTAAGCTCGCTGCCCTCAGCGAGATGATAGTATTCGGCGCGCTCGGCGTCGGACCATCCGTTCTGGCTCCAAATCACGGTTTCCGCGGAGGCAGACGGCGACACCTGGGAGGCGGGTGGCCGGGGCGTGCATCCTGCCAGGATCAATGATCCGACGACAAAGATCAGTAACGAAAGGAGGCTCCGTCGCACCGGCCTATTATACGCGGCCCACATGGCCGGGGCGGTATGCCGTAGCGCAGGTTAAGACACGCACGCGGTGGCGGACCGTACGAAATGAGCCGATCTGGACGATCACTCTCTTCTTTTTACGAACGGTAAAGTAACCAATGCGGTTGTCCAGAGTATAAACACTAATACTATGGACGCACTGATCAAAGATCTAAGGTTCGGGCTCCGACAGCTTCGCTTGAATCCGATGTTCACGGCAGTGGCCGTGCTGTCGCTCGCCCTTGGGATCGGAGCGAACACGGCGATCTTCCAACTGATTGATGCCATTCGATTGCGCGCACTGCCGGTAGTGAACCCCCAAGAACTTGCGTATATCGATTTCGGGAAAGATTCCAAGCGGTCCGGCTGGTGGTCGACGCGCAGCGCAAACTTCACCTCAGCACAATGGGACAGCATAAGCGCTCATCAGCAGGCATTTTCCGGCATGATCGCCTGGAGCGCAAAAGAGTTCAATCTCGTTAAGGAAGGCAAAGGGCGCTACGCGGAAGGTCTGTTCGTCAATGGAGAGTTTTTCCGTGTCCTGGGTATACCAGCGTTTATCGGCCGGACGTTCACGAAGGAAGACGACCGGCCGGGTTGCGGATCGCCGGGCGCGGTGATCAGCTACGCGTTCTGGCAGGGCGAGTTTGCCGGCGATCCAGGAGTGACCAGCCGCATGGTCAGGCTGGATGGCCGGCTGTTTCCGGTAATCGGGGTAGCGACGCCAGGATTTTTCGGCGTGGAGGTCGGGCACCGGTTCGATATCGCGGTGCCTGTGTGCTCCGATCCGATGTTCTGGGAACCGGGCAAGGGACATCTTCCTTCACGGACCGCATGGTGGCTGTCGCTAATGGGGCGGCTGAAACCAGGGTGGACAATCGAACGCGCCGATGCGCAGATTCGGACTATTTCCCCGGCCATCATGCAGGAATCTCTGCCGCCTTCCTACCGTGCCGACGACGCCAAGAAATATCTGGCCAATAAACTGACCGTGACTCCGGGCGGGACGGGCGTTTCCGGGTTGCGGCGAGAATACGAAGATCCCCTCTGGATTCTGCTGGCCACGACAGGCTTGGTGCTGTTGATCGCCTGCGCGAATCTCGCGAATCTGCTGTTGGCGCGGGCAAGCGTACGTGAGCGGGAAATCGCGGTGCGGCAGGCGATCGGCGCAGCACGGGGAAGGCTGATCAGGCAGTTGCTTGCAGAAAGCATGTTGCTCGCTCTGTTGGGCGCCGCGGTCGGCGCATTATTGGCGGGGCTGCTCAGCCGCGGATTGATCGCGTTCCTGACTACCGAAGGTAACCGGATGTTCGTCGGACTCGGGATCGATTGGCGGGTGCTGGGGTTTACGGCGGCGATGGCCGTTTTGACCTGCGTGCTCTTCGGGCTCGTTCCCGCTATGCGCGCGACACGGGTTGAGCCGGCTTCTGTCATGCGGGCGAGTGGGCGAGGACTTACAGCCGGGCGCGAGAAGTTCAGCTTAAGGCGCGCCCTGGTGGTAGCGCAGATGGCGATGTCGCTCGTGCTGTTGGCAGGCGCGCTCCTGTTTGTGCGGAGTCTGCAGAAACTGCTGGCGGTCGATCCGGGCTTCCGTCCCGAGGGGATTGTCGCGGTGAGCGTGGACTATCGCGCGGCCCATTACCCGAGCGCGCGAATTGCGGAAGTGCGTCGCCAGACGCTGGAGAGACTGCTGATTCGGACAGGAGCGATTTCGGCTGGGCAGGTCGACATGACCCCCATCAGCGGTTCGGGCTGGGATCAGAATGTGTGGGCGGATGGCTCCTCCGGTCCCCGCATCGACGGAATGTTCAATCGCGTTGGCCCAGGATATTTCCGGACCATGGGGACGGCGTTTATGGCGGGCCGCGATTTCAATGAGCATGACAACTTGACAGCAACGAAGGTAGCGATCGTCAACGAAGAATTCGCCAAGAAGATTTTCCACGGTCAGAATCCGGTGGGCCGGTCATTTCGAAGAGAGGAATCGGCGAACAAGCCGGACTCGTTGTTTCTGATTGTGGGGCTCGTACGAAATACCAAATATTACGAACTGCGCGAGGACTTCCGGCCGATCGCCTTCTTGCCTGAAGATCAAGATGAAGAACCCGGACCTGGAGGAACCTTCGTGCTGCGCACAAATGCCCCGCTGGGGGCCTTCTACCGCGAGGCGGAGGAAGCGGTTGCCGATATCCACCCCGGGCTCGGAATCGATTTTGCGGTGCTGACAGCGCAGATTAAGGAGTCCCTGATGCGCGACCGGTTGATGGCGGCGTTGGCCGGAGCCTTCGGGCTCTTGGCAGGGGTGCTGGCAGTGCTTGGATTGTACGGAGTGATTGCTTATATGGTTGCTCGCAGGCGAAACGAAATCGGCGTGCGCATCGCGCTCGGGGCGAGTCGAACACAGGTGATTGGATTGATTCTGCGAGAAGCCGTTTTGTTGCTGGCGGTAGGCCTCACGTTGGGCGCGGTATTGGCGGCATGGGCCGGCCAAGCGGCGGAATCACTTGTCTATGGGCTAAAACTGCGCGACCCCTTGACGCTGGGAGGAGCCGTGGCGCTGCTGGCCATCGTGGCGCTCGTTGCGAGCTACGGGCCAGCCTGGAGAGCGTCACTCCTTCAGCCCATGGACGCACTACGGGACGAGTGAAGGTATCGCGCTCCAAACCGCTTGTCTAGCAAAAAAGCATAATAGCCTTTCTCCATATCATGCGCAAAAGTTATGCGACCAAGGTATGCGGCGATTACGGTATCGGGCCGCTGTGGCGTCTACGCATCTAAAGAAGGCCCTGGAGTTACCCAAAGATAGTCTGTCAAATCCTGCCGTCGATGGACTACTATCGCTGATGAAGCGGCCGAGCACCCGAGACGGCTGGGCCAATTCCACACCTGGAGGCCTTCGATGGCGGTACCACAGCCAGCCCCGGCGCCAAGCGGTTCTACGGGGCCTGCCGAACGGCGATTACATTCGCGCCTGGCAATAGACCGTGAAGTTTGCCTGTCGTGGCAGGACCGGCAAGGCGACCATCAGATCCGCGCTCGTGCGCTGGACATGAGCAAGTATGGGCTCCTGGTGGAGGCGGACTGTGAAATTGCTCGCGGAGTCTCTGTCTTCATCGGAACCGGCGCGATCCTGTACGGGCGCGGCTGCGTCAGATACTGTGCCCAAAGCGGCTCGAAGTACCTGATCGGCTTGAACACGCCAGACCACATGACGGCGTTAATGGTGACGGTGGATACCCAGATAGGGTGAGCTAGGCAGCACGGAGGCTCTACCACCGGCGACCATTGCGCGACCCGTCGAGCTGCGCTTTTTCCGTCCGGCTTTCTAGTTCAGGCGTGTCGATGGGGCTCGATGATGATCTTAAGCGAGCCCCGCGGATTGGCGACCAAGTCGAAGGCCTCACCGATGCGACTCAATGGGAACCTATGCGTTATGAGCCCGTCCACCCGGACGCGACCGGCAGCAATGTGGTCAAGGGCCTCGGACATGTCTCGAGGTGCCGCTCCATAACTGAAGAGTATGGACGGCTGGGAGTTCCAGAAGCGCGTTAACGGGATTGCCAGTTTTTGATCGGGGCCGTCTGCGGCAAAAAAGACGAGCTTGCCGCCAAGGCCGATGCAATCAAGCGCTTTTGCCGCTGCGGCAGCCGAACCGGTGCAAACAAATACGCGTTGCGCGGTGGGAAGCGGATCCGTGGCAAGCCGCACCTCGTCCGCCCCCGATTGCGAGGCGGCTTCCAGCCGGTCTTCACTGGTGTCCACGGCACAGATCTTGCCTGCACCGAGAGAGCGAGCCAGCCTGATGTGCAGCAATCCGGCTAAGCCACTGCCGAGGACTAAGACGGAACGGCCGTCAAGCGGCCCGGATTTCCGCAGACTGCGCACAACGCAGGCTAAGGGCTCGACGAACGAGCCCTCCTCATATCCCATCGAATCGGGCAGCGGATACAATCCCATAGAAATCCCGGATTCAAAGATGCGAACAAATTGAGAGAAGCCCCCGGGCTCGATGTGCTTGTGGTGCATGGCTTCGCAAGCGGTCTCGTTGCCGTCCTTGCACGAGGCGCACTGCAGACAGGGGAAGTGATGCGTGATGACAACGCGCTGGCCATCGCGCAAATGGCGAACGTTTTCACCGACCTGGACAATCCGGCCGGCTATTTCGTGACCGGTGTTGATGCCGCCGAGTTTACGCGTTTGCGGTTCACGGTACCACTTCATCGTATCGCTGCCGCAGATGCCGCAGACCATTACCGAGGCGAGGACCTCATTCGGCCCGATCTCCGGCACGGGCCGCTCCACCACACGGACATCATCGTTGCCGAAGTAAAGACCTGATTTCATGGTGGCTGGGATGGTCATGCCCCGTTCCCATTGACCTGTTTGCAACCCGGCTAGGGCTGCGGCAGAGTTCGCCATCATATGCCACGCTGCCAGTGGGCCGGGTGCGCCAAATCGGAGCCGTTCTGTCCCGAAATCCGTGTTATCAATTCCGTGCGCTTGCTTTTCGCCATAACTGATTCCCTTTTGCCAAAGTCCTCTGATCACTATTCTGTCGCTGCGGTGACCGTCGAAACGGCTGCCGCATCCGTTCCAAAAGGCTGACCGCAGTGTAAATAATAACCTGCCGATTCAGGAACTGGTGATAGTCCATGATGGCTGGCGTCGGACACTTCTCGCACACCAGGTTTACCGGTTCTTTCCGGCGGCCGGCAAATCGTTCGCGGACGCTGCGAAAAGCCGCGTTGTTGAAGACGTCCATGAATGAGCTCTCGGCGCCGCGCCCAATGGTACCAAAATCGGTGCGAAGGGTACCGACCACCTCGCCATGGGTCGCGCCAGTGCGAATGGCGTGGGTGACAGCGCCAAAGACACTGCATGAGGGATCGCCAGCTCGTGGCAGTTCAACGAGCCCCCCTCCGAACTGTCCCATGCTGCGCTCATAGGCTGAGCGGCAGCGTCCACGACGGCAGGAATTTTCACCTTGTGCCGCACTTCGCGCTCGATTGCATCACGGTGCGTCACCAGTTACTCGCAACTCAAATCGTCCGTAAAGACGTACGCCTGGGACACGGCCGGCGCCGGATTCTGCAATTCGGGTTAAGAACGGCGCATCAACTTCGCAATGCCTTTGCTTGGACACGATGCCCGGGTTGTCTCGTACGGAACCGCGTCGACATCGAAAAGCTAGTACTCGCGCGTCTTCTTGATGCCTGGCTCCGGCAGCGGGTATTTGCCGTCCGGTTCCGCGCGGAGAGGCGCCGGGCCGTTTAGTGTCAGCTTGTCCACCTCGGGTGCGAACTCGTGGTCGTGATTCATCATCTGGTCGAAGGTCACGATCTGGCCTGTATGCGCAGCGAAGCGGCCCATCGTCGCCACGAGGCTGGCTTCAGCGCCCCTCCTGACCTCGTTGTAGGGCGTGTCGTTGCGAATGGCGGCAATCATGTCGTCCCACTCCCAATCGTAGGGCGAGCGCTCTGGCTGTGGGAACGCCCAGACCAGGTTCTCGGCCGCAGGCTCCTTCTGACCGTCCTGCCAGCGCGGGATGTTCTGACCTTTGTAAATGCGCGTGCGCCCGGGCGTGTGGGCGTTGGTGGAAACCACCGCCGACCCCTTCGACCCGTGAATGTAGCTGGCGAACTCGTTGTGCACTCCGGGCATGTTGCGGCCATTGAAGAAAAGGCGAGTGCCATCCGGATACGTGTACTGCACCGAGTAGACGTCAAAGTTCTGGTCCACCGAATCGCCGCGGTACTGACGGCCACCCAAAGCCATCGCCTCCACCGGCCAGGCACCTTTCATCCACGAGAGCTCGTCGATCTGGTGGATATAGTAATCGCTGAAAACACCGCCGCTGGCCCACAGAAACGCGTGGAAAAGTTTAATCTGATGCATCAGTTCCGTGATGCCCTCCGGCTTGACCGGCGCGGTGCCTCCTCCCGACCCCATGCGGTAGCCGCGCATCGCGACGATGTCGCCAATCTGCCCGTCGCGGATCCGGCTGAGCAGCTCTTGCCGCGCCCGGCAGTGGCGCACCATCAAACCGACCCCCACCTTCAGGTTCTTGCTCGCAGCTTCTTCGCCCAGAGCGATCATGCGTCGTGTCGTGGGGCCGTCCACGGTGACCGGCTTCTCCATGAACACATTGAGCCCCTTGTCGATGGCATAGCGAAAGTGCACCCAGCGAAACGCAGGCGGCGTCGCCAGGATCACCACGTCGCCTGGCTTGAGGCAGTCCATCGCGCTCCGGTAGGCATCGAAGCTGATGAACTGGCGCTCCTGCGGCACATCCATCTGGGCGCCGAAGCGGCCGCGCAGCCTGCCGTGGCTGTCGCTCAGCTTCTGCGGGAATACATCGGCCATCGCCACCAGCTTAATGGGACCGTTCTTAATCCCCAGCGCATTCTCGGCTGCGCCCGTCCCGCGCCCGCCGCACCCGACCAACGCAAGCTGAATCGTGTTGTTCTCCGCCGCGTGTACGTGTGGCAGAGTGATTCCGGCCAGGGTCGAAACCCCGGCGATGCGCCCGGCATCACTGAGGAACCCGCGACGCGACGTGGTGTCTTTGGTTTCGGTCATGAAATACACCTCGTCGATTACGTTACTCCTTTTCGTGGCACCGTGGACGTGGAAGCAAACGTCGCACGAAGCGGGGGGCAAGATCGAGGCGAAATAGTCGCCGATCATGCGAATTAACGCCTTTAAAAAGGCCTTCTTCGCATCGCCCAATGACTAGCCGGCTTCGACGTTTACACGCCTTCGCTCTAGAAACTCTTCGCGCACCTCTGGCGGCGCCCAAGGCCAAGTCTTACGGGCCCTGGCGTAAATCAAAAAGGCGATGCAGCCGAACGCTACCCACCCAAAAGAAAGGAAAATCGAAAGCTTGTCGAGCGCCACGAAGGCATAACTCCAGCCCACCAGGGATATCAAGCTTGGCAGCGGATAAAACGTCTGCCGGTATGGTCGATGCAAGGATGGCTGTCGCTTGCGCAAGACGGTGAGCGCAACTACCTGCCCCAGTGACTGAATGAGGACAGTAACGCCAGTAAGTATGTTAATGACGGCCGGTACCGCGAAAAAACTACCCATCGCGACAATCAGCCCCATGACGAGCAATGCGATGTGCGGAAAGTGGAGCCGTGGGTGTAATTTGCCGAAAGAAGAGAAGAACACCCCATCCCTGGCAGCGTTGAAGAGCACGCGGGAACTTCCGAGCAGTCCCGTAAAAATAGACGCCGCGGCTGCGATCATAACCAGTATGCTGACCAGGATTGCGCCCTTCTGGCCCCAGTACTTGCCCACGACCGCCGAGGCAACGTTGGTCGACTTCGCCACCTCCTGCCACGGTGCCGCACCCAAAATGCCTAGCTGCATAGAAAGGTATAGAGCGCCGATGGCAAGAATCGACAGAATAATGGAGCCTGGCATCACCCGCCCCGGATTCTTGAGTTCTGCGCCCATATAGGCCGTCGTGCCGTAGCCCGTGTAGTCATAAAGGGCGATCACGAGACCGCTGCCCAGGCCGGCGAGAAACGAGCCATTCCCCATCCAGCTTTGGGAAAAGTCGAAGGCGCGTCCCGCGTCAAAATGACTGAAAGAGGCAGCGATCGTCACTCCCATCGCCGCTAGGGTAACGCCCCACAATACGATATTAATGATGGGGACAGACTCAATTCTCCGATACAGTAGCGCAACGACCCCCACTACCATGGCCAATCCAATCACATGGTTCTCGACCGGCGACAGATTCGGCACAAATGTTCCCAGGTACTGGTAGAAGCCGATTACGCCACAACTGAGAATCAGAGGAAGTGAGAGGATTGCGGTCCACACGAAAAGGAACGGCAACAGTTTCCCCGTGCGATACTGGAACGCCTCGCGCAAGAAGAGGTAGCTGCCGCCAGCTCCGGGCATGGCCGCTCCCAGCTCGGCCCAGACCAGGCCATCCGCCATCGCGACAATCGATCCAAGTAACCAACCGAGCAGGGCCCGAGGACCAACCATGACACTGACCATCGCGGGAATCGTGATGAATGGACCGACCCCGCACATCGAATTCATATTAATGGCAGTGGCTGAAATCAGTCCGATGGATTGGTGGAAGTGTGGCTTCTCTGCCGGCGCGGCTTCAACTTGCGTTACGACCGAATTGGAGGATTGGTTGGCCACTCGGTTAACACATCGCGCAACGGATCGCTTAACTGCGAGCGATGTTCACCAGACGCATGAATTCCTTCGCTCGTTCCGGGTCGACACTGTTCCAAGTGTGGCCGTCGACCTTGAGCGAGGAACCAACGATGCACCCGTCGGCGACTCGAAACACGTCCGCTACGGTTTCATGGCGTACGCCGGTATTGGCCAGCACCGGGGTGGTGGGCAGCACTCGTTTCACAGCTTCGAGTTGCGCCATGGGCGGTGCTTCACCGGTAATCACGCCCGATACCAGTACGGCGTCCGGGATGCTCGAAAATACCGCGGAGCGCGCGCGATCAGGAAGAGGGCGTTGGTCGAGCGAATAGGCAAATTCGGCTGACAGGTTGTAAAGCATGGCGACACCCTTACAGGCCAGGCGGTTGCGATACCGCATGGGCTCGGCGGATCGCCCCGCCCAAGGGCCCATATCCGACGCGTAGAATCCGGTGCAAATCTCACGGATGAAGGACGCCCCGGTGGCGGCCGCCACTGCAATAGAACTCATCGGATCCCACAGCACGTTGACGCCAAACGGAACGTTGATCAGTGGACGCAGTTGGCCGATTACATACGCCATGGTTGCTGTCGTTGCCATATCCACGTTCAATTCGTAAGGACGGTCATTCTCGTTGCCGAACATGACCGCGTCAACCCCGGCCGCGAGAAGCGCCTCAAGATCCTTCCGTGCGTCCGCGACGATGCGCTCGACGCCGCCTTCTTCGTCGTACAACGGTGTTCCGGGCATGGCGAGAAGGTGAACCATCGCAATCACCGGCTTCTTGCCGCCGAAAACGCGTTTGAAATTTGTCATTCACGAACTCCAGAGGGTACGGACAAGATGTCGATCATATCAGCGTTTGTGACGTCGCGACGGAAAGATCATTCGCAGCCGGGCCGGCGGAGATGCGGGAAGGCTGTCCTTGCGATTTGTTCTTTTGTGCTCTAATGGCAGCTTCGGTCTTGCCACGGCGTTCGTGAATCCAGACCGAAGTAACCCTGACATGCAACTATGCAAAACGTGATAATAGCGCCGTCGGTTCTGACGGCCGATTTTGGCCGTCTCAGCGCGGAGGTGGCCGCTGTCCACACGGCGGGCGCGGAATGGCTGCATCTCGACATCATGGATGGGGTATTCGTACCCAATATCAGTTTTGGGCCCGACATGGTGCGCGCCCTTCGCGGCGCTACGCCGGCAATCCTCGACGTGCATTTGATGATTCATGATCCAGACGCCTACCTGGCTGATTTCGCTCGGGCGGGTGCGGACCGAATCAGTGTTCACGCCGAGCTGGGGCCGCATGTTCACCGAACCTTGGCCACGATTCGGACGTTGGGAACGAAGGTAGGGGTCGTTCTCAATCCATCGACGCACGAGGATGTGCTCACCTATTTACTCGATGACGTCGATCTGGTGCTGATCATGAGCGTGAACCCGGGTTTCGGAGGGCAGAAATTTATACCGGCGATGCTCGAAAAAGTTCGCCGAGTAAAGGCCATGATCGGCGACCGGCCGATCGAAATCGAGGTAGACGGCGGCGTGACGATCGAAAACGCTCCGTCGATTGTTGAGGCTGGGGCAACGGTTCTAGTGGCCGGATCCGCAGTTTTCAACGGCGGTGCATCTTTCTATGCAAAGAACATCGCGGATTTGAAACGCAGTAAACGAATCGCATGAGTTATGTGCTCGGTCTGGATATCGGCACGACCTCGACAATAGGCATCGCAATTCGCCCCGAGGGTGGAGTAGCTGGGTTGGCGAAGCGCCCTGTCGATCTGTTTTCCGAGAGAATCGGATGGGCCGAGGAAAACCCGGAGCAATGGTGGTCGAATGTCAGGGAGATCATCGCGGAACTACTTGCAACCGGAATCGATCCAGCGGAGATCCAGGCGATCGGAGTCACCGGAATGCTGCCCGCGATCGTGCTGTTGGACGAAGCGGGGCGATTACTTCGTCCCAGTATTCAACAAAGCGATGCGCGCTGCGGATCGGAAGTTGAGGCTCTCAAGCGGGAGGTGGAAGCCGCATCATTTGTGATTCGGGCCGGCAATGGACTGAATCAACAACTGGTAGCTCCAAAACTGCGTTGGATTGAGAAACACGAGCCGGACGTGTTCTGCAGGATCGCGACGGTGTTCGGATCATACGACTACATCAACTGGCGGCTTACCGGTGAGCGCGCGATCGAGAAGAACTGGGCCCTGGAAGGCGGCTTCGTAGATGTTGCGAGCGGCACCATCGCTGATGACCTGGTGGACTTAGCCCACATTCCGCGGGCTGCGTTGCCAAGGAAATCGGAATCGCACGAGGTTCTCGGCCACGTCTCAAACAAAGCAGCAACCGAAACGGGACTCCTAGAAGGGACACCCGTTGTAGGCGGAGCAGCCGATCTGATTGCTTCCGCCCTGGGAGCGGGCATCACTCGAAAAGGCGATGTGCTGCTCAAATTTGGCGGGTCCGTCGATATTCTGATCGCCACCGATCAGCCAGTCGCGGACCCTCGCATGTACCTCGACTATCATCTGGTGCCCGGCCTTTACATGCCGAATGGGTGCATGGCAACCGGAGGAACTGGCCTGAACTGGTTCGTCGACACCTTTGCGACTGGCGAACGCGCAGGCGCGCAGGCCGCCGGCATCCCGGTCCACGCATTGTTGGACCGCAAAGCTGCGGAGGTGCCTGCAGGCGCAGACGGGCTGACCGTGTTGCCATACTTCCTGGGCGAAAAAACGCCGATTCATGATCCTTTCGCCCGTGCGCTGTTCTCGGGACTTACTCTCTCGCACACGATCGGCCATCTGTGGCGCGCGCTGCTGGAAGGCTATGCGTACGCTCTCGCTCACCACATCGAAGTATTTCATGATGTGGGCTACGCAACGACGCAATACTTCGCTTCCGATGGTGGATCCAACAGCAAAGTCTGGATGCAAATCGTCTCCGATGTCCTTCAGAAGCCGATACAGCTCTTGCGCGGCCATCCCGGTTCTTGCCTTGGAGCGGCATGGACCGCAGCCATGGGAACGGGCCTGGCGCACGATTGGTGTGGCATTTCGAAGTTCATCGAAAAGGACATGCTTGTTGAGCCTGACCTCACCAAGCAGGAACTGTACGCGAATGGCTACCGGGTGTTCCGCAGCCTCTACCGCCCTGGACAGCCCGCAACGGCAATGGAAGCTTTGGAACATCTCGAATGTTAAGGATCCTGTATGACACCAACTGACAAGTTCGGTCTGAGCAGCAAGGTCGCCGTCATCACGGGCGGGGCGCGGGGGATTGGCTACGCAGTGGCCGAGTTGAGCGCTTCGGTCGGTGCGGACATCGCCATCATTGACATCCTGGACGATGTCGGCGCGGCCGCCGCACACAACCTGAGTAGGTCGTCCGGGAAGAGAGTGCACTTTTACAAGGCGGACCTACGCGATCCGGCGCAAGCAAAGCTGGTCGCTGCAAAAGTCGAAGAGGACTTTGGCAAGGTGGATGTGCTTTTCAATTGCATCGGAGTCAATCCGAACACGGACGTTCTCGAGATCCCGCCGGAGGAATGGACGAACGTGATCAACGTCAATGTGAACGGCCAGTTCTTCATCGCGCAGGCATTCGCGAAACAAATGGCTCGTCACGGCGGCGGGAGCATCGTGGCCATAGGATCTAACTCCGGATTCATCATTGATAAACCGCAGCCGCAAGCGCACTACAACACCAGCAAGGCGGCCGTGCACCAAATGGTCAAGGCGCTCGCCGTGGAACTGGCGCCGTACAAAATCCGGGTGAATGCCGTTGCTCCCGGCTACGTCCTGACGGAAATGACCAAGCGCGGGCTCAGTAACGCGGAGTGGGTAAAGATCTGGGAAGAGATGACTCCGATGCATCGATTCGCGGAACCGTCGGAAATCGCCTACACCATGCTCTTCCTGGCGAGCGATGCCGCCAGTTACGTGACCGGTGCCATCGTGCTGGTCGATGGAGGCTATACCTGCTGGTAGCGCACAGCCAGCGACAGCGTGACGCAGACCAGAAGTCCAGCGGGCATAGCATCCCAACAGAAGTCTTCGGGATGCGACGGAAACGGCGTCCGACAATACTTC
>Ga0335069_10006241_pt1 | contig 17358 bp, 18 predicted proteins | sample Lox_Sample_11_FD_206714 | JGI IMG/M metagenome (GOLD analysis project Ga0335069, IMG submission 206714) | Soil microbial communities from Loxahatchee National Wildlife Refuge, Florida, United States - Lox_Sample_1.1 | ecosystem: Environmental > Terrestrial > Soil > Wetlands | place: USA... | reverse complement strand
GCGACGCCGACGATCGGTGCGGTCATCAACGGCCCTGGGCTGACGGGCAACGAGGAGATGGCGGGCTTCGCGCCGAAGCCGATCGTCAAGAGCGGAAAAGCGACGGTGAAGTTCTACCTCGCCGTCGCCAATCCCAAGTCGAAGTTGAAGAACACCATGCGACTGCCGGCCGCCTCCGCAGGCGGTTCGGTGGGGCTCGAGGCCTTCGGCGGCAGCGGCCAGCTGACGAACCCCGGCACGCCGGATGTCCAGCAGGTCCCGGTCAAGGTCTTCGACAACGACTATCACGCACTCTTCGGGGCAGGACTCGCCTGGCTCGAGGACTGGGAGAGCAAGTCGCCCCCGCCCGGCACGAAGGTCTCGGACATCATCAAGGGGATCCTGGCCTTCGGCGGCGGCAAGTGAGCTTCCGCCGAGCGCGCTTCGGCTCCGCCCAGGCGCCACACATGGACGCTCGCACCCGCGTCTCCTAGCCCGGAGCCGCTCGGCCCCGGAACACTGGAGCGTTCGACATGCGCGGGACTCTCCGGCGAGAAAGCGGGCGGCGGGAATCGAACCCGCATGACTAGCTTGGAAGGCTAGGGCTCTACCATTGAGCTACGCCCGCGCTCCTGCGAAGGGTACTCAGTCGGCGAGCTGCTCGATCCGGTCGACCGCGGCTGCCAGTACTGGCCCGTCGAACAGGTACGGGGTCGCGTTCGGGATGTCATGGAGCGGATGGTCGAGATCGTCGGAGCCGCCCGCGGCGTTGAGCGCGTAGCGGATCGGCAGCTCGTGACAGACGACCAGCACGGAGTCGAACGGAAGCGCGAGCACCCGCCGCAGCGCAGCGACGTAGCGGCGAGCCGCCTCGTCGAGGCTCTCGCCGCCGGGAAAGCGCTTGTCACGGGCGTGTGAGGCCTTCCACAGCCGGAAGTCCTCGCGCGTGGCGCCCTCGAGCTCGCCGATCTTCACGTCGTCGAGCCCCGGCTCCTCGAGGAAGGGAACGTCGCGGCCGGCGAGCGCGAGCTCGGCCGTGCGCCGCGTCCGCTCGAACCGCGTGTGCACGCAGACGCCGAATCCCGCGCCGGCCAGCTGTTGCCCCAGCCGGCGGGCCTGCTCCTCGCCCGCCGCGGTGAGCGGGACGGGCACGTTCGGGTCGCCGTTGACGAGACCCTCGACGTTGAAGGTCGACTGGCCGTGTCGCGAGAGGAGCAGCCGCTTCAGGCCAGCTCGACCCGCTCGATCGTCACCTCGTCCTCGGGCCGGTCCATCCCGTCGCGCGGCACCTGCGAGATCGCGTCGACGACGTCCATCCCGTCGGTGACCTTGCCGAAGACGGTGTGCTTCCCGTCGAGCCAGGAGGCTGCGTCGGCGGTGACGATGAAGAACTGGCTGCCGTTCGTGTTCGGGCCCGCGTTCGCCATCGCGAGCGCGCCGCGCACGACCTTGTGGTCGTTGAACTCGTCCTCGAACTGGTAGCCGGGGCCGCCGCGGCCGGTGCCGGTCGGGTCGCCGCCCTGGATCATGAAGTCGGGGATCACTCGGTGGAAGATCACACCGTCGTAGAAGCCGTCGCTCGCGAGGGTGACGAAGTTCTCGACGGTCTTGGGCGCGTCCTCGGGATAGAGCTCGAGGACGATGGCGCCGTGGTTTGTGTGCAGCGTGGCTGTGGTCATGTCCGGGACGCTAGCCGAACGGGGTCAGACCCCGGACGTGTCCCGTTCGTCCGATCGCGGAGGAATGGGCTCCGTACGGGAGCGGCGTTTCACTTCGTCGACGCAGTCGGCACAGAGTTGTGGCGGGGTCTGACCCCTTTCCACAGGGGCGGATTCGCCCTTGTACCCTTCGCTCCACTGCGCCCGTAGCTCAGTGGACAGAGCGACGGCCTTCTAAGCCGTTGGTCGGAGGTTCGAATCCTCCCGGGCGCATAGGCTCGAGCCGTGAGGGCTCTGCGCCGCCTCTACCTGCTCGTCTGGGGCCCGGACGTCGTTCCCGCGCTCCGGCCGCTCCTTGCCGTCTCGCTGGCCGGATCGCTCGCTGGCTCGGCCGGCTGGAGCTTCCTCGGGATCTGGGCGGTCAAGCGCCTCGGCGCGAGCTCGCTCGAGCTCGGCCTCGCCTTCCTCGCCGGAGCGGTGCTCTCGGCCGGCGTGGGCTACTTCGGCGGCCACCTCTCGGACTACCTCGGGCGGCGCCCTGTGATCCTGTTCGGGTGGGGAGGACAGGCCACGTTCGGGCTGCTCTTCCTCACCGTCGGCACACAGACGACGTACGGCCTCGCCCTCCTCGCAGTGATCCCCGCCTTCGGCGCCCTCGGGAGCGCGGCCGACCAGGCGCTCGTCGCGGACCTCGTTCAGGCGGAGCGGCGCGAGGCGTCATATGCGGCGACGCGGGTCGCGTCGAACCTCGGCACCACCCTCGGCCCGCCGATCGGCGGCCTCCTCCTGCTCCTGGGCAGCTGGACGGCGCTCTTCCTCGGCGTCTTCGCGCTCTCGGTCGCCGCGTTCGCCGTCGCGCTACGCTGGCTGCCGCGGCGGGGCGACTTCGCGCCCGAGTCGCCTCCGGAGCGCGGCTCGTTCGGCGTGATCCGCCACGACCGGATCTTCCTCCTGTTCCTCGTCTCCGGGACGCTCGCCTTCATCGTCTACGTCGCGTTCGCGGTGGTGCTGCCGATCTCACTGGTCGCCTCGCATGGGTTCTCGGCCTCGACCTGGGGCTTCCTCGTGGTCGTCAACCCGCTGCTCGTGACGCTCTTCCAGCTTCGGCTGACGCGGCGGGTGACGGCGATCTCCCCGGCGACGAAGCTGTTCGTCGCGATGCTGCTGATGGGGCTTCCCTTCCTGCTCCTCTCGGTGAACGCGTCGATCTTCGTCGTGGTCCTGATCCTCCTCGTTTTCGTGCTGGGCGAGATGCTCTGGGTGCCCACCTCGCAGACGGTGGTCGCGGCGATCGCGCCCGAGGACCTCCGCGGGGCCTACATGGGCGCGTTCGGTGCGACCGCGGCGGCCGGGTTCGCGCTCGGGCCGCTGCTCGGCCTCCAGGTACGCCACGCCTTCGGCGACTCGGCGATGTGGATCTTCTTCGCCGCCGTCTCGGTCGCGGCCGCGTTCACCGGCGCAGCCGCCGCACGGCGCGTGAAGACGAGTGAGGGCCCGGCCGAAGCCGGGCCCTCGTCGTAGCGTCGGATCGTTGCGCTAGTTGTCGTCGTCGCCGTTCTGGCCCTGGCCGACGAGCGTCACTTCCCAGGTGAAGTTGTCGCCGTGCTGCTGGGTGTAGAACCAGCGCCACTTCGAGCTTCCCTGCTTCAGGTTCGGCACCTTCGCGCCGAGGATCCCGTTCTCGGTCGGATCCCCGTCGGAGACGTGGAGGCCGGTGATCTCGTTGTCGCCCTCGTTCTTGCCGAACCCGCCGTTGGCGGAGTCGAGCGTGGCCGACGGATCGCGTCCCTCGGCGAGCCAGCGCAGGGGCTGGATGCCCGTCGAGTAGTCCTTGGTCACGTCGAAGACGAAGGCCGAGTCGAGGCCGTTGCGCTGGGAGTGCAGCCCGTCGCCTGCGTCCTCGACGAACGAGATCAGGTTCCGCGACAGGAAGGTCACGTTGTCCAGGCCCGCCACCGACTTGTTCCCCTCGTAGAAGAGGGACAGCTTGCCGGTGCTGGAGGAGCCGCTCCGCTGCGTCAGCTTGAAGATCGACGTCCAGCCACCCGCGCCGCCGGCGCCGGTCGTCGGGTCGCCGTTCTCCGGGCTGGTCGCGTTCGTGTCGCCCGTTTCGTCGAAGTAGAACTCGCCGAACCTCGAGCCCGGCCGGAACTGGCCGTTCTCCGGGCGCTTGAACGGCGTGCCGTGATCCGCCTTGGCGAGCGTGTTGGCATTGAACGGCGCGGTGCCGTCGACGCCGGTGTCGTGGATCGTGACCCACCTCGTGTTGAACGACTTGCCGTAGGTGCGCAGCGCGACCTGGTCGGGCGCGTTGATTGCTGCCTGCGACTCGAAGGTCACAGGGGCGCCCGCGTCGTTCAGCACCTGGAGCACCTGCAGCTTGCCGTTGTGGAGGTCACCCGGCCGGGACGGGACGTAGCGGTAGATGAAGCTGTTCGGCCGCTTCGCCGTCGTTCCGTTCTTGCCGGAGCCGCCGATGTCCTCGACGATCCAGATGTCGCCGTCGGAGTCGTTCTGGATCCCCTCGTAACCGCCGCGCCCGAGCGCGCCCGAGACGTCCTCGACCTGCGACGGCACGCTCAGCGTCGCCGCGTACGTCGGAGCCGACGGGTTCTCGGTCGTGAAGAGCAGCCGCTGGGCCCACGGATCCCACGTCGAGCCGTCGATCGGAGCGATCGGTTTGCCGGTCGTGTCCTGCGTCGCGAGCAGCGTGACCCGGTGTGCCGTGTCGGCGTCGAGGTTGATGCGGGTGATCAGGCCCGGCGAGCCGAGCTCATGGCCCTGGAAGAGGAAGTGCGTGCCGTAGTTGTAGTTCGGATCGGCACCGTGCTGGTTCCTCAGGACGAGGTAGGTGTTCTTGTCGGGCTCGGTCTTCTGCGCCTCGGTCGTGCTGCCCAGCGCCGGCACGAACTGGGCCAGCGCGGGGTTGTCCGGGCTGGGCGCGTCGTTCTCGTAGCCGTACCAGCCGACGATGCCCGACGGATTCTCGAGCGGCATCGCCCCCTGCGCGACGATGGTCTGGCGAAGCTCCGGCGACAGCTGCGACGTCGGCGCGAAGCCGGCGGCCTTCGGATTCGCCGAAGGTACGCCGGTCAGGTCGGAGATGTCGTTCAGCGACGCGCCTGTCGCCGCTGCGAAGATCGCGGCGCCCGCCACAGCGACGGCGCCGAGGATGAGCTTTCCTCTCACGGTTCCCCCTTGTTCCCCCTGCCGCCGGCCGGATGCCGGCGGCTCTCGAGGTCGAGGCTAGGCGCGACCGCGGTTTCAGAGGGGTGACCGTTTGGGACCGGCCCGGTGAAGGGTGGCGGACGGGATTCGAACCCGCGACCACCCGGACCACAACCGGGGGCTCTACCAACTGAGCTACCGCCACCGTGAGCGGGGACAGGATAGCGTGGCGCCCATGCATGCGCCTGATCGCAGCGCGATCGCCGAGCTCTCCCGCGAGGAGATCGACGCGTTCCTGTTCGGGCAGCGCATCGCCCGGATCGGATGCCATGTCGCCGGGCTCACCTACGTCGTGCCGGTGATCTACGTCTACGACGGGGAGTGCGTGTACTCGGTGACGACCGAGGGCCAGAAGGTGGCGATGATGCGCGAGAACGCGAACGTGTGCGTCGAGGTCGACGAGTACGACACGGACGGTCGCGGGAGCTGGCGCAGCGTGATCGCGCAGGGCGGCTACGAGGAGCTCGGCGGCGACGACGTCGAGACGGCGCTCGCGCTGCTGCGAGAGCACTTCGCACGCGGGACGACGTCGGAGGGTCCGCGCCCGCTGGGTCAGGGCGTGGTCGCCTTCCGCATCCGCCTCACGGAGCTCAGCGGGCGCTCTGTCACCCGCTGAATCGAGCCGGCCGGGCATACTCACGGCTCAGGGCCCCGTAGCTCAGCGGATCAGAGCGGCGGACTTCGAATCCGCGTGCGGAGGTTCGACTCCTCCCGGGGCCGTCTCGCCGGAAAGTCCGGCGCCTTCGGCGCCATGACGACTTTCCGGCGTCGCCCTTCTCTCGCTCCGGCACTCGCGAGCCGCGCCCGCGCGGGTCGGGCGCGGCGCCGTTCAAACTACGATGCAGGTGTGCGCCGCCACGCACCGAGAGTCGCGATCGTCGTCGGCCTGATCTGCCTCGCGGGCGTCGCGGCGGGGGATCTCGGCGCGGGCGTCCAGGATGCGTCGAGCGACGCGCTGATCCACGCCGACGCGAGCCGGGCGCTCGGGTACACCGGGAAGGGCGTCACGGTCGCGATCCTCGACACGGGCGTCGACGCGCACAACCCGGACCTCGCCGGCGCGGTCGTCGCCGAGCACTGCATCGTGCCGCCCGACGGCTGTCCTGACGGCACCGGCGAGCAGGACGGGCCCGGAAGCGCCCAGGACGACCAGGGGCACGGCACGGCGATCGCCGACGTGATCGCCGGCGACGGTAAGAACGACCCGGTCGGCGTCGCGCCCGACGCGTCGCTCGTCGTGGTCAAGGTCACCGACCGCAACGGCCGCACCTCGGCGGCCCAGATCGTCGCGGGGTTGAACTGGGTGCTCGCGCACCATCCCGAGGTGAAGGTGGTGAACGTGAGCCTCGGCAGCGACGTCCTCCTCAGCGGTGACTGCAGCCGGCTCACAGCGTCGCTCAGCGCCTACAGCGCCGCGATCGACGCGCTGCGGGCGCAAGGCGCGACGGTGTTCGCGTCGACCGGCAACCACGGCTTCCCGCACTCGATCACTGCGCCGGCCTGCATCCCGGCGGCGGTCGCGGTCGGAGCCGTGTACTCGAGGAGCTTCGGCTCGTACACGGCGCCGGACGTCTGCCGCGACTCGACGACCGCGCCCGACCAGGTCGCCTGCTTCTCGGACAGCAGCACCGAGCTCGACCTCCTCGCGGCCGGGGCGCCGGTCGAGGCCGCGGGGCTCGGCACCGGCGACTCGCTCTTCGCGGGGACGTCGGCGGCGTCCGCGCAGGCGGCGGGCGCGGCGGCGGCGCTGCTGCAGGCCGACCCCGCGCTCACGCCAGACGGGCTCGTCTCGCTGCTGGAGACGACCGGCGTCCCGATCACGGATCCGCGGAATCACCTGACGACACCGCGGATCGACCTCGCAGCCGCGCTCGGAGCGCTGCTCGGACGACCCGTGCCGCTCCCGCCGCCGGCGCCGGTCCCGGCGGGGCCGGGCACGGCGCCGACGCTCTCCAGGCCCACCGTCCCGGAGGCGACCCTCTCGACGAAGCCGATCTCGTTCGGCCCGGTCGCGCTCACGCGCTCGGCCACGCGGCCGCTCGTGATCCGCAACACCGGCACCGGATACCTGACCGTCAGGGTCGCGACATCGCTCGCGGCGGTCTCGGCGCGCCCTGCGAAGCTCACGATCCCGGCGGCGCAGCGCGCCACCGTGCTGCTGACGTTTCGGCCGCTGCGCGCGGGCGTCTACCGCGGCCAGGTGCGGCTGCAGACCGACGACCCGTCGGCGCCCAGGATCACCGTCGCCGTGCGCGGCACCGGCCGCGCGCCGGCTCCGCTCCAGTGACGTCCGCGCCGGATCTGGTCGTCGGATCGGAGCCCGACTAGAATCCGCCCGGTGAGACGTCACCTCTCCCTGGCGTCTGTGGCTCTCTCGGCGGCTCTGCTGCTCGTCCTCGGGCTCGCCAGCGGCGCGCCCGCCCGCACCGCCGGCCAGGTGAAGCTTCCCCCGCTCACCAGGTCGGAGAAGGCTGCGATGACGATCGCCTCGCTCGACGTCAAGGGGGCGGACAACCTCGGCGTCTTCGTCACTGCGACGTTCGAGGGGAACTTCGCGAAGACGATCGGAACGGGCCACCTCACCCATGCCGCGGCCGCGCTCGTCCTCGTCCCGAAGCCGGGGAAGGCGCTCTCCGCCGGCCTCGTCACCACCGGAGCCGGCCCCGTCGGCAAGCTCTACCGCGAGACGAAGTCGACCGACGTCGGCGCGGCGCGGAACGGCAACAAGCTCGTCTTCTTCATCCTCGGCCCGGGCTACGCCAACGTGCAGTCGGTCGAGGTCGAGACCATCCGCTCGGCCACCGGGCTGCCGGTGAGCACGAGCGCGGTGAGCTTCGGCGCCCCGAACTTCGGGCCGCGGCTCTGGGACAAGTTCATCTCGCTCCACCCGATCGACCACCATGTTCAAACCGCCGACCCGTCCGGGCTCTCTTGTCCCGAGCTCAAGGACATGCTGGCGAGCATCGACCAGGACCTCGACGACCCGGGCTTTCACATCAACACCGAGCCCGACGTGAAGGCGGCCCTGGGCAAGTTCCGGAGCACGGTTCAGGGGCTCTACGACAAGTGCCCGCCGCCGGCGCCGCCGCCGCCCGCTGTCCTCGGGACCCTCGCGTTGCACTTCTTCAGCTCGAACGAGGTCACGGGGACGGGGCAGTTCACCGGGCCGGCGACGACGTTCAACTCGATCCGGGTCGTGCTCCCGACGCCGTTCGTGATCACCAACTACATCTGCCCGGGCCAGCTGCCGAACGCGGCGGTCAGCGGCGGCACGATCGCCTGCGGCGGCGGCACCCTCACGACGGGCCAGACGTTCACGCTGAATCTCCAGACGAGCCCGGTCCCGACTCCGAACATGGGTGGGCAGCTGTTCGGGATCGGCACCGAAGGCGCGGTCTCGGGGCCGTTCACGATCACCGGCCCGTAAATTTAAGTTGACGCTTACGTAAGCAAATGCTTACATACGCGCTGTGGAGGTTGCGCTGAGAGCGATCGCCGAGCCTCATCGGCGGCAGATCCTGCGGCTCGTGTGGGACGCAGAGCTCTCGGCGGGCGAGATCGCCTCGCACTTCGACGTGTCGCGCCCGGCGGTCTCGCAGCACCTCAATGTCCTGAAGGGGGCGGGGCTCGTGAGCGAGCGACGCAACGGAGCCAGGCGCCTCTACCGGGCGCGCCCCGAGGGGATCGCCGAGCTGAAGGCGTTCCTCGAGGACTTCTGGGGCGACCGGCTCGAGGCGCTCAAGCGCGAGGCCGAACGAGAGGAGAGGGAGCAGCATGGAGAGCACGACTGAGACCGTCACGATCGAGCGGGAGCTCGTGATCGACGCGAGCCCGGAGGTCGTCTGGGAGTTCCTGGTCGACCCGGACAAGGCGGTCCTCTGGATGGGGATGTCCGCCACGCTCGACGCGCGACCCGGCGGCGAGTACCGCGTCGAGGTGATCCCTGGCCACACCGCGGCCGGCGAGTTCGTCGAGGTCGACCCGCCGCACCGGCTCGTCTACACCTGGGGCTGGGAGCCGGGCGAGGACGGCCCTGCCTCGGTGCCGCCGGGCGCGTCGACCGTCGAGGTCGTGCTCACCCCGAGTGGAGCGGGGACAGCGCTGCGGTTCAGGCACAGCGGCCTGCCGAGCGAGGCGACCGCCGAGTCGCACGGGCACGGCTGGGACCACTACCTCGCGCGGCTCGCGATCGCCGGCGTGGGGGACGACCCGGGGCCCGACCCCTGGGTCACCGGAGAGATGTAGACCAGACAAGGAGGAGATGGGATGGCGAATCCGGTTGTTCACTTCGAGGTGGTCGGCAAGGACCTGGCCGGGCTGCAGAGCTTCTACGGCGAGCTGTTCGGCTGGAAGACCGAGGCGATCCCCGAGATGGGCTACGCGATGGTCGAGAAGGAGGGCGAGGGCATCGCCGGCGGGCTCGGCCGGTCGCAGGACGGCGGCCCGGGCTACGTGACGTTCTACGTCTCGACGGACGATCCGCAGGCGATCCTCGACAAGGTCGAGTCGCTCGGCGGCAAGACCGTGATGCCGGTCACCGAGCTCCCGCAGGTCACGCTCGCGATGTTCGCCGACCCCGAGGGGCACGTGATCGGGCTCGTGAAGGGGATGTAGCGAGGCGAGTTGCGCCGCGGGCGCACGGGCGACACCATCCGTCTGTGCGCCCGCTCCTCGGATCCACGCTGCTCGCGGCCGTCGCGCTCGCGGTCGCCGGCTGCGGCGGCGGCGCGAAGGGCCCGCCGCCCGAGCAGATCGTCAAGGCGGCGACGAAGGCGACCTCGGCCGAGCGGAGCTTCCACTTCGTCTACGACGAGCAGCACGGGCCACCGTCGAAGAAGGGCCTCCACCTGATCTACGCCGACGGCGACGTCGTGCTTCCCGGCAACGTCAAGGCGGACGTGACCGGGACGCTCCTCGGGCTGCCCTTGCGCTCGGAGCTGATCGTGGTGGGCGGCGACTACTTCGTCCGCAATCCGTTCACCCAGGCCTGGCAGGCGGTGAGCGTGGCGACCAACCCGGTCGCCTTCTTCAACCCGCGGAAGGGCGTACTGGCGGTGATCGCCGGTGCGACGCAGCTGAAGAGCGCGGGCAGCGAGAAGGTCGGCGGGCAGGACGCCTACCACGTGAAGGGCAAGGTGCCGGTGAGCGCGATCTCACCGATCCTCGGCAACCCACCGAGCTCCAAGCTCGTCGACGTCGACCTCTGGATCGACAAGCAGAGCTCTCGCCTGGTGCGCGTGCGGATCTCCGGGCCGGTGGAGTCTGGTGATCCGTCGAACGCCGTGCGCACGGTCGATCTCTCGCAGTACGGGAAGTCCGTCGCGATCACGGCGCCGGTCAAGCCCTGACGCCTCCGCTCCTCTCCGCTCGCGGCGTGACCCGGAGGTTCGGGCGCCGCGTCGTCCTCGAGCCGACCGATCTCGAGCTCGGAGCGGGGGAGGTGGTGGCGCTCGGCGGCCCGAACGGCGCCGGCAAGTCGACGCTGCTCGCGATCCTCGCCGGCGCGCTGCGGCCGAGCGGCGGCACCGTTTCTGCCGCCTCGCAACTCGGCTGGATGCCGCAGCGGCCCGCGCTCTACGGCCGGCTCACCCCGCGGGAGAACCTCCAGCTGTTCGCGCGCCTGGCCGGCCTCGACGACGTCGACGCCGCGGTCGATCGCGCGCTCTCGGAGGTCGGCCTCGCGGTCGAGGACCGGCGCGCGGCCGAGCTCTCGGTCGGGAACCAGCAGCGGCTCAATCTCGCGATCGGCCTTCTCGGCGAGCCCTCGGTGCTGCTGCTCGACGAGCCGACCGCCTCGCTCGACGCCCGCCGCCGGGGCGGGCTGTGGGAGCTCGTCGCGCGCGTGCGCGGCGCGGGCGGCGGCGTCCTCTTCGCCACGCACAACCTCGACGAGGCCCGCCGCGTCGCCGACCGGCTGCTCGTGCTCGAGGAGGGGCGGCTCGTCTACGAGGGCGCCCCGGCCGCCTACCGCGAGGAGCAGGTGTGAGGGCGATCCGGCTGCTGCTCGGGAAGGACGTGCGGCTGCTGCGGCGCTCGCCCGCGCTCGCGGGGGCGCTGATCGTCTACCCGCTCGTCGTCGCGCTCCTCGTCGGCCTCGTCGTCCGCTACGCGGGCGAGCGCCCCCGCGTCGCGCTCGTCGCGCCCGAGGGGCTGCCGAGCGTGATCGTCGTCGGCAAGCAGACCTTCGACCTTCAGCAGCTCTTCGCGGGCGCGAAGGAGGTGAAGCTCGTCCGGATGCCGGCGGCGCAGGCCGAGCATCAGCTCTCCTCGGGTCAGGTGCTGGCCGTCCTGACCGTGCCGACCGGCTTCACCTCGGACCTGCGCGGGCTCAAGCGCAGCCCGAAGCTGATCCTGCGCACGACGCGCGGCGGGCTCTCCACGCGCGTGGTCGAGAAGCTCCGCTCGTTCGTCTACTCGACGAACCTCGACCTGCAGAAGGCCTACATCCAGGCGAACCTGAGCGCGGTGAACCTGCTGCTCCACGGCGGCGGCGGCGTGATCGGGAGGACGAGGTTCGACCTGCTCGGGGTCCGCCGCGCCCGGGCCGAGCTGGCCGTGCTCGCGCGCTCGCGCGATCCTGCGGTCGCGGCTCGCGCGAAGGAGCTCGGCACGTTCATGGGCCAGCTGAGCGGCGCGGTCGGCCAGGTGGGGACGTTCCTCCGCGCGACCGCGAACCCGATTCAGCTCGTCCACGTCCAGCAGAGCGGCCGCTCGTGGATCCTCTCCGCGCAGGTGCAGGCGTACGCCCTCGCGCTCGCGCTCGCGTTTGTGGCGGTGCTGCTCGGCGCGGGCGCGATCGTCGCCGAGCGGGAGGAGAACGTGCTCGGAAGGCTCGTCGGCGGCCTCGCAGGGTTCGGCCGGCTGGTGGCGGAGAAGATCGCGTTCGTGACGCTGATCGCGGCCGGGATCGGCCTCCTGCTCGCGCTCGTGTTCGGCCTGATCGTGGAGCTGGGACACGTCTCGGGCGGCCAGCCGTGGCAGCGCGTGCCGCTCCTCCTCGCGGGCCTCCTGCTCGCGGCGGCGGCGTTCGGCGCCTTCGGAGTCCTCGTGGGCGCGCTCGCGCGCGAGGCGGGGACGGCGACGCTGTTCGCGTTCCTCGTCGCGCTGCCGCTCACACTCGTCGCACTCGTCCCGCACGGGACCGCGCCCGTGGTCGCGTGGATCGGCGCGCTGTTCCCGTTCGGGCACGCGGTGCACGCGTTCACCGTCGCGCTCTACGACGCGCACCCGGCGGGCCTGTTCGTGCGCGAGTGCGCCTGGCTCGCCGGGCTCGCGCTCGCCTACGGCCTCGCGGCCCGCGCGGCGGCGCGGCGGCTGCTCTGACAGGCGCGCGCGGGCTCCTGCGGAGCCCGCGCGCACGTCCGGCCGGCGCTACTTCGCCGCGATCGGAATCCTGTGGGCCTTCGCCTCGGCGGTCTTCGGCGCGTGGAGCTCCAGCACGCCGTTCGAGAAGACGGCCTTCACCTTCGTCGTGTCCGCGTCGGGCGGAAGCTCGAAGCGGCGCACGAACTCGCGGTCGAGCCGCTCGTGCAGACGGAACGTCTTGTCCTCCTGCTCCTTGGTCTCCTTCCGCGTGCCCTTGACCGTCAGCACGTGGTCGGTGACCTCGACGTCGAGATCCTTCTCGTCGAAGCCGGGGACCTCGAGCTCCACGACGAGCTCGTCGGGAGTCTCGTAGATGTCGGCGGCGGGTGCGAGCATGGGGACGAGACCCCATGCATCGAAGATCCGTCGCGCTCTCCGCTCCATCGAATCGAGCTCGCGGAACGGAATCGGCGGCGTCGTCGGCATGACTCCACCTCCCTTCTTCGTAGGCACCCCGATCGTCGCGCGCGCCGCCGTCGCGCACATCGTGGCGGGCTCCGGAGCGCGGTGCGGGGAACTACCGAACCGGCGGGACGATCACGACCGGGCACGGCGCGTGGTGCGCGCACTGCTGGCTCACCGAGCCGAGCAGCAGGCCGGAGAAACCGCCCCGCCCGCGTGAGCCGACCACGAGCAGGTCGGCGCCCTCCGCCGCCTCGACCAGCGTCGCGGCCGGCGACCCCTCGAGGGCCTTGACCTCGACCTCGACGCCGACTGTGCCGACCTCGGCCAGCGCGTCGGTGATCACCTGCTCGGCCTCTTTCTGGATCGAGGCCCGAACCTCCGGGTCGGCGCCGGGCAGGTAGCCGGGGCCGGTGGTGAACTGGTACGTCCAGGTGTGGACGGCGAGCAGCTTCGCCTCGCGGAGGCGTGCCTCGCCGAGCGCCCAGTGGAGCGCCCGCTTCGACTCGTCCGAGCCGTCGATCCCGACGACGATGAAACTCATGGTCCGATCCTAGCCGTGCCGGAGCCCCTATCGTTTACATGGACAAGCGGGCGTGGCGGAACTGGTAGACGCGGCGGGTTTAGGTCCCGTTGGGCGCAAGCTCTTGGAGGTTCGAGTCCTCCCGCCCGCACTCGCTCTCATCGCGGCCTCATCCCGGCTCAGGCAAGCTAGCCGTGGTGAAGCGGGGAGCCGTCCTTGTCCTGGTCATCGTCGGGCTGGCCGCGGTCGGGCTCCGGTGGGGTCTCGCGCGGGGCGGCACGAAGGCGGCCGCGCCCATCGCCACCGCGACGGCCGCCCGCACGAAGGTCGTCGCCGCGACAGTGAAGACGGTCCCGGTTCTCTCCGAGCGCGTGACGGGCTCGCTCGGGGCGCCGCTCCAGGATCCCGCGTCCGCCCCCGTCGGAGCCGGCGGCCTCCTGCTCGGCGGGCTCACCGCGGCCGACACCTCCTCGAGCGCGATCCTCTCCGTGACCGCTCACGGCGACCGCCCTCGCGGCACCCTGCCGACGGCGCGGCACGACACCGCGGCCGTCACGATCGGCGGCGCCGTCTACCTGTTCGGCGGCGGCGACGGCACGAAGCAGCTCGACGAGATCCTCCGGATCGATCCCGCGACGGGACGCGTCACCGCGGTCGGTCACCTCCCGGCGGCGAGCTCGGACTCCGGGGCGGCGGCGGTCGGCGGCACCGCCTACGTCGTCGGCGGGTACACGGGGACGCGTTGGCTCGACACGGTCGTCGCCTGGAAGCCGCGCGGCGCCGCCCACGTCGTCGCGCACCTCCCGAGCCCGGTGCGATACGCGGCGGTCACCTCGGTCGGTGGGACGGTCGTGATCGCCGGAGGCTCGCTCCCGGCCGGGACCGCGAGCGCGGCCGTGCTCGGCTTCGACCCGGCCTCGGGCTCCGTTCGCCGGCTCGGGACGCTGCCGGCGCCGACGACCCATGCCGCCGCCGCGGCGATCGGCAGGCTCGCGTACGTGATCGGCGGCCGCGGCGCCGACGTGGGCGCAGTGACCGAGCGGATCGTCTCGGTCGACCCGGCGCAGCGGGAGGTGCGCGCGGCGGGCAGGCTCGACGTCGCGCGCTCCGACCTCGCCGCGATCGGTCTCGGCAGCCGGATCCTGCTCGCCGGCGGCCGCGCCGCGAGCGGGACGGTGGCGACGATCGCCGAGCTCGTGCGAGCACGGTCCAGCCAGGTCGCGATGGGCCGCATCCCACCGCTCCTCTCGAAGCGGAACGTCTATGCGGCCGACGGCGCGAACATGCTGAGCCCGGCCGTCGCCGGGGCGCGGTCGCTCGTCTACGTGCCGAACAGCGTCTCGGACACGGTCGACGTCGTCGACCCGAAGACGTACAGGATCGTCGCCCACTACCCGGTCGGCGGACTGCCCCAGCACGTGGTGCCCTCGTGGGACCTGAAGACGCTCTACGTCACGAACGACCTCGGCAACAGCCTGACGCCGATCGACCCGAAGACCGGCCGCCCGAAGGGGCCGCCGATCCCCGTCGACGACCCCTACAACATGTACTTCACCCCCGACGGCCGCTACGCGATCGTCGTCGCCGAGCGGCTGCACCGGCTCGACTTCCGCGACGCGCACACCTTCGCGCTGCACCGCTCGGTCACGGTGCCGTGCTCGGGCATCGACCACATGGACTTCACCGCCGACGGCCGTTACGCGCTCGCGAGCTGCGAGTTCTCGGGGCTGATGCTGAAGATCGACATCGCCCGAGAGCGGGTGGTGAAGACGATCGCGCTCAAGCTCGGCGCGATGCCGCAGGACGTCAAGCTCTCGCCCGACGGCAGGGTCTTCTACGTCGCCGACATGTGGTCGGGCGGGGTCTGGGAGATCGACGGCAACGCGAACCGCAAGCTCGGCTTCATGCACACGGGGCTCGGCGCGCACGGCCTCTACCCGAGCCGCGACGCCAGGTACCTCTACGTGACCAACCGCTCCGAGGGGTCGATCTCGGTGATCAGCTTCCGCACCAGGAAGCAGGTGGCGAAGTGGCGGATCCCCGGCGGCGGCAGCCCCGACATGGGCGGCGTCTCGGCCGACGGCAAGGTGTTCTGGGTCTCGGGCCGCTACAACAACGTCCTCTACGCGATCTCGACGAGCGACGGGAAGCTGCTCGCGAAGATCCCCGTCGGCAGGGGCCCGCACGGCGTCTGCGTGTGGCCCCAACCCGGCCGCTACTCGCTCGGCCACACGGGCATCCTCCGGTAGCCCGGGCCAACCCCCTCAGCAGCTGTCGACGAAGATGAAGTCGAACGTCGTGCTCTGGCCGCCGAAGTCGACGACCCACGTGTTGCCGTCCGAGCTTGCGAACTGGATGTCGGCCTGCGGGCCGCCGAAGAACGACTGGAACGTCGCGATCGGGTAGCAGCTCCACGTGCCCGGAGGGAAGCTGATCGTGTAGTTGCCCGGCGAGTTCGTGGTGATCGTGAAGCCGGTCCCGGCGTAGACGCCGAGCCCGCTCACGCCGCCGTAGGTGCCGCCGCGGATCACCTTGGCGAGCCCCGCGCCGGCCGGCCCCGTTGCGCCGGTGTCACCCTTGAGGCCCTGCGGCCCCTGCGGCCCCTGCTGTCCCTCGGGGCCCTGTGGCCCTTGCGGGCCGGTCGCGCCGGTGTCGCCCTTCACGCCCTGACCGTTCCACGTGACCTCTTTCTCGAAGCCCGTGCAGTGGCTCAGGAGCGAGCCGCTCGGCAGCGACGGGTCGATCAGCCGCACCGTGCCCACGTTCTTGAGCATGCAGGCGGAGTAGACATTGTTGCTGTCCGGAATCGTCGCGTACGCGATTCCCGCCGCAGCGCCCAGCAGCACCGTCGAGACGACGGCGAAGCGGATCCAGCGAGTGCTCATCCCCTCTCCTTCCTGGATCGAACCGGCTCCCCGGCCGGCTCCGTGCGGCGAACCGTAAACCTTCGGCCGACGGCCGCCCACCCTCTCTCTTGGATCGAGGCCCTAACCTCCGGGTCGGCGCCGGGCAGGTAGCCGGGGCCCGCGGTGAACTGGTAGGTCCAGGTGTGAACGGCGAGCAGCTTCGCCTCGCGGAGCCGCGCCTCGTTGAGCCCAGTGGAGCGCCCGCTTCGACTCGTCCGAGCCGTCGATCCCGACCACGATGAAGCTGATGCCCCGATCATAGCCGTGCGCGAGCCCCATCGTTCAGATGGACAAGCGGGCGTGGCGGAACTGGTAGACGCGACGGGTTTAGGTCCCGTTGGGCGAAAGCCTTTGGAGGTTCGAGTCCTCCCGCCCGCACTGACTCCGCTGCGTGCCCGCACTCGCGGTCCCGAAGCCGATCTGATGGAATGCGCCGGTGCGGCGGTCCGGGCCCTGGCTGATCTCGATTCCCCTGATGATCGCGGGCTCGCAGGTCGCGCACGCACTCGCGTACCGATTGGTGTATCCCCAGGCCCAGGTCCGGTGGCGCGTGCTCGAGTCCACCGGGCACGGCTACTTCGCTTTCCTGCCGGTGGCGGCCGGGATCGTCGGCGCCGTTCTGCTGGCCGGATGTCTCGTGATCGTTGCGGACGCCGCCCGGCGCAGGGAGCCCGGGCCGATGCCCGCCTGGGCCTTCGCGCTCCTGCCGATCCTAGGGTTCACCGTGCAGGAGTTCACGGAGCGGTGGTTGGCCGGGAGCGACTTCCCGTGGTGGATGGTGCTCCAGCCGACGTTCCGGATCGGTCTGGTGCTCCAGCTTCCGTTCGGGCTCGTGGTGTTCGCGCTCGTGGTGCTGCTCGTACACATCGCGCGACGCGTCGGCGCAGCGCTGATCGGCCGGACGTCGGCGCCCGTCTTCGCAGTAGCGGCCGTTGTCTCACCGACCGGTGTCTGCTTGCCTCGCCTGTCCTCGCTCTCGCTCGGCTGGAGCTTGCGAGGACCGCCTCTCCCTCCGGTCTGAGCCAAGGGTCGCGCCGTCGGGCGCGGCCGGGTCAACGGGAAGGAGTCACGATCCATCACCTGCTTCGCGTCTGCGCGCGGAGCAGCCTGTTCGTACTCGTCGTGGGCATCTTCGCCCTGGCGAGCCCGGCGGCTGCCTTCGCCCATGCGTATCTCGTCCAGACCGATCCGGCGAGCGATGCCGTCCTGAAGTCGTCGCCGGCGCGTGTGACCCTCGTCTTCGACGAGGGCATCGCCACGACCGGCGGCGCGCTCGGCGTCTACGACTCGACCGGTG
>Ga0335069_10006240_pt1 | contig 17359 bp, 5 predicted proteins | sample Lox_Sample_11_FD_206714 | JGI IMG/M metagenome (GOLD analysis project Ga0335069, IMG submission 206714) | Soil microbial communities from Loxahatchee National Wildlife Refuge, Florida, United States - Lox_Sample_1.1 | ecosystem: Environmental > Terrestrial > Soil > Wetlands | place: USA: Florida... | reverse complement strand
AGCCGGGTTGCTGTAATCCGGGGTCGAGAAATTCGCTGTGAATCCAGTGTACGTCGGACCTAATCCGATTAGCGATGTGATGAACATCGGCACACCGTTCAGGAATGCTTCTGCTGTTCCATTGAGAGTAACTTTTTGCCCGACTGTAAACTGATTGCTTGTCGTAACCGTTAGAACATTCGAAGTAACCGAAGTCGCCGTGATCGTTCCCATCAGCGTAGAGTTCGGGTATTTTTGGTTACCACTGTCCGGGGCGTAAATCACAGAGATGATGCCATCCGCGTAGGTCACACCAGCCGGAGAAAATCCTTGAACTGACGCATTGAAGTTATTTGTCAGAGCGTTGTTATCCCCTAAAACGAATTGCATCCACAAGGGTAAGTCGCTCGCCAGTGCGACTGCTTGAGACTGATCGAAAATCCCCAACGATGCCGGAGACAAAAGCACGAGACCATAAGATGGAAATTTGGCTTGATCTCCACGGAAAGAATTAGTACCAAACTCAGTGAACCAAGAGGCTTGTGGATGGGTGGAGTCTAAGACGCCGAGGGAGTAGTAATTTCCGTCATAAGCATAGCCAGTGTGCTGATTTACAACGGGGTTATAGAACGAATCGTCTGTGTAGGACTGAATCAGGCACGAAGCAACTATATTCTGGTCGATTGTATCGTATGCCATTTCTCTTCCCTGCTTAAGAATTCGCTAGTTCGTTCCTTTTTACCCACTATCGTTTCCCTCAGTAGGATGAGCGAGCTAACTGGACAGCGTTTCGGTCTTCTTTCTGTTGTAGGTAGAGGCGAACCTAAGGGGTTTCGCCCGACGTGGCGCGTCCACTGCCTCTGCGGCAATGAACGCACTGTCCGCGAAGACCATCTCCTTGCCAAACGCACGAGAAGCTGCGGCTGCGCTACCAGTCGTTTCAAGCAAGCCAAAATGGAGAAGCGCCACAGCTTGGTTAACAAGAGATTCGGCAGCCTACTGGTGGTATGGCGCGTAGGTTCAGAAAAGGTGGGAGAGTCGTCTCACGCTGTTTGGGCTTGCAAGTGCGACTGCGGGAAGATTATCGAAGTTCGCGGTGGGGAACTCACGGGCGACAAAGTCACCCATTGCGGTTGCCAGAGTCCGCTGGTTTTTAAGGTATTAGAGGAGAGTCACGCATAATGGCATCCACGTTCCAGTACCCGGCACTCGTCTCCCGGACCCTTGATCCGCAGGGCAAATCTCTGCGCACTATCGTGGCGTTGCACGACCACGAGATCACTGATGCCGACATAAACCTGATTCAAGATTCGCAAGACAATAAGCGTGCGGCCGTCCTTAACGACATGGTTGCTTCAGGCAACTTGACCTACGCTCCGATGGTCTTCAATATCACGAACCCAAACACATTCGTGATTCCCGGTTTCGATGTTTTGTTCAATGGGCAGGTAGTGCGTGTGACGGGGAACCTTTCCGCTGACATCACGCAAAATCGCGTGAACCTCCCGCTGCCTGCCTTTTGGGGAAGCTCTACCAACGATGAAGACGCCCGCATCTACGTCGTCTTTCTTGAACTCTGGTATCAGTCGCTCAACCCGATCACCGGGCAAGGTTACTACCAAGACCCGGTCACCAAACTTTTCTACTTTTATCCCTACGGCTGCATCAATCCCGATCCGTCGAATGCAACGCTACTGCCTGACGATTCTACTGATCCATTCGAAGGGTTGTTTACCACAGAGCGTGCTCAAATTCAGTGGCGCTTCAACGTTCAACGTATCGGGTTACAGTACAACTTCACGAACTTGAAGTTCGGTCTCGATCCCGCTTATACGAGCGATGTCAACAGTCCGCTACAAAGTTTCAATTTCAGCGCACCAGCGGCGGTATACGCACAAGCACAGCCGGGAAGCGTCCAACCTACGCCGGGTTACTCTCCGCTCGCCGGGCTGTTCCCGTACCGCTACACCTACATGGGTGGCGCGAATATTCCTGTGTGGAGTCCAACTGCGAATTACGTGGACGGTTCAATCGTTCTTCAGAACAATAACTACTACGTGGCATACACAGCGAACACAAACATTCAGCCGCCGAACTTGTCCTACTGGAATTCGCTGCCTATCAACGGAGACACCGGACTGTGGGTTGCGGGCGATGGGAACGTCAACAACTCTCTAGGCACTATGGATGGCTACAGCTACGCGATGCCAGTTGCCGTTGTGTTCCAGCGGAATACCGGAGGGTTCGATATCTCGAACAACCTCTTTGGTTGCGCGGACTCTTCGATCAATGTAGCGAACAACGGTCTCATTGCTTCCGGCGTTTCAGGTCGCTTCGATAGCAAACTAGCCGATCAGATTTTCCCAGATGATTGCGTAGACACTCGCTCTATCGTCCAATTACAAGGCCCTGACGTCGATCAGCAGATGCGTTTCGGTTTCGGTGATCTTGTCACAGGTAATACGAGGCTTGCTATTTCCCGAGGCAACTCTACGGGAAATAAAGCGGAAGCATTGGGTTCAACACTTTCTTACAACGTGACTGTCGCACCGACTAGCGCAACATCTCTAGTGAACCAAGACCTCGTAGGTCAATGGGATGGTTATGCAAATGGATTCAGTTCCGACCAGCGTGAATTCTTCGCTACGTTTGCTATCTCCACTGCGCAGAAGACAACTGGCACGCCTAATCAAGCTTGGGTTCTAGGCGACTCCTTTACCATCTCACTGCCGAATACAACAAACGGCACGATCACGGATTTGGAGGTCACGGCACTCGTCAGTGACCCAATTGCAGGCACGAAAACTCCTGCGGCTCTACTTCAAGGACAGTTCACGTTAACGGGTCTCGGCACCAAGGCTTGTACTGCGCAGTTTGTTGTCAACCTGACTGGCACGGCATTCGATCCCGGTGCGAATAATCTCTATGTCACAGTTGGTGTCACATATCCGGCTGGCGGTTCTATCAATCTTAAGCAGATTCCGTTTGCTGTTGATGGCGGCATTTTGAACGACCAAATTGCGGGCGCAGTTCTTCCCGTGTTCGGTATCTCAGAGTACGCAGTGACATCCAATCAGGTTGCTCTTCCTCCTTCCAATCAAAATATAATTTCTCAGGGAATCTCCGTCAATTCGGTTGTGGCAATTAACCCGGAGTTTTCAACCATCCAAGTTGGTACTAAGATTTGGCTCGCCGTTCCCGGCGCTCTAGGAGTTGCGGGTTCGATTTCCGGGTCTCCTGTTACGACGTTCACACTCCCGATGAACGGAATTGAGGGAGGATTATACGGGCTGTACTGCACATCAGCATGGGATTCTGTAACCACCGTCCCGTACACCATCTCTTCCCGCACGATGAACACGGTCAGTGGTATTCAGACCCAAACCGTTGCCGTTCTTCAAGGAACGGTGAATCCGACTTCCACTGTGATTTTTTCTATCCTCGCTCAAAACACCGCGCAGCTTGCATACAATGCTCCGGTCAAAGGTGCTACCGAAATTGAGGAGACTGTTCTGTTCGGTAATTACAGCGCCGGGTACGGCAACTCCGGTGATACGAATTATCCGATGGATGGACGCGTCAACATAGAAAGTGTTTCTACCGTCACGGTATCAGGCATCACGACCAGCACTATTGTGCTAGGCGCAAATGGATGCACAATCAAAGGCATCTCCGGCGATGATGTAAATCCGCTTATTTGGGTAGTCACCACAAGTCCTTCAACCGTATACACGGCGGTTCAAGCACAAACTGTGAACTTCATTCAAGGCACAGTGGTCATCACAGTACAAGGTGTGGCACTTGCAGGCGCGGGCGCTCTGCCATTTTTCATCGCAGGTTCTATTTTGCCCGCATTCTCTCCGTCATCCAGTCTGACCGTTGAGATCGAGTACATCCCATATCAAGGCGAAGGCGTACTCAACCGCAATTACGAAATTATCCACTCCGAAGATAATGCGTTGCTTACTACGAACGGCACAGGCGCGGCTCCAGTCATCGGTCTCTCCGATACGTATCCGTATAATCGCGAACTTCCGATCATCACGACGTTACCGTCGCAGCCTAGCTGGAATGATGCAGGGCTAACCAATCTTCCTATTGCTTCATTGTTTGACAGCAACTACGTAGCGATGCGTGCAGATAACGTGGAAGACACATTCGATGTACCGCTGCACACGAATGACTTCATTCCACCGATCAACAAAGATACACGCAAGACTGTTGCATTCACCGCTGTATCGACGGGCGGACGCGGATTCTCCACAGCTATCCCGCATCTTGGGTATGCTATCACGGCTCCGACGCCACGTACCGTGCTTGGTCAGAACCTTCAGACTACCATCGCACCTATCACGTTGTATGTGAACAATGCAAATGGCGATGACAACGATTCTGGCTTGTCGCCGCAGACAGCGAAGAAGAGTATCGGCGCGGCATTGGCTTCGCTTCCGCCAGTTCTGACATTCCCATGCGTCATCATCATTGCTGATACGGGCGTGCCTTTTACCATCGCGCAGATTACATCGACTATGGAAGTTGTGGCTCTTGGCGACGGAGATATTCGTTCGGCAAAGATTTACACGGTGGGCAACCTCTCCCGCGTTATTCAAGAAGAGGGACGCCTCGTCATTTCGCAGACATCTGGTGCGGTCAACCCTGTTATCATCGACGCAACTGGCTTCGCTGGATTCGGCGATGGTCCGACCTGCGCTTTCTACATCGACACCAGTCGTGTGATTCTCAACGGCATCACATTCAAAGGTTTCCAGAATCCGGCAATTGTCGCATACAACGCTGACATTGATATGGTCGGTTGTAATTGGGTGGACAACGTTCAAGGCGGCTCATACGTTAGCTGCTCTAGCGTTATTCTTGATGGCGGTTCCACAACTTTACCTGATGCGGGCACAGGGCACGTTGCTGTGCAGTCCAACGTCACGTCATCTAATCACAATCTTTTTGTTGATGGCTACAATGGCACGGCAACACCCAGCTATCCGCCGCAGCCCGGAGTTTTCTATACGATGTCCCGCGCCGCGACCTTGAATCTTTCGAACCACACAATAGCACTCACGAACGAGGCTGACATTCATGTCCCGACAAACCCACAACCTTTCCCGGTACCGCCCTTTACACCACCTTATACACAAACCTTTGTAGTCGCCTCGGCACAGTTAAATTCCAGTATCTCCGTTACGTCAAATTTCCAGACGTACGGAGCCGCTGTTTTGCAGGCAAATTCGGTTCTGTCCCAGACGGCAATTCTAACACCGTTCCTTGGCGGCGTTACAGCGGATTCAAGCTCAAGTGTGGTGACACAGGTCGTATAATATGCCAAATCTACCCGGTGGAAACCTTTACATCTCAGCGCCAGCAGTAGCGATCATCGACCAGAACTACAACATGACGCTGAGCTTCACGCCTTCGGCACAGTATAGTCCTAATGGCTTAGCCCCTGCCACAGGCAGTGTGTCCTCCTATTCGGACTACAACAATTGGCTCATCACCACCACGGTTAATGCCGTGCCTAACCCCGTCACCTTTAACGCCCCAGTTGACTACGTAGGCGGCAGCCTGACTTATACCGAGATTCTCTCGGCGGGAACGATCACGCTGACTATGGCAGCCTTCGATAGCCCGACTCAAATCTTGGCAAACCAGATAACTAACTTCTGGAACAACGGGGCGAATATTCCTGCTCCGGGCACACCTCGTGCCTTCCCGACGCTTCTTACCGGGACCAATGTCATCTTCAGTTCAACGTCCGTGCTTCTCGGTCAGACGTTGACCGTGACGCTAAGTAGTGCATACACAGGAGCAGACCAGTGGCAAGTTAACTGGCCCGACGGAACTTCAACTGGATGGCTTCCGCTAGCGTCCAACGTTGTCACGAAGTCGTTTAGCTCACCGGGCACATTCAATGTTACAATTCAGACCCGTCGCAATTACAGTGGTGCGCAGTACAATCCACCGACCACGCTAATCAGCCAAATCGTTCAGCAACTTTTTGTCGTCAACCAGCAAGCAACAGGCACGTCTTCTGCACAGACGGGTTTGACAGGTAACCTTGGCTTTGGCGGCGGCGCTGGCTATGAAATTGTAAACGCCACTTCCGGCACAGTTACGCCGGAACCGTGGGAAGTCATCGCCCGCGCCATGGTACGCGATACACTTACCAGCGAACTCAAGTTGCTTATTGCAACCTCACGTTTCTCAAACGCAAGCTCGCTGTTTGGTACAATGGCTTTGGATGTATTCCCGATCCAAGGACGTCCTCGCGACAAGGAACTCATCGTTCCGCCTTACGAACTGACGGTCACGTCACAAACGGAAACTGTTCCAGTCAAGATCACCACAACCGCACTCCCGACGCTGTATGTTGGCAAATCGGTAACGCAGTCTACTGGCGGTACATTTGCGCTGACAGCTTCGAACGGCATCACGCCGTATATCTGGAGTTCGGTTGGTCTGCCGGAAGGTTTGGCAATTAATGCAAGCGGCTTCTTACAAGGTACACCGCTTGAACTTGGTGTTTTCTCCGTCACTATCGCTGTTCAAGATTCCAGCGTCCCATTCTCAATTGACGAGGCTACACTTCCCCTTACCGTTGAGACCGATCTCAAGGTTCAAATCGCACCGGGTCAGGTCGATGCGAACAGTACGCCACTCGCGCAGCAAGGCACTACACTCGGCGTCGCGCAAGTCGGCATGCCGTATAACGTGCAGATGCAAGTCGGCAACATCAATCCGAACGCTTCTACTCCGGGTGGTTTAGCTCCGTATACATGGTCTGCTCCAGCAGGCGCGTTCCCGGTTGGTTTGACTATCAACCCCAACACAGGTTTAATTTCCGGTACTCCGGCGACTTACAATTCAACCGTTGATTTCACCACTACATTTAGCGTAACTGTGCAGGTTCAGGACGCCATCGGTGCAAAGGCGACTCAAGTCTACACGATGACCTTGAAGCCGCAGGCACTTCAGTTCGGGCACATCAATCAACCGACTCTCTACGCCTTTGAACAATTTAAGCTAGTTGTTCCAGTTTTCGGCGGACAGTCTCCGTATAGTTCGGTTGTTTTCGCCCCGAGTAGCGATGCACTGGCATACGGTTCGGTTCCAGCAACCCCAGTTGATGGACAGATCGAAATTCCCGTGGGTTATACTGCTTCACAATCTTCGGGTTTTGAAACTACGGGCGTGCGCTCGTTCTTCCTATCGGTCACGGATGCTACTTCAACTACGATCACAGGAACGATTAGTTTCAACGTTGAAACACAAATCAGCGATATCAACCTAGACCGCGTGCCTCTCGTCAATTGGGTACACTCTGCTGATGGAAGCTGGGCAAGCAGTGATCCTTCACAAGCTGGACAAGCGGTGAATCAGCCTGTACAGGTAGCGGGCAATTTCAATACTGGATTCACTGGTAATCTGCCCGCAGCTAAGTTGGGCGGATTGAGATTGAATTTAACGGCAGCCGCAAATACGGTGGGTGGAAACACCGCGTACACGATGCCGTTCTACGCAAGTTTTGCAAGCCTCAGCAACCAAATTGTGGTTGTGTCCGGGTTTAGCAATGCAGCAAACAACGGCACTTTTACCGTGCAAAATACAACCACCGCGACCCAGTTGATTTTGAACAATCCGAACGGCGTCGCGCAGGCTGCGCCAACATATACTCTGACAGTTTCGCAGGTTGCCGCTTCGGTTGGAACTATTGCCGTCTACACCTATTCAGCAGCAACGTATGGCAACGGCGCTCTCAATGCTTATGCCGGACTGACATTTACGGTCGCCGGATTCACCAACGTATCCAACAACGGCTCCTTCGTTTGTGTCTCGTCCACAGCGACGACAGTTACATTGTTGAATAGTTCTGCTGTCCTTGAAACGCATGCTGCGACCGCGACTTCTCCTCTTGCCAAGGCACTCGGTGTTGGGGTACCTGCGCCTACACAAAATAGCACGGAGCTTGTGAGTGCAGTTCTCGGGCTTCAGTCCACTGGATGGTCTGGTGGCGGCACTGGTAACGGCATCACCATCGCTGTTGATCCGACTAACGTTACTGTGGGTGGTACGCCAGACGTTGAGTTTTATGGCCCTGCGGGACCTTCAACGACTGTAAGCGGCGGCACCAACTTCACCTATCAGAATTCAGAGTACCGCGTCCCTCTTGTCATCACCGCTGTTTTCCCACTCACAGCAGCGGCGGCTGGGACTGGCATCTATTCAGGCACCATTACCGGAGGAGCATCGAATGCTTATGCCGGACAAAATTTCTTGGTCTCCGGTTTTGCGAATGCAGCAAACAACGGAATATTCCCATGTACTGCTTCGAGTGGAACTTCTCTCACACTTACCAACACATCGAGTGTGGCAGAAACCACAACTGTAGGACAACAAGCAATTGCCATAAACCTCACGAGTCAGGTAACCACACCAACGAGCGTGCCATTGATTCCGCTCCAAGGCTTCGGGGGTCAGGTATCACGTGACTATACAACTTTGAGTCATAGTGCCACGTACGTTTCTGGGGACATTGGAAATATTTCTACTTACACACGTCCTCACATAATTGGTGATGTCGTTGGTCTGAATCCACGCAAGCCTTATTTTGACTCTGCGAATATTCCAGCATTCAACAGTTCTTGGAAAGCTGGAGTGCAGGCGGGTTCATCACTGCCTCCGGGGCTGTCTTTGGATGCCAATACAGGATTGATTTATGGAACTTTGACAGGGAGCACGAATTCTCCAAGCGTCATTGTATACACGGATGCTTCAGGTGGGGTACACGGCACGATCACACTTAATTGGACTATTCTACCTAATGATTTCCAGTTGAGTGACAACCTTACAGACAGTCAGCAGGTCGGCATTACATTCAATGGTGCCAGTGCGTTCACACCGCCATCAGGCATCATACTTTCTTCTGTTTCAGTGCAAGGTACCTCAGGCGCGACAGGTCCTTTGCCCAACGGTTTGACTGTCACAGTGAACTCCGGCACCAATGCCATCGACATTACGGGTATTCCAACAGAAGCAGGTTATTTTGACTGCTGGTTCACGGCAATCTCTACCAACGGTAAGAGTGCAACTGTGTACCACCGCATCTCCACAGTTACCCCAGTTCCTACGCTCAGTATCGTAGGTTGGGCAGACGTTCTCCCCGGCCCGGCGCTTGGTATAACACAAGCTTTCCCGCTGCCAAATGGTGTTATTGGTGGAAGCTACATCAATCCAGTTTCCGGCAATCCCATCGCGTTAATTTTTGGGAATGCCGTGGCTCCAGTTACATTGTCTAGCTGGACAAACCCGTTCCATGGTATCAACTTGGCACTCGGTCCGGGAACTCCAGAACCGGGCGGCACAACAGGTTTGTTCTCCGGTACGGTGACAGGACCTGCGGGCACTTATCCGATTTCCATTACGGTAACGGATAGCGATATCGCACATACTCCGTACACCGTAAACACGACACTCACTATTCAAGCGACAGCACTGACGATTACGTCTGTCCCATCTCCGTTCCCAACGATCACAGCGGGAGTGGCTTATTCTCCACTCATTACGTTCACCGGACATGGTAGCGTACTGACCCCATTCCACTTCAGTGTGTCGCCAGTTTCGGCAGCCCAGCTTCCGGTTGGTTTGACGCTAACGGATGGGCCTACAAATACACAAGCAACCATTCAGGGCACTACAACTCAAACAGGCTATGGTACCAAGACTGTCACCATCCGTTGCCAAGACACTAGTGGCGCGTCTGTTGACGTACCTTACACGGTGACCGTCATAGCAGGTCTAGCAGTTACATCCGGTCTGCATTATGCGGATTCTGTAAACCCGGCTGGATTCCTCGGTTATGTGGATGCAGGCAGTGTACTCAACATCAACGTGCGTCCGAACCTGTCATTCTTCATCGTGGCAACTAACGTGGTCAGCATGTCTCCAGCGGGTATCACGGTGCAGACGAATAACCCGAGCATCACAGGCAGTGTGACGTCGTTGAGCGGTGGCGTGGCGCAGATCGAACTACAAGGTTCGGGTTTCAATGCCCCTGTGAGTGGCACTCCGTACTCTGTAACCGTAACGGTAACGGATTCTGGTGTAACGGTTTCCCAGACCTTTCAGTGGACGGTCTATAGCGACGGAACTATGGCTGTTAAGGCGTCAAATGCGACACCGACGAGACTAACTACGCCGACATAAGGATAGGCAATGGCAATCGTAACTGAAACAATTCGCGTTGTCGTGACCGGGGCTAACCCGCATACTCTAACATTTAGTGTTCCTGTGGACACCTCGACGGGAGCAGGCGTTAGTCCGCTAACCATCCCGCTGACCGGAACTAATTCCGGCACGGATACAGTCACGGCTTACATGGATTCGCATTCGTTAACGTCGAATCAGTCCACACTCGTGTGGCAGGCGACGAACGGTCCGATTGCAGTCGGCCCGATCACGATGGATGCTTATGCGAATCCATCGCAGACACGCGGTTGGCCCGGCGGATTCTACACTGGCGCGAGCAGCTTCGGTCGTACGTTCCCCTATCTTAACGCGGCTCCGGGCGCGAACTCGTTGATCTTGAACCAAGTTTTCCCGAATTATCCGATCAACGGATTTAATAACCAGCCAACAAATATCGGTCCGGGTGGCGGTTACAAACTCTGCCCGACTGTAGTCGTACAGCAAACCAGCACAGGAGCTTACTCCAGCAGCCTTGCAATCGCAGGCACATCTGACGGCGATAGTGGTCATGCCGATAACGGTAGCAGCCATCCCGGCTTTGTACTCAGTGTCTACGGCAGTATCGTGGTTAAGACGGCAGGAACTTATACGGTCTACGGTAACCAAGCTAACGTAGGCGCACTCGCTCTCTGGATTCCGGGTACGACAGTTTCAAGTTCAAACGGCGAGAACATCACCAACAGCAATACAAATGCTTTCCCCGCCGCTAGTCCGAAGTTCGGTTACACACCCCTTTGTGTTGTCAATACGAATCACAGCAAAGCAGCAGCCGTCGTTTCTGCTTACATAACTTTCCCGAAGGCTGGCGTTTATTCTTTCGAGGCAGTTTTCAATCAGTGGTCTGAACAACAGTTCGGTGGAGATAACAACTCCTATTTCCAGTTCACATATTTGTCTGGCACACAGACGCAATCTGTAGGTAGCGGCAACGGAAATATTGGTGTTCAGTTCTTTCCGGTTAGCATTTCAACTGCTCCTCCGTCTGGCTCTACTCCAACAGGAGCGCTACGCTTAACTCCCGTGGGCGGAAGCACTAATCTTGTGATTCAGGGCACGTCTACCAATCTGACGTTGACCATTCAAAACGTAGTTTATACGTCGATCCCATACGTCCCACTTCTTGAAGGCACGTCCGGCAGCATGTTTATATACAACTCCGGTTCACAATTCGTATTTCCAACTTATAACGGTAACGTCGTAAACACGACTGCCGCTGCTTCCAACATTTTCTCGATCACAGCAAACAACAGCGCCATTGCTGGAATACTTGCAGTCTCTTCAAGCGGAGCCGCACCAGCACCGTTCTTGTTTAGCTACAACGGTGGTGCGTTTACATTTGCCACGCCGGGTGCTCAAATCTCTTCTTCCAGTGTCACTATCACAGCAGATGACATCGCATGGTTCGATCCGAATGGAACCAAGTTCGACACATTTAACGGTGGGGCTGGAAGTATCGCGTTTAGCATTGACGTGGATTACATGACCAAACCTACTGTGGCTTCGGTCTCTCCATCTACCCTGAATGCCAACGGTATCGCACAAGCTGTGCAAATTAATCTTAGCAAACCGATGTCCCCACAGCAGCAGGGTTTGTACGGCACGGGAAACACCGTTGTTCCAATCGCTTCTGCCTCCGGTGGTGCGACAGTCGGTTCTCTAACACCAATTTTGGACAGCGCTGGATTCCTTCAGGGCTGGTCAACCACCATTACCCCGCCCGTGTCTTCAACCAATGGAACGATTCAATTGAGTTTGACGGTGACGGGAACGTTGACATATCTCAGCGGTACATCGTTCGTGACCAATACAGTCACTTATATCAGCGGCGTTGTGGCTACAATCAATACTCTCGGTGGTTACGTGCCCCCGGTTGGTGTGAGCTTAACTACCAGCCCATCAAGCACCACGTTGTCCTCCACCGCTGCTACCACGATCATTGCGACGGAGTACACTTTCGACAATCCGACGTCTTGCACAGTGCAGTTCTTTAAGAAGTTCATCAGCCCTGCATCTGGACAAATAAACATCGGTTCACCGACTTCCACGGCAACATCTTCCACCACGATCACGGTTGGCGGTAAGACTGCTTATCAGAAGACGTATCAGATTTCATATACCTTCCCCGTGATTTCTGGCACAAGTACAGCAGCGGGACAAATTAACCTTGGCTTTGTTGTGACGGATAACACTTCGGGGCTGAGCACGACGTATCAAAGTACCACGACTTATCAAGAACAAGTTACCATCGTTTCTGGTGGAGGTGGAGGAGGTGGCGGTTGCCCGGCAATTGAAATGTTCTGCGACGACTGGCACCAAGTCTGCGACTTGAAGGTCGGCGATGGAGTTAGCACGCTTATGGGCGAAACCCCGGAGTATGCAATCGCTCTTCCGCAGACAGAAGATCGCGGCATTGAATCTATGGACTTCAGCGAGGCAATTTGTTACCGCCTCACGGCTGCGAACGGCTGTGAAGTTGTGGTATCAGGCAGCACCCCAGTACCCACTCGCGAAACCATCAACGGTCAGTCGAGTGAGGTATTCGCCAATGAAGTACGCAAGGGAATGCACGTCATCACCGAAATCGACATGGACGCGCCGGGTCAGGTTGATCGCGTAGAGTGGTCGCCGCTTGTCAATGTAGAGTGCGTCGGCATGCGCCGCGTGGCTCGTATTTACTGCGGTGGTCGTAACTTCGCGGCTGGCAGCAAGCCGGGGAAGTACATTTACACTCACAACCTTATTCCGGTCGTGAAGTGAGGAAAGTATGGCAGGAAACGGATTCGTTTACGGCTACACAGGGCCGCCATTCAATTTTTTAGGCAACTTCTGCACGACCCAATGGAATGCTATCCAAGCTTACATCGGCCCTGCGAAGTCAAACCTCCCTGCAATTCAAACGCATTACCAGATTAGAGCAGCGCAACTGCGTCGTACATCTGGTGTGCTTGAACAGTTCTACACAACCGAGACTCCGGCTTTAGCTCCAACCTTCAATAAGGTGGTGTGGAAACCGGGACCGAACGGCTGGTTCAACTACGTGCAGCGCGACGATCACCTCCCCATGGTTGCAATGGGACAAATCAAGGACATTTTGCAAGGGCAGTTTCAGTGGCAGGATGAGGCTGTTTTTCAGATGAATCAACTGCGCAATCTAATTGAAAAGAATGAAGATAGCGCTCAAAAAGCGAATGAAGGGTCGAACAACATTTCGAACCTCATCATCGCCATAAACGGCTATTTTAACAAGCCAGAATACCAAGCCGCTTTAGTGAAAGATCAGACCGATGTGTATCCTGCCGGGACAACGCAGTCACGTTTCCGTGTGCATCAGCTTGATGTTCCGACGCAGTGGGAACAAGAACAACATGCACGTGCGTCGCAAGGCGGTTCGGTCGTCATTAAGGAACAGGCTCAATGAGTTTTGACTACAACGTTTTGGTGATAGACCCGATGACAGGGCTTCCCATCGGAGCCTGCGATCATCACCAATGGTTCGAGCGTTACATCGTCAATACCGACGATTTTCGCACGCTGAATTACGCGCTGAATCCGTCCATCAATATGCGTGCGCCCATCAACGGCTTTGATGCGGTGCAGATTTGGATCGCCGAAGAGCCGATTCAGTCTACTGACCCAGTATATGGTTGGCAGGTAGTTGTTGACCCCAATCGCGTTGAAGAGGTCGATGGGCAGAACACGTCTTTTTACAAAATCGTTTTCAATCAGCCCGTTCGAATTGTGCTACCTCTCATCGAGGTTTCGTACATCACCCAACAGCCTTATTGCATGAAATGTAGCGGTTTGGGTTCGCTGAACGACTTTAAGATCGGCTCCAGTGGCACTCCGGGGCATGTTACGCAGGTCACCAAACTTGTTCAAAAGGCGCTGAAGTGGGTACTAACATCACAGGACCCGTTCTACCCGCCGTTTACGTGCGCCATTAAAGACTACGTGGGTCGCAAGTTCGGGCTTCAGATCACCGAGACTGACGTGCAAACCGAAGTCATGAACGCTTTATCGAACATGCAACAGGTACAGCAGGCACAAGGAACAGTGCAGACACTAGACCCGCAGGAAATTTTGAAGGATATCGTAAGCGTCACAGTAACGCCAGACCCGAATGATCCGACATCGTTGTTTGTTTCGCCGATCATCTCGAACTACAGCGGGCAGACGGCTCCGATAGGATTTACGTTGAGGACTAATCAATAATGGCTTCGCCGACGACAACGCTATCGCCGCTTCAACTGGTAACCCCGGTTCTGCCTGTAGGCGTAACTGTGCTCTCCACAGATTCGTCCGTCCTTCCTGTCACCGTCAACGCGGATACCAATACGACGCGTGTTGAGGTCGGCATCTATAATAGCGTTTTCCCGATCACAACCTACATAGTGTTGGCAAATAACAATGCCGCTGCCAATAATCAATTCTCGACTTCTGTCTCCCTGACTCCCACAGTACAAGAGACCAATGTTACTCTCATCGGTCGTAACTATGACCCCACATTTTCTTGGCTGCCCAATACGACTTTCGCTGTCGGACAGCGCTATGCAGACCCGAACAACAACGTTCAAGTAGTCGTGGTGTCTGGGATATCCGGCGCAGCACAGCCCTCGTGGAGCACAGTACTACCCGCGAACGCCAGCAGCGTTTCAGTAACTTCTTCTGTTCTCACGATCACGGCTACAACCAGCTTCTCAGTTGGACAGCAGATATACCTCACAGGATTTTCTAACGCAACGTTTTTGAATGGGCAAATCGTAACGGTAACTAGCAACAATGTTACGAGCTTTTCTGCAAATTTCTCCCATGCTGATTACCCATCCACCTTGGACAGTGGAGCATGCCAAGCAGTCACCGTTGACAACGGCATTTCATGGGCGAATATCGGCGCAGTTGGGGTAACGCCGACGCTTAAGTTTTCTCTTCTATTTTTCCAAAGCGATCTATCGGTTATCATCGCGCCGCCATCCGGTCTTTCGGCGCAGAATTTTCAAACGCAATCCACATTGCAGTGGGTTACGCCGGACTATCCCGGTTTCATCGGTGTCCGTGTGCAGCTTTCCACAGACCCAGCAGGTATCAACCCGCCATTTACGCAGTATGGCGATTTGATCACTAACGTCACCAGTACGGCGCAAACGGTTATCACCAGCGCCAACAGCCAAATCAACAGCGTCCCGACCGCACAAATTACCAATGTTGCGCTGACAAACAATTTGCTGACAGTCCAAGCCGTCAATACTTTTGTACCGGGTGCTGTGCTTGAGATCACAGGGTTGCAAAATGCAACTTTTCTGAACAACGAAACTGTGACTGTGCTTGCAGCAACGGGTACGCAGTTCACGGCAGCATTCACTGCCGAGAATTACACATCCATGGTGGACAACGGCACTGCGACCAGTATTGTCTCCACCAGCACGGATACAACTGTCAACACAGTGATGCAGACGAACTACAGCAGCGTAAGCATCCCGTCGTCATTTATCAACAACCCGATTTTCTATGCGATGTTCTCCACGGTGATCCAAGACCCGCAGACAAATGCTCTGTATGAGTCGGTAGAGAACGGCCCGCTCAAGGCTGGTTTCGTTAATCTTCAGCTTACTAACCCAACAGATTTCCCTGTACTTCAACGTAAGGAAGACATTGCTGGTAGATTGATCGCGCAAATTCTGCGTCAGCAGCCGAACCTCGACCTATCACCGCGTTCAGAAATTCGAGACATTTTCATCGACCCATTCTCTATTGAAGCGTCGAATATGTCCGTCAGAGAGTGGTTTGCCCGTGTTTCTACTTCCATCTCCGCTATTTCGCAAGTAGACAATGCTAGCGGTAATGGTATTTCGGACTCGTTCCAATCCAGTCCTTACAAGCAGCAGATCGCCCGCGCTTACGGTTTGTCGCCTCAAGATACACAAAATCTTATCGACGAGCAATTCAACATTCTCGGTGAACAAGCAGGTCTGACTAGGCTCGCGGCTTCTGCCTCAACCGTAGTCGTAACGTTCTACACGTACCAGCAGCCCACAGCTAGCATTCTCATCCCGCAAGGCGCTGTTGTGGCAACCACGCAGGATCAAAACACTCCTGCATTGAATTTCATCACGCAGGGTCAGGCGCTTATCAGCATTAACAACCTTTCCTCATTCTATAACCCACAAACGGGTTGGTGGGGCGTGAGTGTTCCCGCCCAATGTTCTTCCGCTGGGTCGGTCGGCAATGTCGGCGCAGCTACGATTACACAAAATGTTAGTGGCACGCCAGCAGGAATCCAAGTCACGAACCTTGTCGGTGCGCAGTTCGGCACTGACCAAGAATCGAACTCCTCGTTTGCAGCACGCATCCAAGCACGCCTTGTCACGGGTATAGACAGCAGTTCTGCTAACGGTTATCTCGTTAATGCACTCAGCACTCCGGGCGTCATTTCCGCGCAAGTAGTAGCAGCGGGTGACCTTGAAATGCTGCGTGATTGGGACCCAACTCGTCAGAAGCACGTATTTGGCGCGGTGGATATTTATGTTCGTGGCACTACGTTCTCCCAACAGGATGAGTTCGTTCCATTTTCTTACACGAACAACGGAACTTACGGAAACGTTCAAACTTACTCCACGCTGCAATATCTTGGCGGCATGACGTTTCAGATCAAGGGCTTCAATAGCCTAGCCTACCCACCGTACGATGGCGTAGAACTCTATGTTTCCCGTGCTTCGAGCAGCTTTTACTTGTCGCTCGACAGAGCACAATTCAACACGCAGGCGGGCTACATCATTCTGAATCCGAATGACATCGCCTATCAGTACGTCGGCAATCCAGTTACGCAAGCAAAAGTTCCCCTCATCATCAACGGTAACCCGGCGACGAATCAAGTGGCTATCGCGGCTCTTTCCGGCGCAACACCGGGAACGTATTCACTAGCTTTGTACATGCGCTTGAAGTCTCCGTTCCAGTACACACCGGAACTCCAGCCTGTGCTGCAAATCTACTCGGTTACAGGCGCGGAGAATGAGACTGGCATGCTGCCGAGCAGCGATGTTACGCTCATTCATACTTCTGACTTTTTGCTAGAGGGTGGATCAAATAAGGCGGGAGACCTCGTACAGGTTTCTCTAACCAGCAGCCCTGT
>Ga0335069_10006239_pt1 | contig 17361 bp, 16 predicted proteins | sample Lox_Sample_11_FD_206714 | JGI IMG/M metagenome (GOLD analysis project Ga0335069, IMG submission 206714) | Soil microbial communities from Loxahatchee National Wildlife Refuge, Florida, United States - Lox_Sample_1.1 | ecosystem: Environmental > Terrestrial > Soil > Wetlands | place: USA... | reverse complement strand
GGAATGCCTTTCACCTTGTATCCCCACTTGCGCGCTGTCTTGACGGCGGTTTCGACAGCTTCTGCGCCGGAGTTCATAGGCAAAGCCATGTCGAAGCCGGTGAGATTATGCAGCTCTTCGTAGAGCAGGGGCAGTTGCTCGTTGCGGAAAGCGCGTGAGGTCAGAGTCACTTTCTCGGCCTGCTCGACCAGCGTGTTCATGATCTTGGGGTGGCAGTGGCCCTGGTTTACGGCGGAGTAGGCGGCTAGGCAGTCGAGATAGCGGCGGCCTTCTACGTCGTAGACCCAGACGCCGTCGGCGCGCTCGATGACGACATCGAGCGGATGGTAGTTGTGGGCGCCGTACTTGTTTTCCAGATCGATGAGTTCATGAGTGCGGTGAGTTTGGTCGGTCACGGTCATATGAGTTCTGGGGTCCTTTCACAGCGTGGTTTAGTTCGTCCAAAGCCAATTCTCGCGGCCTGTCGAAGAGGGAATAGGGGTCCTTCGACTCCGCGCAGCTCGCTACGCTCGCCGCGCTCCGCTCAGGATGACAATGGTAGAGTTCACGCGTTCGTAGCATCAATTTCCTTCTAGAAGCATGGTCAGCAGCGCCATTCGCACGTAAAGGCCATTGCGAGCCTGCCGGAAATAGAGCGCTCTGGGGTCGTCGTCGACGGACTTGTCGAGTTCGGCGGTGCGGGGCAGTGGATGCAGAATCAGCGCGTCCGGTTTCATACGCTGGACGAGGGCCGAGTCAATCGCATAGCGGTGCAGTTGGCGGCGATTTTCATCTGGAACTCGTTCCGGGTGGATTCGCGTCTGATAAACAACATCCACCTCACCAATCACCCGCTCCAGGTCCGACTCCAGTTCGAAGCGTACGTCGTGCTCTTCGAGATATTCAAGAATGTCCGGCTTCATTTGCAGTTCGGGCGGACTGACAAAGAAGATTTTGATGCGCTCGAACTTGGCGAGGAGGTAAGCGAGAGAGCGGGCGGTGCGGCCCTTGTCCAATTCGCCGATGATCGCCACGCTCAGGCCGTTGATGGGACGTTCGCGATAGATCGTGTAGAGATCAAGGAGTGCCTGCGTCGGATGCTGGCCGCCGTTGCCATCGCCGGCATTGATCACGGGTACCGCGGAGACCTGTGCCGCGCGGCGGGCGCCGTCAGCACCGTGATGGCGGATCACAATCACGTCGCAGATGCCGGACATGATGCGGATCGAATCCTCTACCTGCTCCGATTTGATCTCTGAAGAAAACGCGCTGGCTTGCTCGGTTGCAAGCACCCGGCCTCCCAGCCGCAGCATGGCCGCTTCGAAGGAAAAGCGCGTGCGTGTCGAGGGTGCGTAAAAGAGGGTGGCCATGATGCGATTTTGGTAGTCGAGCGTGCCGCCGCGGGCGACCACTCGTTCCATGCCGCGCGAGCGGTCGAAGAGTTCCATGAGCAGGGGCACGGTAAACTGCTGCGACTCGATGACATGTTTCAGCCGTGCGCCGGTTCTTGCGTCGACGGCTTTGGCGTCTGTCTGGTCGAGAAGGTGTGCCGAGAAGTGGGGAGTCGTCATAGGTCAGCGCTTTCCGGCGGGAAATTCCAGCAGGGTTCCCGTCTCGACGGTTTCTTGTGGCGCATCCGGCAGAATATGAGTGCCGGCGTTTCCGGCGACAGCGTCGCGCAGATTGTCGGCCGAGGCGATGACAGCTTCTTTGCCGCCCGCGCGCAGGAAGCGCAGCACCGATTCAATTTTAGGCCCCATGCTTCCGGGGGGAAAGTGTCCAGCGGCCGAATAGCGCTCAAGGTCGGAGAAGCTGACTTCGTGCAATGGGTGCTGGGTGGGCTTCTTGTAGTCGAGGTAGACGTAGTCGGTGTCGGTAGAAATAACGAACAGGTCGGCGCCGAGGCGCGAGGCGAGCAGAGCCGACGCGCGATCTTTGTCGATGACGGCTTCGACCCCGACGGGCTGGCCATCGCGCAGCGTGATCGGGATGCCTCCACCGCCGCAGGCAATCACGAGGACGCCGCGGCTGACGAGTTCGCGGATGACTTCAAGCTCGACGATTTCGACCGGTTCGGGGGAGGGAACCACGCGGCGATAGCCACGGGCGGCGTCCTCGACGATTTGCCAGCCGAGCTGGCGTTTGCGTTCTGCTTCTTCGCGCGAGTAGAAGGGGCCGACAGGCTTATTGGGCCGCTGCATGGCAGGGTCGTCTTGCGAGATAACGCACTGTGTGAGAAGGGTGATGACCGGCACGTGCAGGCCCGCGGCGAGCAGTTCGCCTTCGAGAGATTGCTCGAGGATGTATCCGATTTCGCCCTGGGTGGAGGCGTCGCAGACATCGAGGGGGAGGCCGGGAACTTGCGAGGCTCCGGCTTCAGAGCGGAGGAGTGCGGCGCCGACCTGCGGACCGTTTCCGTGCGTGAGAACAATGTGAAAGCCGTCGCGGATGAGGCCTACGATTTCGCGGGCGGTGCGGCGGGCGTTGGCGAGTTGCTCTGCCATGGTGCCCTTTTCTCCCGCTCGAATCAGGGAGTTTCCGCCGACGGCTAGGAGAATGGTTTTCATGTTACACGTGAGCGATTTCGCGCAACTCCTCGAGGCCCGGCAGTTTCACGAAGTCGCCTTTCATGAGTTCGAGCATGATGGCCTTTTGGGCGTGGAGACGGTTCTCGGCCTGTTGGAAGACGAGCGACTGCGGAGAGTCGATGACGTCGGCGGTTACTTCTTCGCCGCGATGCGCCGGGAGGCAGTGCAGGAAGATGGCATCTTTCTTCGCGTGGCGGAACAGGCTCTTGTTCACCTGATAGGGCGCGAAGATCGAGGCGCGTTGGTCCTTTTCGGATTCCTGGCCCATGCTGGCCCAGACGTCGGTGTAGACGACATCGGCGCCGAGGACGGCTTCGCGCACGTCGTTGGTCACCGTGCAGGAGCCGCCGGTTTCACGGCTGCGCTTGGTGGCCCAGCGGATGGCTTCGGCCTTGGGTTCGAAGCCTTGCGGCGTGGCGACCCAGACGTGCGCGCCAACTTGCGCGCCGGCAAACATGAGCGAATGGGCTACGTTGTTGCCATCGCCAATAAATGCCACCTTGAGGCCGTCGAGATGCCCTTTGGCTTCCCACATGGTCAGGTAGTCGGCCATGGCCTGGCAGGGATGGCTGTAGTCGGTGAGGCCGTTGATGATGGGGACGCTCGCGTGCTCGGCCATCTCCTCGACGATTTCGTGGGCGAAAGTGCGGATCATGATGCCCTGCACCATGCGCTCGAGGTTCTTGGCAACGTCGTGTACCGACTCGCGCTTGCCCAGGTTGATTTCGGCGGGCGAGAGATAGAGCGAGAAGCCTCCGAGCTGCTGGATGCCAACATCGAAGCTGACGCGGGTGCGCAGCGACGGCTTTTCGAAAATCAGGGCCAGGGTCTTGCGTTTGAGGGCTTCAGAGTAGGTCACGGGATGTGCCTTGACCTGCCGCCCCAGAGTTAGCAGGTATTGGATTTCGGCGGGACAAAAGTCTTTAATCGATAGAAAATCTTTACCGTGCATCGTAAGCCTCTCGTGAGGTTCTGTTGCGGTTGCGGAAACATCCGAAAACGACCACCGGGGCTAAAGCCCGCGATCCGTGGAAGCGACTTACGCGGCGCTGAAGCGCCGCTCTTCCACGGTGGCGCTGGCGTCCGGTGGGGCTGGCGATCGGGTTGCGCTCGGGTTACGGTGGCGACAGCGCTACGATGGCGCTGGCGCTACGCGACGCTGGCGTTTCGGAGTTTTTCCGCAACCTCCTTTTTCTCTTGCACTGGCGGTTAGACCAGCGCGTGCTCGTGTCTGTGCGTCAGATTGGCTAGTCGGTCAGCCAGTCTTGGCTTGGTCAGCTCTTCGACTTCGTAGGTCACCCGCAGGGCGGGTTTGTCGATCTTTACCACCCGCGCCAGATCAATCGGTGTGGCCACGACCACGAGATCGCAGGGGGTGGAGTGGATGGTCTCTTCCAGTTCATGCCGTTGCATGGCGCTGTAGCCCATGGCGGGAAGCAAGCTGGTCAGATGGCCGTAGCGCTCGTAGGTGCCGCGAATCGATCCAACCGCGTAGGGGCGCGGATCAACGAGATCGAGAGCGCCACATTGACGCGCCGCCACCACCCCGGCGCCGTAGGGCATTTCGCCGTGGGTGAGCGTCGGGCCGTCTTCGACTACTAGAACCCTCTTGCCTTTGATCTGCTCGGGTGCCGGCACCGAGACCCGGCAGGCCATCTCGATGACCTCAGCTTTCGGGTTGGCGAGGCGGACGTTTTGGCGCACCGTCTCGACATCGTGCTGAGCCGCGGTGTCGACTTTATTGATAACGACCACGTCGGCGCGGCGCAGGTTCACTTCACCGGGGAAGTAAGCGAGTTCGTGTCCGGGCCGGTGGGGGTCTACTACTACGATTTCCAGATCGGAGGCGTAGAACGGAGTGTCGTTGTTGCCGCCGTCCCACAAAATCACGTCGGCTTCCTTCTCGGCCTGGCGCAGAATCTTTTCGTAGTCCACTCCAGCGTAGACGACCGTGCCGTGCTGGATGTGGGGCTCATATTCCTCACGCTCTTCGATGGTGCATTGCTGGATGTCGAGGTCCTTTATCGTGGCGAAGCGCTGGACCGCCTGCTCCACGAGGTTGCCGTAGGGCATGGGATGGCGGATGACCACGGGCCTGTGTCCCTGGGCGCGAAGAGTGGAGGCCACCAGCCTCGATACCGGGCTCTTGCCGCAGCCGGTCCGCGCCGCGCAGACCGAAACCACCGGTACGGTCGATTTCAGTTGCGTATGCTCGGTTCCCAGCAGCCAGAAGTCGGCGCCGGCGGCCACGCTTCTTGAAGCCAAATGCATGAGCGTCGGGTAGGAGACGTCGCTATAGGAAAAGACCACAACATCGATCTCTTCCTCGGCGATCAGCTGCTCCAGCTTCTGTTCTTCGACAATCGGAATGCCTTCGGGATAGAGGCGCCCAGCCAGTTCGTGCGGGTACACGCGGCCCGCAATATCGGGGATTTGCGTGGCGGTGAAGGCGACGACCTGATAGTCGAGATTGTCGCGGAAAACGACGTTGAAGTTGTGGAAGTCCCGGCCTGCGGCTCCAAGGATTAGTACTTTCTTCATATGCACCCCCGCGTGCGATTACCCTTCATCTTGGGCTGGGGAAGGCATAGCGGGCAGTGCCGGATGTCACAAGGAGGTGTGAGGGATGGCACGAACCGGGCGGTCGGTAAATCACGGATTCATATGGAGAAGTGGAAGCGCCCAGGCCGGGTTGGCTGTGTGCTACTTGAAGCGAAAGAAGAAAATCCCGATGAGAACAATCAGGCCCAGAACGAAAAGCAGCGCAGGCCAAAACTTGCTAGCCTCCGGCGTGATGGGCGTGTTCCCCGCATTCAGCAAGGCGGCAGCCCCGGCATCATCAGCCTGCCCAGCACCTGCGCTGGAAGCGGCGACTCCGGACTTCCCGGCGGAAAAACTCACCTTACGATTGACGACGACTTTCACATTTCCGGATCCGGCCTGCGCGGCCAGCGCCTTGGTCAATTCCGGAATCAGCCCCGAGCCGAGCGCACCTAGCACCTTCTCTGCAAACTTGCTCTCGATCTCCGCATGAGTAGCGCCGGTGAACGGCAACTCTTTCCCGTCGGTCGATTGCAGAACAAACCCACCTTCCGGCTTGTGCTCAATATGAAAGGAGAACTTCGCGCCCCCCGTCTCAAGCGGCACCTTCAGTCCAGGAAAGTTAGCGGCCAGCACCGAAGCGATGCTGGCCTGAATCTTCTGCTGCAGCTCCTCCCGAGTCGCCGCCTCCAGCGGAGGCGCACTTGGGTCGCTAGCCCGAGCAATAAATCCACCTTCGGGCTTGGCCTCGATCTTATAAGTGAAATGCGAAATGAGTCGCTTGAATTCCATCCCTGCGACGGATTGTAGCGCGCCGGACGAAAGGATCCTCTGTTACGTAAGTTTGCCGCGCGGGCGCCGATCCCTCCGGGGCTAAAGCCCCGAGTCTCTGGGCCGCAGGAACGCGGCGCTGAAGCGCCGCTCTTCCACGGTCGCGCTCAGCGCAGACTATGTCAGGCGCCGCCCCGCGCGAGCTTACTCTCGCCGCCAAATGTCGAGTGCTGATGCGCCTTTCGCCAGCATCCCGAGTGTTGCCGGCTCTCGAACGGGGGTGCCCGATGGCGTGGCGGGGCCACCTTCGTTCAAGCTCTCCGCTTCCAGTTTTCCTTTTTTCTTTCCCGCCAAAATGCTCTGGTTGGGAATGGTGTCGTAGGCGAGGCCGGTGATGACCGCGATGTTCGCGCCCTTATGGCAGGTCTCGCTCATTTTTGCCCACCCATAGTGCGTTTGGCCGCTGATCATGAACTTCAGGCCGAGATAACGAGCACGGACCTTGGACCATTGGCCGGAGCAAAACCACGAACGAGGCGAGTTAAACCGCCCTTGCGCGATCGTGCCAAAGGAGGAGAACTGCTGGTTCGCGTAACCGATTTGAACTCCTCTTGCCAGGGGAGCGCCGCCGGCGGCAAACCCATTGGAGGACTGGGCGGCACGGGCGAAAATGATATCGGAGAAGCGCGAAGACGTGGTGTCGGAAATTGCGTTAAGACTAAAATCGGCCACCCCGTCGCCATCGATGTCAATCGGGATCGTGTCGTTGCCAGAGATCGCGATATCGGCCGGCTTATAGACAATTTCGGCCGGGGCTGGCGCTGCCAGAGCCAGAACGCTCACTCCAGCCGCGCTGGCCGCCATGGTGTAAGTTTGCAATTTGTGCCGGGCCGATGTGGAGATCCCCGCCTGATTCTCGTTCGATTTCGGTCTGTTCATGTCTCCTCCGAGGATGCGAAACCATTTAGGTTCCGGGTGCAGTCTGGGTTCCGGAGATAAGCCCTTTCGGACTTTGAGGAAGTTGGCGACGGAAAGCCGTCAATGCAAACGCTAGCTTTGAAGCAGAGTTTCCCTGGGTCGTCGTTGCCTAGAGGAGAGGTGTGTCCGCCTAACCCATAGTGGTCAGGGATGTTGGCACGACTTCTCGTCGAAGTCAAGGGAAACATATTCGTAGGGGCAGGTGGATACGAGGGGGGATCAACCGGGTGCTGCGGAGGGTAATGGAGGAAGAGCCGAGAACTTCGATCCGGGAGGTTGAGCGGGAGTGGAGAACCCCACCCAAGGAAAGGAAAGGCTTGAGTGGGGAACCCGCGCCTATAGTTCTTGACTGGGGACTGGAAATGAGCGACGCTGCTGGCCGTTGCTTGGGGCGGGTGGACAAAGGGGTGCCAAGTTGGAATCGACTTTACCAGCGCTGATCGAGGCTGCGGAAAAAGGGGAACGGGCAGCCACCGAAGCGCTTTTCACCGCCCTCTACTCCGAACTGCGACGCCTGGCCCGGCAGCAGCTGGCACGTGATGGGCGGGGACTCACGCTCGGTGTGACAACCCTGTTGCACGAAGCCTATCTGGACATGGCCGGGCGCGACGGCGCGGCGTTTCCCGACCGTGCCCGCTTTATGGGATATGCCGCGCGAGTCATGCGAACACTCATTATCGACCATGTGCGGAACCGGCAGGCGCAAAAGCGAGGAGGGTTGTTCGAACTGACATCACTGACGAGTGGCCTGGTGGACAGCTCGGTGGACGCGCGCGAACTGACGCAGGTCAGCGAAGCCCTGGACAAGCTAGCGGAAGCGGAGCCGGAACTGGCTGAGCTCGTCGATATGAAATTTTTTTGCGGATTTTCCTTTGGCGAGATCGCGGCGATGCGTGCGTTATCGGAGCGCACGGTGAAGCGCCAGTGGCGGAAGGCTCGCATCTACCTGCATCGGGAATTGCGCGCCGATTTCCTGGAATGAGGGACTTATTTCTACTCTGACACGAGAACAATGGAAGGTGCTCGGTCCTTACCTGGATCAGGCGCTAACGCTGTCGGGGGAAGAGCGAGCCCGTTGGCTGGAGTCGTTGCGCTTGGAGAACTCAGTCCTCGCGGGCCAAGTCCAGGAACTCCTCGATCGCGACCGTGCCGCTGATGACGAAGGACTTCTGGACAACAGTCCTCTTCGCCCGCCGGAGACCCCAGGGCTTGCTGGGCAGAGTGTGGGCGCTTACCGCCTGATCTCCGCAATTGGCCATGGCGGGATGGGGACGGTGTGGCTTGCCGAACGCAATGATGGGCGATTCCAGCGCAAAGCGGCAGTGAAGTTCTTGAACGCAGGTCTGGTTGGGCAGGGCGGCGATCAGCGATTCAAACGAGAAGGCGCGATCCTTGCCCGGCTGGCCAATCCCAACATCGCCGAGTTGCTGGACGCAGGCGTAACTGCTACGGGCCAGCCCTACCTCATCCTCGACTACGTGGAAGGAGAGCCGATCGACCGTTATTGTGACGAGCGAACGCTCGACGTTCGAGCACGGATTCATCTCTTCCTCGACGTTTTGGCGGCGGTGGCGCACGCGCACGCTAACCTCATCGTGCATCGCGATATCAAGCCCTCGAATGTGATGGTGAACAAAGAGGGCCAGGTGAAGCTTCTGGATTTTGGCATCGCCAAGTTGTTGGAAGGTGAAGGACAGGAAGGCGCGGCGACTCTGCTGACGCGGGAAGGCGGGTCGGCGCTCACCCCCGAATATGCGGCGCCGGAGCAGATCACGGGTGGTCCGGTGACCACGGCGACGGATGTCTATGGGCTGGGGGTTCTTCTTTATGTTCTTTTAACCGGGCAGCACCCGGCGGGTACAGGACCGCGCTCGCCTGCCGAGTTGCTAAAGGCGATTACGGAGAAAGAACCGAAGCGTCTGTCGGACGTAGTGGCGCCGGATCAGGCGGTTCATGCTGCCGCTCGCGGCACGAATGTCGACAAGCTGCGCCGGCAACTTCGCGGAGATCTGGACACAATCGTCCTCAAGTCGCTGAAGAAGAATCCGCAGGAGCGGTATGCATCGGTGACGGCGCTGGCGGACGATCTCGGACGCCACCTGCGAAACGAACCGATCAGTGCCCGGCCCGACACGATGGCATACCGCGCCGCAAAGTTCGTGCGCCGGAATCGCGCGGTTGTGGCTTTGGCTACGCTGGTAGTTGTCGCCACGGTAGGGGGGACGATCGGAGTTTTGATGCAAGCGCGAACCGCCTTTCGCGAACGTGATCGCGCCAGCCGGATCACCGGGTTCATGACCAATATGTTCAAGGTTTCCGATCCGTCTCAAGCTCGCGGGAACAGTATCACCGCGCGTGAAATTTTGGACAAAGCGGCCAAGGACATTGAGACGGGGTTAGCCAGCGATCCTGAAGCACAAGCACAAATGATGTACGTCATGGGAGAGGTGTACGACAACCTCGGGCTGTATCCTCAAGCGGAACCCCTTCTCCAACGCGCCTTAGAGCTTCAGGAAAAGATTCTTGGCGCGGACGCTCCTGCGGCGCTGGAATCCAAATATCTGCTGGGCAGGATTCAAGTGGGGTTAGGCCGGTTGGCGGAGGCGGAGAGGCTGCAGCGGGAAACGCTTTCCATGCGCACTCGCGTGCTCGGGCCGGAACATCCGGAAACTCTACGTTCGATGAGCCGCCTCGCCAGCGTCCTTTTTCTGCGAGGTCATTTGGTCGAGGCGGAGCAGTTACAACGCGAGGCGCTCGCGATTGCTCGCCGCGTTCTCGGACCGGAACACCCCGAGACCTTGCTTCTGACCAATAGCCTGGTTTCCACATTGTTGTTGGGAGGGAACGACGCTCGCTATGGCGAAGCGGAGAAACTCCAGCGCGAGGCGCTCCCCATTGAGCTCCGCGTTTGGGGGGCGGAGCACATTGACACGCTGAACGCGATGATGAATCTCGGCTTGATCCTCTGTGCGCGAGGCCAATATGCTGAAGCTGAAAAATTGTATCGAGAGATACTCCCTGTTGAAAGCCGGCTCGTGGGCCCGGCGAGTATAGACACCATCACCTTGAGAGAAAGATTGGCTATCGCCGTTGCCAATCAAGGCCGGTACCAAGAAGCCGACGACTTGCATAGTCAGGTTCTCTCCGCTCGGCAGCAGGTCCTCGGACCAAACCATCCTCACGTTGGAACTGCCTACTACAATCTGGCATGTCTGGCAGCGCTACAAAATCAGCACGAACGGGCGCTGGCGCTCGTAGAGGAAGCCGTGAGGCACGGACTGTTGCCGTACGTAGCGGCTGGCATGGATACAGACGAGGACCTGAAGTCACTCTATCGAGACCCTCGCTTCGCCGCCCTTGTCGCCCGCGCCAAGAAGAACGCCGTTGCTGTTCAACAGCCCAACTAAGCGCGTACGACCAAGTATCTACCGACGCGGATTTTCTCTTTCTCCCTGTCCCCTTTTTTCTTCGCTTCGCGCTCTCCCAATTGAGGCCCAGTAGGTTAGCCGGAGGTTCCCCGGCAGGCTCCCTAGCCGCGAGGCAGGGCCCAACACTATCCAAAACTTGAGGAGAAACTACCATGAAAGCTTTTGCCAAAGTAAACCGCAGCAGCGCGATGTTCGTCGTGGCCCTGGCCAGCGTCATCCTGGCGGGACCGGTCTCAGCCTTTGCCCAGAAAAACAGTGGGAAGGCAGTGGGCGCAGTCACCATAGTATCGGGCGGCAGCATCTTGCAATTTTCAAGCACGTCGTTTCAGAACATGTCCGGCGCGACGTCGACAATCACGGTTCCCGCCAACAAGATCCAGTTGGTAGAAGCGAGAATCAGCGCGTCCTCCAGTTGCCAGGGGCCATCGGGTCAAAATTGGTGCGCTGTGCGGATTCTGGCGGACGGAACCGAAATGAATCCTGTTATCCCCGGCGGCACCGCTTTCGACGGAGTGGGCGACGGCAACGACTACTTTGAAGACCACGCGATGCAACGCAGCATACTGCTGGGGCCTGGGGGACATACCATCCAGGTGCAAGCGGCAGTCAGTACGTCTGGCATGACTTTCTTCCTGGATGACTGGTCGCTCACGATCACCCAATACAACAGCGGAAAGTAGCAGCCTCGGATCGGCAAGCGAAAATAGGGCCAGGACGCCCTCTCTTCTGAGGAGCGATTGGCCCCTTCGCTTTCGGGTGGCAGCTTGACGATTCGTCTAAAGGTGGGTTTGATAGCTGGCTGGGAAATACGGGGATGGACGTTCGCCAATTCTTTCTCAGCCATGATTGAGCTACCATCTCGGAGGAACCACTCCATGCCCCGTTCCTTCGTTCTTCTGGCTGTGACTCTCGTTGCCGCAACCATGGCCTTCGGGCAAGCTCCAAGTCATGAGCCGTGGCCGGAGTTGAAGAAGCTGGAATACTTTCTCGGCGATTGGTTTGAAGAAGCGGACGTCAAAGCCGGCCCACAAGGCTCCGGCGGCCGAGTCACCATGCACGACCATCGCGAGTGGATGGACGGGGGATTCTTCCTCATCATCCGCTCCGAGTTCACAGCCTTGAAGGAAGATGGCACGGGCATCTCGTTTATGGGTTACGACCCCAATGCCAAGGTCTACACCTACGACGAGTTCTACAGCCAGGGCGAAGTCGACCATTCCACGGGCCACATCGAAGGCGACCAGTGGATCTGGAACATGAATGACAGGAAGCTGGGCTCGCAGATGGTGAAAGCCCGGTATAGGGTGAAGATCGTCTCGCCAACGTTTTACATGTATCAATACGAAACCTCGAGCGACGGTGGCAAGACGTGGACACTCACAATGGACGGAACCGGGCGGAAGCAGTCGCGGGCGGCGAGTGGAGTGTCGCAGAGAATTCGTTAGCGCGAGCAATCGGAGAACTCCTTGCCGGCACAGTGCGATTAAGGGAGTAGGGGTCCCCTCGGCAAGCTCGGGGCAGGCTCTTCGACTCCGTTCGGCTCGCTGCGCTCACCTCACTACGCTCAGGATGACAACGGGAAGTTTCACGCGATCACGGCAGTCATGGCTCTAAGTGACGTTCGAGGCGCAAGCGGCTTCCAGCTTGCTCCAGAACTGGCTGTTCCCATTCGATCAGCTAGAATCGAGCAACGGCTTCGTTTCGACGGCTGCGAACCCATCATGATCATTGGTGTACTTGCGCTACAGGGAGATTTCGACGCTCATCGGCGGCGGATTGAGGAACTTGGGGCGCGGGCCGTGCTCGTCAAGAAGATGGAGCAGCTTGAGGAGATTGATGGGTTGATTATTCCGGGCGGCGAGTCGAGTACATTTCTTAAGCTTCTGGGTGACAAGGATCTGGCGGCGCTCGAGGGCTTCGTGCGGAATCGGCCTACGTTTGGTACGTGCGCTGGGGCGATTCTGCTGGCGAAGGAGGTTGAGAATCCGGCGCAGTCGGCGTTGGGTGCGCTCGACATTACGGTGAGGCGCAATGCCTATGGGCGGCAGGTGGACAGTTCGATTCGGGAAGGGAAGTTTCAGAATTCGCCGGTTGAGATGGTTTTTATTCGTGCGCCCAAGATCGCGCGAGTGGGCAGCGGCGTCGAAGTGCTCGGGACGGAAGGCAGCGATCCGGTGATGGTGCGGCAGGGGAATGCGCTGGCGGCGACGTTCCATCCCGAATTGAGCGAGGATCGGCGCATTCACGAATACTTCCTTGGGGTCGTGGAGAAGAGAGGGAAATAGAAAGAGTAGGGGTCCTTCGACTGCGCGCGGCTCGCTTCGCTCACCACGCTCCGCTCAGGATGACATTGGAAAAAGTCACGGACTCTCAGAACGACAATGGAGCGTTTTAGTCAGTCACGGTACTAGTGGCTCAGGATGTGGTTTAGCAGGAAGGGACTTGGCGGACCGACGGGGCTCTCGGCGAAAATGGCTTACTGGTTGAGGTGACGGCGAATCAACGTGGCCAGGCCGACCAGCCCTCCGCCAAGGGCCATCAGAAGGCCGGGTTCGGGGACGGCGGAGGCTCGAAGAACGTTGGTGGCGGCGTGGACGCTGGGGACTACGAGCAGAAATAGTAACGCGGGAAGATAACGCACGGGTCAGTTCCTCGGTGGGAGTATGTGCAAGTGGCGGACCAAGTGGAGCTTTGTAACCCAGCTTTCAAATCCGCAATATTTAGGGCATTTTTTGTCAAATTTTGCCCCAGGTTGTGTTTTGCAATGCACGGGGACACATCCTATGTGCACAAAATTGCACTCATGCGCCATTGCTCTTGCATTCGGCTCTGGGTGCGGGTTTTGAACCCATTCGATTTTGTTTCGCCTCTCGATAAATGGAAGCCGCTGACATTGAAATAACCCCGGTCTCGTTTCGTTCCTACGTCCGACTGCTCGGTGGGAACGCAAATTTCCGGCGCCTTTGGGGCGCGCAGGTTGTCAGCGAAATCGGCGACTGGTTCTACACACTCGCCATCTACAACCTGCTGCTGCAATTCACCGGGCGGGCGAGTTCGGTGGCGCTGGCGCTCGTGCTGCAGGTGCTTCCGCAGACTTTTATTGGTCCGACGGCGGGCGTGGTCAACGACCGTTTGCGGCGCAAGCACGTGATGATCGCTGCCGACATCGGGCGGATGGTTATTGTTTTTTGCATGCTGTTTGTGCGCTCGAAGGAGATGGTGTGGCTTGTCTACCCGCTGCTGCTGGCGGAGACGCTTCTTGCAGCGTTCTTCGAGCCGGCGCGCAGTTCCGTGATCCCTAACATCGTAGCGCAGGAAGATGTTGTGCTGGCCAATACGGTTTCGTCGGCGACGTGGTCGGTGAATCTCATGTTGGGCTCGACCGCGGGTGGAGTCGTGGCCGCACTGCTGGGACGCGACGCGGTTTTCATGATCAATGCTCTCTCTTTTCTTGTGTCCGCGGGGTTGATCGTGACTATGCGCTTCACCGAGCCGCACATGGAAGGGGCACATCCTTTTCATGTGCGTGAGCTGGTGGACTTTTCGCCGGTGGTCGCGGGGATTCGCTACGTGCGGGAACACGTTGGGCTGCGTTCTACGGTCCTGGTGAAAGCCGGCAATCTGATCATCGGGCCGAGCTGGGTTTTGTTTACGGTGATGGGGCAGCGAGATTTTCCGGTACGCTGGCATGGACTTGATCCCGCACGGGGCGCCTTTCTGGGGATGAGTTTGCTGCTCGGCGCGCGCGGGCTGGGGGCGCTGCTTGGACCGCTGCTGGCTGCTCCCTGGGCTGGACAGTGGATTGTCCGGCTGGAGCGAGCGATTTTCTGGGGCTACATCGGCAGTGCCTCGGGATACATTCTGCTCGGATTTGTCGGCCATCTGTGGCAGGCGTGCCTGTGCGTGATCCTGGCGCACTTGGGCAGCTCAATTCTGTGGGTGTTTTCTACGACGCTGTTGCAGTTGCAGACCGATGACAAGTTTCGCGGGCGGGTTTTTTCCGCCGATTTAGGGTTGGCGATGCTGACGATTGCGGTGGGAGCTTTTCTTGCAGGCCGTTTTCTGGATTGGGGGTTCGCGCCTCGGCACGTGGCGAGCGTCGCGGGAATGCTGGTGCTTTTTCCTGCGATGCTTTGGGGATGGGAGATCAGAAAGCATCGAGCGATCGGGTGATCGGGGGATCTATCCATCAGATGAGGTTATCGATTTTCGCCGCAAGGATGAAGTCGGATTCGGTGAGGCCGTCGATGGCATGGGTCCAGATGGTGATCTCGACCTTGCCCCAGGCGAGCACGATGTCGGGGTGATGCCACTGTTCTTCCGCTACGGCCCCGACGCGATTCACAAACGCGAGCGCTGATTTGAAATCGGGGAATTTGAAAGTGCGGACGATATAGTGCTCGCGCACAATGCTCCACTCGGAGCGACTCGGGAGTTGATTGTAGATTTCCTCCAGGGCAGAGCCCTTGAGAGCGGGGACGCCGCCTCGGCAGGGGACACAAGTTTTGTCGGCAAGGGAAGTCATGGCGTTCTCTCACAAACATCGGTGCCGAGCTTTTTTCAACGCTAGAACGGAATATCCTCGTCCGTAATCGGGCCGGAGCCGGCTGGAGCGTGTTCGGGCTCGGGGGCGCTCTGGTCGAAATGATTCGCTGAGGAGGCTGAGCCGCGCGAGCCGCCAGCGTAGTCGCCGCCACCGCCGCCTTCGCCGCGTCCACCGAGCAAAACCAGATCGTTGGCCACGATCTCGGTCATGTACTTTTTCTGGCCACTTTGCTTGTCATCCCACGAACGAGTTTGCAAGCGGCCTTCGATGTAGACTTTCCCGCCTTTTTTCAGATACTCTCCGGCGATTTCTGCGAGCCGCTGCCACAACACGACATTGTGCCATTCGGTGCGATCCTGCCAGTTGCCATCCTTGCCCTTAAAGCGTTCGTTGGTGGCGATGGTGATCTTGGCCACAGGGGTGCCCTGCGGCGTGTACTTCACTTCCGGATCTTTTCCCAGGTTTCCAATGAGGATGACCTTGTTGACACTTTTCATGGCGGCGGGCTCCTTTGCAGTCGTCTGTAAAAGGCTCACTATATCAGAAGTGTGTCCGTGCTTCGCGTGCGCGGCGCACGATGAAAATGTGATGAATCGGGAAGCGGCTGAACATTGGGCGAATAGACTTTTGTTCCGCGGTGACGGTAGGGGGCCTTCGACTTCGTTCGGCTCGCTGCGCTCACCTCACTTCGCTCAGGATGACAATGGGGAGGAGCATTTCATGATGGAAAAAGTCGGCTCGCGACCGAACTGCGACCACTGGGGCTAAAGCCCTCGTTGATTCTGAGGCTTACGCGGCCCTGAAGAGACTGGGTCACACCTATTCTTTCGCCCCTCCGGGGCTTGGTTTTGTCCCACTATCCCACCCACGGCTTGCGCCGTGGGCTGCATTCTTGCGCCGCTCCGCGGCTCTGGCTGAGTCCGTGATCCACTTTTCTCGTCAGCTTCGAGTTGCGACACAGTCTCTGAAGGGCCGCTCTTCCACGGTGGCGCTAACATTTCCGAGTTTCCCCGCAGCCTGCTATACGAAGATCTGATAAAGCATCAGGTATACCACCACGCCCGTCACCGACACGTACATCCAGATCGGGAAGGTCCAGCGCGCGATGGCCTGGTGGCGGGCGAACTGGCCGCGCAGCGCACGCAAGAGCGTGACAATGACCAGCGGCACTATGACTGCCGCCAGCACCGTATGCGAAATCAGAATGGTGAAATACAGCGGCCGCGACCACCCTATCCCGCGAAAGCGGACCGTGCCCACGTGCGCGTGATAATAAAGATAGGAAACCAGGAACAGGGAAGACGTGCCCAGGGCGCTCAGCATGACGAAGCGGTGCGCCTCCCGTTGCTTCCGCGCGATCAGGATTCTGCCCACCACGAGCAGCACCGCACTGCAGCCATTGAGCGCCGCATTGATCTTTGGAAATATCGAGTAGTCCGTCATGAGTCTTCTTTGTACGGGAGAGATGCTGCCTTGGCAAGCGTTTCAGGTGCTGACGAAATGAGACGGCGACCGGCGAGCAACGAGCCTTGAGCTTTCAGCAATGAGCATGCGGCTCGAAGTCGTAGCTCGCGGCCGGGTCTTCCGTATAGAATGACTGCACAATGCCGGATGTGGGTACACCTCCGCGAGTTGCTGAAGTTGCGCCGCAGCCACCCGCGTCGCGACCGCTGCCCGTGGTCGCGGTCTGGGCGCGAGACCTTCTAGTGTCCCTGGCGATTTCCGCCTTCATCATCATCTTTCTTTATCAGCCGGTGAAGGTCGAAGGCACGAGCATGATGCCGGGCCTCGAGGATCAGGAACGCATCTTCGTCAACAAGTTCGTCTATCGCTGGGAAGCCATTCAGCGCGGCGACATCATCGTCTTCCGCTATCCTCGCGATCCTTCGAAAAGCTATATCAAGCGTGTGATTGGCGTGGCCGGAGACCGCATTCACATCGAAAATGGGCAGGTCTTTGTTAACGACGAGGCGCTTGAGGAAGATTACGTGCCCAGCGAGTATGCGGACGCGCGATCTTATGCGGAGATGACGGTGCCGGTGAACAGCTATTTTGTGCTCGGCGACCACCGCACGATGTCGAACGACAGCCGCGACTTTGGGCCGGTGAATGAGCGGTATATCTACGGGAAGGCCGTGTTTGGGTATTGGCCGATGGAGAAGCTGGGGCGGCTGCGCTAAACAAGCTCTCAGCGCCAGGCTCTCAGCTCTCAGGAAAACCCTGTCATGCTGAGCGGGCGTGGTGAGGGAAGCGAGCCACGTGCAGTCGAAGCACTCCACCTCTAGGTCGTACTCCCTGACGCTGTTCCTGACGGCTGATGGCTGACGGCTGAAAGCTTTTTCCCAGATATCCACAACCCCATCCTGCTAAAATCCTTGAAATCCACTCCCAGGAGTAACAATGCAAGCTACGCTTGCCCTCGAAGACGGCAGAGTCTTCCGAGGCAAAGGCTACGGCGCCAAAGGCGAGTGCTCCGGCGAAGTCGTTTTCAATACTTCCATTACCGGCTACCAGGAAATTTTCACCGACC
>Ga0335069_10006238_pt1 | contig 17362 bp, 16 predicted proteins | sample Lox_Sample_11_FD_206714 | JGI IMG/M metagenome (GOLD analysis project Ga0335069, IMG submission 206714) | Soil microbial communities from Loxahatchee National Wildlife Refuge, Florida, United States - Lox_Sample_1.1 | ecosystem: Environmental > Terrestrial > Soil > Wetlands | place: USA... | reverse complement strand
TTTTGATTACGCCATTGATAGCCATAAACTTTTCCAAGATCTCCAAGTTTATAATCTTTATGATATTCCCTAAATAATCTGGTTTCACTATCTATTATAGGTTTTAGATCTCCTTGTTTTATTTTTTCAATAAATTCTTCTTGAGACAAACATTTTATAGATTCATCCGGAGTTATAAAATCTCTTATTTTATTTGTATAAAATCTGTAAGCGTCTCCGTCCCAAATGTGTACATTATTATCTACTAAATATTTGATATTTGTATCACCACGTAAAAACCAAAGTAGCTCATGGATTATCATTTTCCAAGCCATTTTCTTGGTTGTTAGCAATGGAAATCCTTCACTGAGATCCATTTTAATAATACCATTTGAGATGCCTATGGTATTGGGCATATTTGCGCGGCCAGACTCTTTCTCAACTCCATTGTCAAGAATATTTTGCAATAAATCAAGATATTGTTTCATTATTTTTTAGTTAATAGAATTTATATTAACAAATTGCGAATAGTTTTAAAGATTAATGTTTTTTAAACTCGAGATTACCTTGAGTTTCATTATAGAAAGTAAATTTATATTCTCCATTTTGAGTAGCATTTATTCTTTCTGCCACCTTTTGACCAATTATTTCTCCAATTCTATCCCAATCCATTGCAGGTGAAGAAGAAGTTGTAGAAGATGAGGTGGTAGTAGTTCCCACTGGAGGTATGGTTACACCCTTAGTAACCACCGCATGTTGAGCAGTTATGGTGGCAAGCTTTGCTAATTTATCTGTATTTAAAGAACTCATGTTGGTAACTAAAAGACCTATATTGGTTGCAAGCAATCCCATGGAATTTGCCAATTTATCTATCCCTTCTTGAGATTTAGCCAATGTATCTAATTGGTTAATTATATCTCCAAATGATCCCAATTGATCAGATATATTTCCTGAAATTGTTTTTAAATTTTTTCCTTCTAAAGCCTTATTTAATGAAGAAACAAATGTTGTTACTCCTGTTACCATATTATTTGCTACTTCTTCTACTTTAATAAATTTTCCAGGAATTATATTTCCATCTTTATCTTTTACAGGTATTGCTCCATCCTTTCCATAATTAGAATATGTAAGTAATAGATCATTAAAGCCGGTAAGAGCAGAAAGTATTCCAGGTTTATCTCTTCTAAACCAACTTCCTATGCCACTTCTTTTAACTCCCATTAAAGCTTCATTAAAATCTTGCATTTTATTTCCCACTGGTCCTGCAGCCTCAAATAGAGGGGCCTTTTCAGCCATTGCAGTTACAAATTTTCCAAAGGTATCTACGATATTTTGAGTAATAGTTGTAATTTTAACATGCTCTGCCGCTTTAACTATTTTTCCATCATCGTCTTTTATAGCAGGAACATAAATTTCTCCTGCTGCGCCAAATTCAGAAAAAGTTTTAAGAGCTGTAGCAAATTCTACAACACCATGAATTAATCCTTGATCACCAGTTAATGCCTTACCCAATATTTTAAGTGATCTTGCTTGATGCCTAGTTAAATTTTGTGTATTTTCAACCAATGATTTAATAAATATGCCAAATGTATCTGCAATGGATTTTGCAATTTCCGTTACATGAATTTTTCCTTTTTTTCCTATAATTGGTTTACCATTTTCATCATATTCTAAAGAAGAAATTTCTCCTAATTTTGCAAAAGCTCTTAAACCCATTGCAAATTCAGATAGTGAGCTGGAAATACTTCCAAGCATTCTTATAACCCTTTTAATTCTCCTAAATTGACGAACTTCTTTAAGGGTTAAATCTCCTGTAGAAGATGGTTCTCCTAATTCATTTTTATGTAATCCTGATCCCATAACTCCCTGAATAACTCCTGACATTACACCTGAAACCATTAACTTAATGTTTTCAGTTGTTTTTTTCATATCCATGCTTTTCATTATATCATTAACGGATTTAATAGCCTTTGTTGTAGCTATTAGTGAAACCGCCATTCCAAGTAAAGCTAAAGAACCTAATAAAATGGGTCCAGAAACAATTGGCAATCCCATTACCCAAAATGTTGCAGCCAAACCGGCTATAAATAATCCAAACATTCCTAATGCAGCAACAGCATTACCTAAGGTTCCTAAAATTCCTCCTAATTTTGATTTTTTATGTCCTTCTTTATTTGTATCTTTATCTTTAAACATTGATAAAAGAAGTTTTGATGTAAGTGCAACAGCTATAATAGCAAGAGAAATTATTCCAATTCCAATTCCCATGGCCATTGCTACACCTGTACCAGCTTCTATTGGAGTTTTAGCTAAACCTAATAGGAAAAATATTCCTACCATTCCAGCTATAATTAAAGCTATTTCTCCTACACCTGCTAAAATTGAAGATTTTTTTAATATAATAGGAACCAGTCTTAAAGAAATTGCAAAGGACAATATTCCTCCAGCTATATACATTAAAGCAATTCCCATATCTTTTGCCTCTCCAATAGCACTCTTTCCTTTTCCTTTTTCTGATTTACCAGTTAATTTATCTCCTACAAACTCACCACCGGCAATAATTATCATGGAAAGAGATAATGCGAATGCAGTTCCCACAACAAACTCTAAAATTTCAATGGGTGATATTCCAAGTAATTTTGAAGATATTGACATTGTTAATGCAAATGCTGCTATTCCACCCGCCATATACAACAGAGCTTGACCAACATCTTTTGCTGCATTTGCCCATCCAGAGGCATGTTTTGATGGGTGATTTGACAATTTTGAATATTTTTCAAGTTCTTTATTCATTTCAATAAATCTGGCAAGTTGAAATCCTTTTATGGCAGTTTTCAATTTTTCTATATCTTCTGCAGCTTGTGCTGCTACGCCTTTTTTATTAAATAAACCGAATATTCCTCCACCTGTAATTATGGCAGTTTCGCTTTTTGGTTGTTTTTGAGAGTCTAATTTAGCACTAATATGGCCAAGAACACCAAGAATATCAGTTAATAGTTCAGGTGAGGTTTTCATTAAATAAAATAGATTTATTTTATATATCTACTTAAATAAAAAAGACGCATTTAATGCGTCTTAAAATTTTGGTGGTTGGAATTTAGGAACTTCAAATTTTGGAATATTAAAATTACCAAAACTAGTTCCTTTTGATTTTTTTTCTGCTTCTCTTTCTTGTTTTTCTGCTTCTTTTTGTTCTTCTTTTATATATTCTTCATATTCCTTCAGTATATAATGAATTCTATAATATTCTAATTGCTCCAAATCTTTTGGAGAAATATGTAATTTAAAACAAGCTATAAATTCAATTTTATTCCAATTCTCCAAATGGATCTGAAATAAGGAAAATAGATTTAATCCCGCCTTGAAAGTTTAAAGGAGCTGAACGCTCCACACCTCCCTCATCCATGTATTTTATAACAGGATCTATGGTATCTTTAAAAATTTGTTTAAATTTAACTAAAATGGAAATAATGGGCACCGTCCATTTTTTATGTGATTCTTCCACGTAACTATTGTAAAGATCATCATTTAAACCTTTCCAAGATCTAATAAGAAATGGCGCATAATTTAAATAATCTTCATCAATATATTCTTGCATTTGTTGTTTCCTAATTATATAAGATTTAAGCCATTGAGTTACTCCTATGGAAGGAATATCAAGTTTAATAACATTTCCATTTTTTTGTTTAAAAACAAAACATCTATCAGCATCATTATAATATTTCATTATGGCCGGATCTAAAGAGATATAATTTACCATATCTTTTTTAACTGTTAATCTCTTGGTATCAGAAATTTTAATTTCAAGCTTATTTTCTCCCTCAGGAAATGTTAATTCTTGAATAGCAAGAAGTAAATAAAGTCTATCAATTTCTTTAATATCTTTCCAAGAGAGGTACGCAGCCACAGGACTATCATCCTTTAGAGTAACGCACCTTTCAATAACATAATTTAACATATCATCCAATGCAGATATATCTGTTTCATCTAGAGTAGACCAGTGCCTAATTTCTCCTCCATTGGCAGCTCTTATAGCTAAGTTAGTTCCCATTGGATAAAATAATCCTCTTGTTGGAAGATCTTCGAGTTTTACGGGAATCCAACCTATTTGATTTCCAAGGGGCATAGATCTTTCCCAGGGCTTTGTTCCAGGAACAGAAGTTATTTTAGGACCTATGGATTGAGAACCTTTGGTTTCCATGCCAGAACCCGGAGTTGGATAAGTTTCTTGCTCTTTAACGTAATTTTTAAGAATTTCTTCTTGATTTATTGATGAATCCATTTAATAAAAGATTTATAGTTTATATTCTATATATTATAGTATTGAAAAAAACCATAAGAGTTTTGCTATAAATTAAATAAAATTGATTAAATTTACATATGAAAACAACACATTATACATATGATGAAGCAAATCAACTAATTCATAAAGAAATTATACCATTACTTCGTGAAAAATTTATTGAAATATATCCAGATACATTTATTAAAAGCACAACTTCTATAAAAGAAGAATACGAAAATGCAAATGGTTGTATGTATTCTTGGTATATTTTAATATGCAATAATATTATTCATTTTAAATTTTCTCCTAAATATCATCAAACAAATGATGAAGCATATGAGGGAAATTATGATTTTATAAAAAGATTTTATAAAGATATTAAAAATACCAAAAATTTTCCTAAATTTCTTATTGAAAATATTTACATATGAAAACAACACATTTTTATTATACTTTTCAATTCCCTCTGGAAAAATAGTATTTAGCGGGGGTTCAACCGGAATATCTATTAGGGGAGAAATAAATCACAACTCCACTAAAATTGGAGATATTGTAGAAATTGAGCAATTTAATTTATCAGGAAGTTATCCTATACCAGCAACAATAATTGGAAAAGTATCCTATGATTGGGATATGTCTAAACCAATGGGTAAAAGAAAATCTAATGAAATTATATTGGGAGTTGGTTATAATCCTAAAAAATAAAAGGGGCTTAAGCCCCTTAAAATTTATATTATACAATAGTTTCATCCCAATAGTCTACAGCCAATCCCCAACCAGTTATCTTGAATAATTCTTCATTTTGATAGTTAAGAGGTGGTTCAGGCAAAGCAGTCATAGGAAATACGCTATAACATTTCCATTGCCAAAATGGCCTTGCTGCTCTATCATACATGGTGATTAACATCCAAGGAGCTACATAATCTGCTTTTAGGCCAGTTCTACCAGTTAATGGATCATAAACCAAATCAGACCACTTACGAAGTGTTTTAAGAACATAGTTACTTGGAGTTCTGTCCACGTTAAGTTCAAAATCTATGGTTAAATCCATTGTTGTTTCTGAAGGCTTTGCACCAGCAAAACGTCTTGCAGCCCATTTGTAATACTGAGCTACTGGTGAAGATGGAAATTTATGTGATTTAAGACCACCAATGGTTTGCACATTTTCCAACATTAAATTTGTATTTTCAGGAGTTGAACCTACACCATCTGGTAATTGAATTTGTATGGTAAACAAATTCAAATATATTGGCTCGTATAGCTCTTGGGAAGCTCTAGAATTTCTAAAATGTGATAATCCAAAAGTTCCCTGTGATTTGAAATCTGCCATATGTTTAATTTATTTTTATTTTAATGATTCTTTAACAATTTTTTTATTTCTATTATTAATATGCAAATCCTCCGGAAGCTACTCCTCCTACACTATTAACTGTCATTCTATTAACAATTACCTTAAGAGCTCCAGTTACCCAAACTCCTATGTCAACTATACCTACACCTGCTTGTATAATTGTGCTGGTGTTATTATTATCATCCATCTGAATGGTATAATTTGTTAATGCTCCTGCATCCTTTGTAGATTCAAGAATAGGAGTTATAGAATTAATAATATTTAATCTTGTAACAGGATTATTAAAATCGAATACATAACCGTCCAAAACTTCTTCTATTTGAAGCTCAAGAGTATTAAGTAATTCTCTAACATGTAAATTATTAAAATCACTTTTAACAAGTTGAAATGCTGTAGCATTTGCATAAATCATAACTTGTCCAGTTGTAGGTCTTTCAATAATAGAGTTATAGCCAAAAGGTTCAAGATTATCTCTATCAACTTTATCTATCATATATTCTACTCCTGCTAAATTAGGATTGGAAAGAATTCCATTTCTATTGGCTACAATTGCAAAAGGATCTCCACCTAAGAATTTTCTTACATATGCATTTGCAACATCAGCTGCTGGAGGTACACTAATAAGTTTTCCACCATCATTATATGTTAAGAAAGGTCCAAATACTCCGCAATATTTAGCTCCATCATCCTCTGTTGGTAATGAGAATCTAAAGCTTCTTGGCATATCAGGATTTCCTCCTTGGGGTATGTAGGTAGAATCAAATACTGGAGTAGGATCTACACCTGGTACAAATGTATCACAGAAATAAGGATTTACTGATGATGCAAATTGAGCTATGGCTGGTGCGTTTAAAAGAGCAGTTGTCTTTCCACGAGCTTTAGCTAAAATTGAAAGATATGCTTTTCCACCCATTTCACTTTGAAGTCCATAGGCCATTGTATCTACAATGTAACGATATTGAATCATATCTTTATTTAATAATCCTCTACTAATTCCGGAATCTTGAAGCATACCATAAATTTTACTAACTCCGGCCTCTGCATTCATTGCTCCATTGGAATCAAAACCTGGAAGATGTCTATTCATTAAATTCAATCCTCCCAAATAAATAAAACTATATGATGAACATACAGAAGGATCATCTAATGTATTTTGAATATTAAATGCGTGATTTGATGTAGTAGTTCCAGGAGTTATTATGGGTTCTGCAGTTTGTACTATATATGCTGAACCATCATAATATTTTTCTGTAACATAGGTTACGCCAGGAATAATTCCTGTTCCATTTGCCTTTGCTATAAGTGAACCCACTGTTATATTAGCTGCTCCACTGGAAGCATTTAAATAAAATGACATTCCTGTTGTATCACCAACTGGATATGAAGTAAGATTTACAGAAGAATGCAAATTTGCATCTGAAACATCTATTGTGTAGCTTAAGAATTTTATGTTTGCTCCAACCTGATTGGCTAAATTATGACCAACTAAGTCTACCTGTTTAACATTCGTTCCTGTGGAAGCATCTCCTAAAACCCATTGTGTTCCACTCCAATTTAATTGATCAAGTTCTTGATCATTAACATTTAATAAAATTCCAGTTAATGGTGTTGAGCCATTTACAATTGCTTCAATATATTGTTCTGATCCGGTTTGGTCTTTAAAATCTGGAATAATTGTGCCAGTCCATGAGCCAATAACTGTAACATTATTAGAATTTAAGAAACTTTGTAATTCTGAAGGAATTAATCCATTTTTATTAAAAAATTGTGAATAATAAGGATCAGTTGATAATTTTGTTGAATTTGTCCAATCACCACCTACTGCAATAATTTGAACAAAATAATCGCTTATATAATCATATGGACGAATCCATTCATAAGGAATATTGGCTGCAGATCCATACCAATCTTTTGCATAAACTTTATATTGGTTTAAATCTTGAGCTTTTCTAACTAAAAAAGAAACAGGAGTAGTTCCTAAATTAACAAATTGAAATAGAGGAGCTTGTAAAACTGTTGATGCTCCATATTTATTTGTTACTACACCTTCTAAATAATTGGGATCTGGATTCCAAAATCTTTGGCGATTAAAGAAATTAACATAAAGATCATTATATTTTCCTAAATATGCTGAAGGATCTTCCTGTGTTGAACAATCTAATGATAATCCAATAAATTCCACTGTATCTGCAGTTGCAGAGTTTGGTTGACTATTAACTTGCAAAAGATTAATAGCAAATACAGGAGCCGTTAATAAGCATGTCTGTATTGATCTTTGGAAAAATGATCCTTTTTTCTCAAGTCTTAAATCAATGGGGCCAAAAAACCTCTGCAAATCTGTAGTGGAGGTAATAAATACTGGAGTATTATAGGGGCCTTGCGCTGCAAATCCTGGAACCAATCTTAAAGATTGAGTAGTTACAGATATTTGTTCTGAGTTATCAATTTCTATTGTATAAACTCCTGCTGAGCGGAATTGAGATAAATCTAATGCGATTTGTGCCATATTAAATTCATTATTTTTATTTATATATTCATGTCAAAATTAACAAAAAAACTTTTCTATTTGGTTTTGCGATGTTTAGCAGATTCACTCATTTTTTTCTTTGTTTCTTCTGTATGGGGTTTTCTTTTAACCCCTGTATGAGAAATTGACATTTTAATTTTTGCTTCTTCTGAATGATGTTTTCCTTTTGATGTTTTCTTTTGTAAATGTAATCCAATTGTGCCTTTATTCCAAGGTATTTGTTTTTTTCTTGCTTTTCTTATTTTTTCCTTTGATATTTCAGAATGGTGTTTTCCTTTCATCCAAGTAGTTTTTCCTTTTCTAGTTTTACTTTGTTTTTCTAAAGTTTCTTTAGAACATTCTTTAGTAGCATTGCGGCCTCCTGTCCAATCCTTATTATATCCATTTTCACTTACATGCGTATGATAAAATTTTATATATTTTGCTTGAGCGTTAAAGGCTTCTTGTTTTGTTGGAAAAAATTCTAAAATTTCTTTCTTAAAATTTTCTTTTCCATATTCTTTTAATTTTGTAGTTAATAATCTACCACTTCCCAAATATGTATCTTTTTCTAAATTATATGTAGAATGTTCACCTACATATCCCTTATTATTAACTAAATTTATAGTTAAATAAACATAATAAATTAATTCTGATTTCATGATTACCCTTTATTTTTTAAATAAATATAAAAAGAAAACAGGACAGCCTTTTTCCCTTTTGGTTGTTCTATGCTACTAACATAGAACTAACTGCTTTCTTTTTTATTATATATTAAAAAAATGATTAAGAAAAATTAACTATTTCTCCACGGAACGTTATATCCACCTTTACCAAATGTAGAACTTGGAGTATATCTAAAGCCTTGATTTAAATTATTATAAAGTCTTTGCATATTTTGCTCGGGTGTTAAAGTAACTTCTTCTTTATATAAATTAAATGATTCATCATTTATTTCTGTTGTATTTTCAACATATTTTGAAAGTAAATCTGCCATTAATTTTTTAGTTGGTGTTTCATTCATTTCTTCAAAAAAATCATAAAGCCAATCTTCATATTCAGGTTCTTCAAAAATATGACTAATATTTATTGCACTCATGGCAATATCATCATGCGCGCCTATGCCTTTCCATTTACCATTTTTTGTTTTACCAAATGCTTTAAATTCTTTTACAGTTTCCAATTCATTTAAAATTAAAATTCTAGAATGAACTAATTTTTTTCCTGTTTTACAGAAAAAATCTTTATTTGCAGGTGTAACCTTAAAGCCAGCTTTTTTTCTGGGAGGTTTTTCACCTAAAATAGGTTTTGTATGATAGGTATGTAACACTACACCTTCATCATATTCATCACTTTGAGAAAATTTATCTAAAAATAATTTTCCATTAAAATTCATTTCAATTAAAACTTTACAAAGTTCTCCACCCAATTGATCAAAGGTAATTACCCGTGTGACCTGTGCGCAATTTTCTTCATCCTTAATATTATCCCTATATAATCCAATTTGGATTATTCTAAACATATTTTTAATGGTTAATTCGTCATTTCTAAGTTTCTTTAGTTGAGGAATACTTTTAGGAATAACTTGAAAAATATTACATACATTATAATCATTATCTTTCTTTTCATCTTCATCCTTACCTTCACCAGTATCAACACTTAAAATAAATCTATGTTCCTTGGAATTAAAATTATCATTTGGATCAAAATCAGGATTCCATTTTAAATTTCTATATAAACTTTCATCTAAATCTGTTTTATTTAATTCATGAAAAATATATTCTTTTTCAATTTTTTTCATGAAAATTAAATCAGTAGCACTTAATAGTAAATTAGAATTGGCAACACTGAAATCCAATCCAAATTCTTGATTAAATCTTTCTTCTCCAAAATCTTTTTTAATTCTTTGTGCCCATTCCTCATCATGGCCAGGAACTTCCCACCAATCTACTCTTATAGGTAAAAATGAATTTTTATTTTTTATTGCATTATCCCATAATTCAAAGAAAAGATTATCATCTCCATTAGGTGTGGAGGATATTATACATTGAGAAATATCTGATGATGCAAGAGTAGGATAAACTGAACGATAAAAATCATCTGCTATAAATGGTTGAATATGAGCAAATTCATCAGCATACAAAACATGTATAGTAAAACCAATTTGAGCAGTTTTTGTGGTTGCTTGAGATGTTAAAAAACAACCATTATCCAATCTCATTCCTCCAGAACCTGCATGTATAATTCCAGGTTTTAAAAAGAATGGTAATCCTTTAAATACATCTTTAACTTTATTTACAATTTCAAAGGCAGTAGCTTGTTTATTAGCAAGAATTGCCAAATTTCTATCATTGTGAAAACATAAATACCAGGAAAAAAATGCGGCTATGGTTGTTGTATTATGTGAAATTATTTCATTTGTATAATAAATATGTTCTTTACTATCTACTGTAATATCATACATAGAAACTTTAAAGGGAAATTTTTTAATTTTAGTAATTTTATCTATTCCACTTTTTGTTTGAATATATGTTCCAATTTTTAATTCATTAATAAAAATTTGGTTTCCTAGATTATCAAAAATTATATGTTTATCTGCACCTTCTAAATATAATCCATTTTCTGTTTCTATTCTCCATAAATGATAAGGTTGAGTTTTATGAATTTGTTTAATAGGTTTAAAGCCATTAGGAGTATTTATTTGTAGCCTATCAACATTTATACTATTAAGTATTTTTTTAGTTATATCGTTTTCATCTAGTTTTTCATGACGATATTCCCATTTCTCAATAAATTCAATTAATAATAATATAATATATTTTAAAAGTTTACGCATATATAAAATTTATACATTTTTGTATAGTTTCTTTTGGATTTTTGCAATATTCATCTTCCCTTATATGTAATACTTTAAATCCACTATTTATAATAGATTTATCTCTTTCATATTCTCTTTTTTTATTTTCGGGATTTTTTTTATGCCAATAAATACCATCAAATTCTATTATTTTTCCTTTTTCTGCGATAAAAAAATCTGGAAGAATTATTCTTTCTTTAAGTTTTAATCTAATTTCATTATTTTGTCCATTTTTTTCTTTTGTTGCATAATAAATTTGTGAAAAATCATTTTTTATTATTTCATATAACTCATTAAAAAGTTGTTGAGATACTATAGAATAATTATTATATGTATAATTATTAAGCCATTTTTCTTGTCTTTCTTTCCATTTTTTAAATCCTTCTTCATTTCCATATTTTTTAATACATTTTTCTAATGAAAATGTATTTTGTCTATCTTTTAATATAATTTTTGCTTCATCTTCACTAAAACCTTTATTTATATAATATTCTAATGTAGTAGTATATGTTCTATTTTTTGCTACATTATTAATAAATTCTAATCTTTGTTGCTCAGATAATCCTTTTTTCTCATAAAATTCTTTTGAGAATGGCGATCTTTCTTTTCTTTCTTTTTCAGTAGTATTAGTTTTAGAGTTTATGTTTTTTTGCCCAGAAAATTTCTCAGAAAACATTTTACGATATTTTTCTTCTTTCATATGTTTTCCATGATATTGTCTAAATCCTCCTTTATAATTATCTGGAAGCATTTTGGCATCTGGAAACATTTCTTTATACTGTTTTGAATTAATTCCATGTGTACATGTAAGATGCCTGCCTTGAACAGCTTCCATTTTTTTATTACATAATCTGCAAATTACATAATCAATACCTTCTATTTTTTCTTTTTCTTCCATTTTTATTTTATATATTCAAAAAAATTTATGCAAAGATGACATTTCGGAAAATATTTTAATTCAATTTTATATATAGCATTATTAATTTTATTTTAATTTTTTCTAATATAGTTAATTTTCCTTTTAACATATAATAAAATAAGGATATTGGAATTTTAAATAATTCACCAGAAGGATATTGAATAATTATATCTCCATTAAAAAAACATTTACCACTTTGTCTTGCCTGCATCATTATAAGATTTCTTACATCAGGAATAAATTCTTTATATTTATCACTCCAGCTTTCCTGCGCAATGGCCCTTAAAATTCTTTTTTGGTAATCACGTAATTTAACTAATTTACGGCCAGAATCAGTTAAAAATCTACAATATTTTTCAACAAAATACACTATATCTTGAGAACATAGATGAAATTCATCTATTTCTTCTGGTGTTAATTGAAAATAAATATCTGCATCTTTTAACTCTATATCACCCCTATGAAATGCACTTAAATCTGCTTGTCCATTAATTCTAAGATTTTCTAGAGTTTGTTCTATAAGTTTACTTGTCCAAAGTATTCCAGATGGCATAAATTATTATTTTATTTTTCATTTTCATCTAAATTTATGTTAGGAATTAAATTAGCATCATCTAAAAAATCTTTATTTACGGATTCTGCTGCCTTTAATTTTTTAACATTATTTATAAGTTCTTTGGTTCCTCTTGTTATAACTGAACCATCTCTTGTAGCTATCATTCCATTCTCATTTTTAGATGTGGCAGGTCCCAGAGCTTCACTTCTTTGTTCTTTAACATCATTTTTAAATGTTTTATAAGTTTCCTTAAGAGCTTCAACCGTTTGAATTAATTGCTTATTTAAATCTCCTATGGTTTTTGACATGCCAGCAAAAACTTCAAACATTCTGGCATTTACCATTCCTCCATTTAATTGATCAATTAAGGCCTTTTGAATAACCTCATTGGTGCGTAATTGATATATCATTCCACTCAAAGTTATAACGTCTACTTCCAATTTATTCTCAATGTATTTATTGGATTCGATCATATCTTCAGGAATAATAAATGCTATGGCATTTTTTATCATAATGCGAGCATCTTTTTCACATTGTTGCTTTAGCTCAATAAAATTAACATCTGTTACTGGCTCAGCATGTAAACCCGGAATTTCTTCAGCAGGATTATTTTTAATTTCATTAGCGGAACCTTCTAACATTTTTTCCAGTTCCTTTCTTTCTTCTTCTACTTTCATATATTTTTAGCGTTGTTGACTGATATAAGGTAATGATAAAATAGTATCAGCATTATCCAAGATGATCGCTTGATCAGCATCTCCAGTGAAATAGGATAATAATTCGTTTGCTTGTTTTTCATCTTCGATGGTGGTATTATACAATCTTAAATTGGTTAAATAGGCAGGAGATTTATTGATACTATATTGATTTACTGCCACTGCTTCAGGATAAAGTCTAAGAGTTTGTGAAAATATATTTTCTATTTTTGCATTTTTATCAGTTTCACTTATTCCCCATACATTAACATTATACTGTTGCCATGAATTTCCTATGTTAACAATAATTCCATACCAATTATTGTTTAATAATTTATCATCCAAACATACTACATATGCATCATTATAGGAATATGCATGGCCATAGCTAATGGCGATATATTGATTTGCATAAATATTTATAGAAAAAACATGATCGCCAAAATCATTTATTCCATCTATAATATTAATTGGCTCTTTTATTTTTAATTTATATCCATTTTGTAAATTCCAATCAGATCTAATTGATACAAGATTTTCTTCCACAAAAGCATTAATTACACAATATAATTGAATTGGATTAGTTGTAATTGCAACCACTTTAGCATACAAATTTAATGCACCTGCACGATATATAACTACATTATCATCTAAATGAATATCTGATAATAAAATTGGTGAGCTAAGAGTAACAATATAATTTGCGCTTGTATATAGTGATGAATCATATATTAAAAATGTGTTAGGATCTGGAAGACTATCTATTGCTACTATTGATGAAACATTATATTCTGCTAAAGGTATAGTTTCAAGAGGTTGTATCCATGCTGTAACACTTCTATCACTGGTTGTAGTTATAGAATCTATAGTATTATAGGTTACTGCATTATAGTATGCGGGACTTTGAAGATCATAAAATGACTGAGCAACTATAGTTCCATACACATCTAAAGCTGAATTTATGGTATTTAGTGACAAATCTATAGATTTATATTTATCTTGTGATGTATTATTAAATGGGCTAAATTGCTTATCATCGACCAATTTGGCAACATCATTTTGAGTGGCAGTGCCAAAAATTTCTTCACTACTAACCGCATATATATCAATGGTATCTTTAAGGGATGCTCCTTCTCTTCTGGAAGATTTGGGTTGATATTTCTTAAGATTTAATCTCCAGGTTGTTTCTTGCTCCATAAAACCTCTAAGTAAATAGGATGATTCCACTTCATATAGCTTATTTGCCATTATAAAATACACTATATCATTTTTTTGGGGTGCCGTGCCAAAACCTGCAATACTTTCCCAAAATTTTTTATCTATTTGAACTTCTAGAGGAACTTCATATTCCAATCCCATTAAATCAAAATCATATTTACTATCTGGCATATTTCCCTGGGGAAGTACAACTTTAACATCAAGAGGGCATTCTTCTACATTTGAAAGAGTATATTCTTGAAAAATAACATCTTTGGAACGTTGCTGAGGAACAGCTCTAAACCACTTAACATCATAGCCAAACATTTGATTTGCTATGGAATTTATTGCTAAATAACTCTGGGCTGCAGAAACCATTTTATTCACATCAAATATTACTCCACCTGTTGTGCAATTGGATAATATTGGACTTGAAGGAATAAGTTGCAAAGGATTTGAACCCGTTAAATCTTCATTACTATTTGGGCAATCATCAGCCATTAGTTTATATTTTATTGTATATATTCATAAAAAAAGAGTCCTATGACTCTTTTATATAATTTATTACTTTGCTCCATATTGTTTTAATAGTTTCACCATATCTCTACTGCCAAAAGAAGCCCATTTTAAAGCAGTACATCCATTATTAGCTTTAGCATTCACGTCTGCTCCAGCCTGAAGCAATAGCTCTACTATATCTTTGTGGCCATTAGCTGAAGCCCATTTTAAAGCAGTCCTGCCATAATTAGTTTTAGAGTTTATATCTGCTCCAGCCTGAAGCAATAGCTCCACCACATCTATATTTCCATTAGCTGAAGCCCACATTAAAGCAGTCGTACTGCCATTATTACCTTTAGCATTCACGTCTGCTCCTGCTTTAAGCAATAGCTTTGCTACTTTATCATCGCCATATTTAGATGCAGCTACTAGTTTAGAGTTCTTTTCTTCTTGAGACATATGTTTTATCTCATCTATAATCTGCTCTTGAGATAAAGGTTTAAACACAGATTTGAAATCCTCAGTTATATGTTCTCTAACTAGTTTCATTATAGTTGTTTAATATTTTTTATAAAATCTATAGGTAAACCATAAACTCTATAAGCATTTTTTCCTGCTGCCTTAGCAGATGCACTAGGTTGAGGCATAAAAATTCTATCAGGAGCATTTATAGGCTTATATTCTTTAAGTTTAGTTGCATTATCATTTATAAAATTTATAACATCTTCCTTTGATAAATCTTTATTCAATTTTTTTTCATAAGCTTTTTTACATAATTTTAAAAACTTTTTCCCAACAATTTCCGGCAATTTTTCTTTAAGTTGCTCTGACGACATTACACTTTCATCAAATATATTTGTTCCTGATTTTGCCTTTTTTTCTTCCACTTTGTTATATGTGGATGCTATGGCCAATTGAACAATTCTCAATAGTTCTTCTGGATTATCTATGCCAGGAATTTCCAAATTAATGGAAGGAATTTTAGCTTCAGGATTTAAAAGAAATATTTCAATCCATCTGTGATGGCCATCAATTATATATTTTCCATTGGCTGTTAAAATTCTATAGTTATTTAATTCAGATGTATCACCTTTTATAAATTCTTTTACATATTTTGGTCTATGATTACCTATCCAACCAAGAGAATCATCTAAACTTATTTGATCTTGAGTAGGGGTTAACTCTTTTACTCCGTATTTTTCTTTTGTAACTTTAACTTTTCCATTAATGCCATCCTTTTTTCCCAAATTCATAATTGCATCAATCTTTGGATCATTGGAGTCTTTTAGTTTATCTACAAATTTTTCATAAGGTAAATCTAATAGATCCTTTACCTTTCCGTGTTCTTCATCATTTTGTAAAAATTCATTTAATTGTTCAAAAATAATTTGCATAATTATAATTTATTTTACTCCATAGTTCTCTAACTAATTTCAATTTTTATTTTATATATTTCATAAAAAAAGAGCTTTAAAGCTCTTTTACCATTTTTTCATTTGACATACATATGTAATTTCTTTTTTATTTTTGAAAATTGCTTTTCCGTTATATATATCATAATCTCCTTTACATTTTACATCCATAAAACACCCACAAATCATGCAATTTCTTCCAAATTTCCAGAAAAATTCACATGATTCACAAATCTTAATTCGTTTTTCTGCCTCAACTTTTCTTTTTTCTCTATAGGATTTATTTACATAATACCAAATCCATAGGGCATAACCTTTTATTATTAATTTAAGTTGTTTCATTTTATTCTACCCATCATGTATTCATCAGCTTTTTTTGGATTATCAGATAAACATTTCATTTTTTCTATTATTTCTTTGCTAACCAATGATGGATGAACCCACCAATCTTCATAGCTATTAAATTTATTGGGAGCAATATTATTTACAACTAATTCATAACCAAATGACTGTAAATATTTTCTTGATTTATTTCTAATATCACTTTTTTCATCTATATAATGATCATGCTCAAAGGTAATAACCGCAAATTTATGAGTTTCAAAAGGAATTCTTAAAAGTGTATTGTAGGTTACTATAGGTGGATCACAATCCAATTGTAAATAATCCAAATCAGTTTCATTTTCCAAAAGCTTAACATAATCAACCTTAGTTGCATCCGCACAAATTGCTTTACTATTTCTTTCTTTGGAAAAATCATTTATTGCATTTTGATCAATGTCTATTGAGTAGCCATTCCAACCAAAGGATTTTTCCAAAAGAGCAGTGTTATTTCCATAGTAAGGTCCAGCACATCCTATTTCTAAAAATCTTCCTTCTTTTTTTCCATTTAACATAGTTAAAACAAACATATCTTGATAACATTGGGAATAATTTTGTTTAATGGATGAAGCTCCATTAAATTTAACTCTTAAATATTCATATAAAGAATTATTATATACAATTGGATCTTTCCAAACACTATTTCCTAAATTAGTTAAATTATTTTGCGTTGCTACAATATGAGCCCATTGCATATTTGGATTTTTTATTAATTGTCTAAATAAA
>Ga0335069_10006237_pt1 | contig 17364 bp, 12 predicted proteins | sample Lox_Sample_11_FD_206714 | JGI IMG/M metagenome (GOLD analysis project Ga0335069, IMG submission 206714) | Soil microbial communities from Loxahatchee National Wildlife Refuge, Florida, United States - Lox_Sample_1.1 | ecosystem: Environmental > Terrestrial > Soil > Wetlands | place: USA... | reverse complement strand
TCGCGCGTCGGAGCACTCAGCCGATGAAGGGTTGCAACGCGCCGCCGGGATCGGTACGAATTTAGGTTCTCGCGACTCGTCCCAAGCGCATCTGCACACGGTGGGCAGGTAGCTCAGTCGGTAGAGCAAGGGACTGAAAATCCCTGTGTCGAGTGTTCAATTCACTCCCTGCCCACCAACGTAAATCTCTTACGATCCCGGCAATGAGCGCGCGGTGGCGCGATCGACGGCGGCTTTTGCAACCGAGTATCCGTAGAGAGCGTTGGCGTAGGCGGCGTCGTCGTACGTGTAATGGCGCTGCGCGTCCTCCAATTCAACGATGTTCGCCAGGCCGCTCTCGTATCGTTTGTCCGCCAGTTCCAACTCCGCGCGCGAGGCGACCAGCGCCTTTTCGGCGCGCTCGATTCGTTGCAGCGACGCCTGCCAGTTCAGAAACGCAGTGTGGACTTCGAATATAATCCGCTGGCGCAGATCCTCGATTCCATGGCGGATCGCATCCTGGCGATACTTCGCTTCTGCAATCTGATCGCGCGTAAGAAAGCTGTTGAAGATCGGCCAGGTTATCAGCACGCCGACGTTGAAATTGTTCGCCATCGGAAGACCCGTCCCCAGCGCGGCGTACCCACCGACCGCGCTCACGGTGGGATAGTAGTCACTGTTGTATTCGACGATTTGGGCGCCCATCGCCTTCGCCCGATCGTCGAGCGCGCGCAGATCGGGCCGGAGAGCGAAAGCCGTGCGCAGGAGATCGCGATACTTCTCTGTCACCGGCGAATAGGTCAGGACTTCGACAAGCTCGAAAGGGGGCGCGTTGTCGCTAAGTCCGAGCGCGTTGTCCAGTGCGACTTTGGCATCGGCGAGGTTAATCCGTGCGTCGACAAGATTTAACTGGGCGCGCTGAACCTCGGCCTGCGTGACATAGGTGTCGAGTTGCGGACGCAATCCGGCTTCCGCCTTTACCCTCGCCTCATGGAGATGATACTGGCGCTGCTCAACAGCCTTCTCATAAACGCGAATCAGTTGCTTCGCTTCGAGAAGATCGAAGTATCTCTGGGTGACTTCGTAAATGATGTCGAGTTGTGTCAGACGTTCCTGGGCTGCGGCGGCGCGATGCTCATACTGGCGCTCAGAGACGAAGCCGTGCCGTCGACCGAAATCGAACAAAAATTGCGAAACTCCGATGCCGCCGCCGAAGTTGTCGGACGTATCCGAACTCTGCGAAAAGTCATTCGACGGAAAATCGTGATTGCGGCCCGTCATCCGCGGGAAAATCCCGTTGGGGCTGTAATAGCTTGTGTTCCCGATACCGTTTTCGGTCGAACGCAGGTACTCGGTGGCGCCGTACACCTGCGGGCCGAGGTACGATCGCGCCTGCCCGACCTGTTGTTCGGCTGCATTGGTCTCCGAATGCGATTCCTGAACCTTGGGATGGAACCTCAGCGCGATGTCGATCGCCTGCTTCAGCGTGATCTCGGCTCCAGGCGCGATGGGTGCATCAGGTGAGGATGAGGATTTCGAAGCAGGCGGATCGCCGATCAGATCGGACGGATTCATCACTGACGAGGCGCCGCCAACCGAGGAGCGCTGGAAATTCTCCGCGGGTGTGGTCGGCGCTGTCGGACCCTGCTGAGCGCTCGAAAAGCCCGGAATCAAGATCGCGGCAAGAGCAAACGCGGTCGAAGCGCGTGCGATTGTTCTCATAGGTGTTGCTCCTTGAGGTCGCGGGAAATCAGGCGTCAACTTGCGAAGCTCAATCGGGACCTTTGGATAGCGCGGTGTCCAAATCGGGTTTGGTTTCGGGAAGTCGATAATGCACCGGCTGTCCGCCGCTCAGCGCAGAATTGAAGGTATCGAGCACCAGTGAATCGCTGCTCAAGCCGGAAGTTATCTCGACGTATTTTCCGTCGTTGAGGCCGGTCGAGACGGGCTGCTCAGCGATGCGCCCTTTTTCGACGAGCATTACGGTCGTGGATTTGCCGTTCTGCTCGATAGATGACGTCGGAAGCTCCAGAACTCCCGCGTGACGAACCAAATCGAGAGTCACATGCGCGTAGCTGCGCGGATACACAGCGCGGTTCGGATTGTCGATATCAACCTCGGTCAGCATCGTGCGCGTCGCCAGGTCGAGCGCGGACGCAAACCTTGCAACCTTCCCGTTGAAGACGCGATTGGGGAACTCGTCGAAGCGCAGCACGGCCGGTGTCCCGGCGCGGATGAACGGATACGAGGCTTCGGGCACGTAAATGTAGACTCGCAACTTGTCGATGTCGGCGATCGTAAGGATCGGTCCGCCGCCGCTGCGATGGCCTCCGGCGCCCTCGGTTGCTCCCGGGGAAATCAACCCTGAGGTTTCGTCAACGCCGATGTCCCCGCCTCCCGCGCGAATCAATGCTCCCGGATCGGCGAAGCGTCCCGTCACGACGCCGTCGAACGGCGCGACGATTTTCGTGTACGCAACCATCGATTGCAGCGCGCTCTCGGCTGCCTCGGCCTCCTGATACTTGGCGAACGCCATGTCGACGTCTTCCTGCGAAACGAGACGCGAGTCCTGCTGCTGAACGTGCTTGAGGCGATCGTAGGTGATCCGAGCGATTTGCAGATTCGCCTGAGCGCGAAGCAGATTCGAATGCAGTTCGGGCACCTCAATTACGGCGAGCACCTGCCCCGACTTTATCCTGTCGCCCTTGTCGACGTTGATCGTCTTCAGATAGCCGGTGACCTTCGCGTGCAAAGCCGCTTCGTAAAAGCCGACGACATCGCCGGGCAGCTCGATGCTTCGCACCATGTCACCGCGCTGAGGATGGATGACGGTTACGGTGGGTTGCGCAAGAGTGGTGGCAGTATGCGCGTTTCGATCGCATCCGTACGCGACCAGCGTAACGATCGCCAAGAATGCCAAAGGAAATGAATTTCCAATTCCCACGCTTCGCCCCGATTGGCTGTGCGCCAGTACGTAATCGCTGTCTCTTTTGATGGTCATCAGTTGTTCGTGGACGTGCCGGAAGCCACCGCCCCACCCTCCAATCGTCGATAGAACAGTTCGTAAATGCACGGCACGAGGATCAAAGTCAGAATCGTCGAAACTGCGAGGCCTCCGACGGCGGCGCGCGCCAGCGGCGCCGACGCCTCAGAACCCTCCCCGATCTTCAGCGCGATAGGCATCAGGCCCGCTACCGTCGCCAACGCAGTCATCAGGATCGGCCTCATCCGGATTCGCGCGGACTCGATCGCGGCGCGTCTAAGCTCCTGACCGCTGCGCCGGCGCTCGTTGGCAAAGTCGACGAGCAGGATGGAATTGGACACCACGATGCCGACCATCACGATGATCCCCATGAACGATTCGATGTTGAGCGTCGTCCCGGTCATCCACAGCGTCCAGACCACACCGATGAGGCCCATCGGCACAGCAAACATGATAATCAGCGGGTCGAGGAACGACTTAAACTGGGCGACCATCACGAGGTAGAGAAGAAGGACTGCGAGCGAGAGCCCGAATCCGAAACTCGAGAACGACTTGTGCATCGTGGCGATCGCGCCGCGATAGTTGATCGATACTCCGGGAGGCAGTGTGAGATGATCGGCTTCGCGCTGAATCTTTCTTTGCGTTCCGCCAATATCCTCGGTGCTCGGCGACACCATCAAATCGACGACACGCTGGATGCTGTAATGGTCAGCTTCGGAGGGATGATGTTCGGGAACGATCGTGGCCACGTCGCGCAGCAACAGGCTTTGCGTGTGCCCGGTCTCGCGATTCACACTTTCGATGGGAATGTTCTGAAGGACCTGGGACGAATCGAATCCCTTCGGCGATCCGGGATACTGAACGGTCAGAAAGTAATCATTGCTGTTCGCGCGATCAATCCAGATTGACGGCTTCAGATAGAGGTTCGAATTCAGCGCCGTGATCACGTTGGAGATGACTTCCTGCTGGGTCACTCCCAGGCGCGAAGCGCGAATCCTGTCCACTTGGATGTTTAGAGTTGGATACCGCGATTCCTGCAGGATGAAGGTCTGCGAGACGCTGGAAAGCCTGTCGAGTCTATCCTTTAGTTCGCTTGCTGCTTTGTTCAATGCGCTGAAGCGGTTACCGGTGAATTGAACGTCGATCGGGGCGACGCGTCCCAGGTTCAACACGGCGTCGATGATGCTGCCCGACGAGAACAGCGTCTGCGCCTCCGGGATTTGCTCGCGCACGAGATCCTTCACGCGCGCGACGTAGTACGCAGTCGCCTTTCTATGGCCTCGCTTAAGCTCTACCTGCATGAATCCCGAATCTTGAGCGGCATTGGGAGAGTAAATTGCAGAAATGCTGGGCGCGATTCCGACGTTGGTTACCACCATGTCAAGCTCGTTCGGCGGGATGACCTTTCTGACGAGCGCCTCGATCTGCTTTGCCAAATCAGTGGTGAGTTCGATTCGCGTGCCCGACGGAGCGCGGAAGTTTATCGTAAAGGTTCCTGCGTCCGTTTGCGGAAATAGCTCGGTTCCCAACATCGGGTAAATCGCAATGCTCACGACGAAAAGTGCGGCGACTGCGCCGATGACGACAAACTTGTGATCGAGCGCCCGTTCGAGAAGATTCTCGTAGCGTTCAGCGAAGTGTTCGTACATGCGGTTGAAACGCGCCAGCAGGCCGCTGCCCTTCGGATGTTCCTCTTCAAGAGCCAATTCCCGAGTAAGAAATCTCGAGCAATAGAGCGGGATGATGCTCATCGAGACGAGATAAGACGCCCCCATCGACAAAACGACCGCCAGCGCCAGCGCGCTGAAGAGGTATTTCGAAACGCCGAACAGGAACATCACAGGAAAGAACACAATGCAGGTGGTGACGGTCGATGCGAGAACCGGAAGCGCCACTTCCTCGGCGCCTTCGCGCGCAGCGGCGCGAGGTTCTTTGCCTTCCGCGATATGCCGGTTGATGTTCTCGAGCACGACGACGGAATCATCGACGAGCCGACCGATCGCAAGCGCGAAACCGCCGAGCGTCATTATGTTGATCGTCGAGCCGTTCATAAAAAGGCCGAACGCACCCGCAAGAATCGACAACGGTATCGATAGGAAAATCGCCAGCGTCGATCGAAAACTGCCCAGGAAAATCAGAATCATCAGCGAGGCGAGGACCGCTCCGGAAACAGCCTCATGCTCAAGGCTTTCCACCGCCTGCCGTACAAACGTCGATTGATCGAAGATGGTCTTTACCTTCATTCCCGGCGGGATGTTGAACAGCTTGGGCAGGAGCCGGTTAACGCCGTCGACCACGGAAATGGTGTTTGCGCCGACTTGCCGCAGCACCGGTATGTAGACCGAAGGTTGGCCGTTGATCAGCACTTTGTTGTACTGAATCTGCGAAGAATCGTCGACATGAGCGACATCGTCGATCATCACCGGCGCCTGGCCGCGACCGACCTTTACCGGAACCTGACCTATGTCCGGAATCCTCTCGATCATGCTGTTTGAATATATGTAGTAATCTTTCGATCCGATCTTAACGTCACCCGCTGGAAGGATCAGGTTGGACTGGTCGAGCGCGTGAACCATGTCCATCAGAGACAGTCCCCGCGCCTGCAATGCCTGCGCGTTCGCATACGCCATGACCTGGCGGAATTTTCCGCCGAACGGTATGGGAATGGAGGCGCCCGGTACGGTCGCGACCTGGTTGCGGATGTTGTATCGCGCCTCGTCTTCCAAACTGGTCTCGTCGTAGCCCTTGCCTTCAAGAGTCACCAGAACTACCGGCAACGACGAGGCATCATACTGAAGAACTAATGGCGGCAGCGTTCCTGGGGGCATAATGCCGAGATCCGCCATCGCCAGCGTTCCCAATTGCGCCGCAGCTGACTCGATGTTCGTCCCCGGCTGAAAGAACACCTTGATGATACTCACTCCCGACAGCGAGCGAGATTCTACGTGTTCGATATTGCTGCCAAGCGTAAAGAACCGCTCGTAACGAAATGTGATGTTGTCCTCCATATCAAGGGGCGGCATGCCCTGATAGAAGGTCGCGACCACGACGGCAGGAATCTTGATGTCCGGAAACACGTCCACAGGCATCCGCGCGAACGCGGTTATCCCCAGGATGGTTACGATCAGCGCAGCCACGATGATCGTGTACGGATTACGCAAAGAGAAACTAGGCATTAGACAAGCTCCAGCTTGTGCCGGAACTGACTATTCCGGCAGGTCTATCGGCGCTGCACGGCGTTAAGCCGTAACGCGCGACTTAGTACTGGTGGGTTTGCCTAGACGAGCGGATCTGGTTTATCCGCGCGGGAGGGAAAACACTTGATTCTGCGTATCGGTCTTGGTTCTGACCGTGCATCGAGTACGGCGATACGCAGCGACTGGACGGGCGGAGCGTCGGGAACTTCGATTTCAGGCAGGAGTCGGAACGCCTCGGGTTCACGATCGACCTTTGCATCTATGGTCAGCAGCGAATTCAGCGTGAAACGACGCGGCCCGTTAATGGCGGTCTCGTTTGCCGTGCGGCACGAAGTGCCCCAGTGAGGACTTCTCAAGCTGGGAGCGAAACCAACGACACTCGCAACCACTAGAATAGCGGCGATGAGTACATAGTATCGTTTGCGTGCCAACATCCCGGTCGTCTCTTCAGTATTGTGAGGATCGGCCAACTAAAATGCAAGACAACTTACATTAAAGGGGGGTCTTCTCGCGCTGGGTTCCGAGCGGGGACCTGGTTAGTCGGCAAAACTGACCAGTCGAAAAGAATTGCTCAACTCGAAACACCGAACTTTGAATCAGTGGATTTAGGAAATCAGAGAACCTGGCGCCCCGGAAAGGAATGCGAAAGACTTCGCAGACAGATTCCAGCGCGCTAGACTTCGTTCGCGGTTCTTGGACTGACATGACTCAGGAGAACCGATATGCATGTTTGAAGCGGGGCTGGAGGGGCCGTTTGAACTAAGTACCACCTCGATCGACGAACACGTTCCCGCAAATGCTCCCGGAGTTTTCGCCCTCAGCGACGTGATAGCCACTGACGGTTCATCAGCTATCAAATACGTAGGGCGCTCGGATGACGCTGTGGCCGCGGCGCCGAAATCGTGGATCGGTCTCTATGGGCATTTCGGATTCGTTTACTGCCTGAACGTCGCCAGCTCATACGCAAAAGAGTGCGAATTGTTCATCAGTTCCATCCGGCAGCCAATTCTGTCCATCCGCTAAAATCCGATCCCGGCGCAAGAAGCTCACGATGCGGCGCCTAGTCCACCTACCTTTGCTTCTCATTCACGCAGCACTTCTCGATCTCGCTGTGCGCCTCATCGGCATCGATTGGATTCAGGTGCGGATGTCCTGACAACACACCCCATCCGAATTCCTCGCGAATGTAGTAGTTCCGAGGTTCCGCATCCATTTCGACTTCGTCGCTGGTCTCGCCGGGCGCATCGCAGATCACTCGTCCCGCCGGCGGCGTAAACGCGTGATATCCTCCGGGTCCGATTTCTGCCGATTCGCTGCCGCATCTTACCGTCGGTCTTAAAAGTGAACTCCCATAATGGTACGGGCGGTATACGTAGATGACGGCGTGCTCGGGGGGAGGTTGCACCCGCTGGAACGCGCTCCCCTGCACGGCGCATCCGGATCCGATAAGCGTCGCGACAAGTAGGAGCCGGAGTACACCGCAACGATTCATTCCGTGCCCGATGACGCGGAGATCTCGGCCAGGACGCGCGCTTGGTCGCGATGCGCCTGCGCGTCGATCTCCTTGCGCACAGCGTCGCGCGCCTCTCGCTCGACCTCGCGATGCGTCGGCTCGGAATAGAGACTGTATTTTCGCGAAACCGATATCTTCGCAGTGTAGTCGCCAAGGACGCGAGTGCCGTCTGTGATCGAAAAAGAGGCGAACGCAGTCACGTCGTATTCTCCAAGCGAGGCTCCCGCGTAAGTCGCTGGATTCAGAGCTGAAATAATCAGCGGTGTGTGATGTTCGTCGTGAGTGAGATCCTCCCGATACGAAAATTGCAACGGCGATGAATTCGAAAGCGAGGCCCGCACCGAAGCCGGAAGCTCGTCGGAATCGCCTTGCGCCAGTCGCCCTTTGTACGGCAGCGGCGAGTCGTCTGACAGATCCTTGGCCGCTGATCCGGATGGGATCTCACCGTGCACCGCCTCGTCCTGTTGCGCTGTAGGGGGATTCATCGTAGCGCAACCAATCATCGATACGGCAAACGCGAGTGCGGCGGTCGTCTTGAATGATATCATCGCAAACGCCAATGCTGCGGCCGCGTGGCAGCCTTCAGGTATAACGGATGGCGCGGAGAACCGTCGGCATTGACACCCAGCCGATATATCTTTGCGCCCGCAAGAAACCGTGTCACGCCCGCCGCGCGACCGCCAAGGGCGCCATGCGTCCCCCACGCGACGATGACGCGCGCGGCGCGCGAGAGCGCGTCTACAATCGCGTCGTCGTTACGCGGACCAACAGGATCGTCGCCGCGCTTCTCGGCCTCGTACAAAATTCGCGGCGATGTCGCACGCATCGCGAACAGATTGCATATGTCGACCGCCCCGTAGCCCCATTCGCGCGCGAAGTTGACGCAGCGCCGAATAGTCGGATCGAGTCTGAATTCATCGGCAGTGCTCGGATTGAGCATAATGAACAGACAGCGCCGCGATGGATCGCCCCACGCGCGCCATAGCCTGTACCGGTAGATGCGATCTGGATCGAAAATCGCTCCGGCTGGTGAATCGAAAGCCATGCACGCCCGAAGGAGACTATCTAGGCGGCGCCTGCGGCAACTGTATTGCCGGCTTCTGGCCGGGCGCGGCGCGCATTTCGGGCCCGGGCGTGAACGTGTTGGTTGTCGGATCGTGGATTTCGGTTGAAGAAAGTAGAGCCGGGGCGCATCCGCGCTTGAAGCTATAGCATCCCAGTTCCATTCCGCCCGCGATGAGGATCTTGCCCGCGTTCGAACCGGAAGCGATGACGATGGCTGCGTGTTGCGAGCGCGGTGAATCCATCGCAGGGCCGGGTTTGAAGCTGTTGGTTGCAGGGTCGTAAATCTCCGTGGACGACAACGGATTTTCGTCGTCGCGCTGACCGCCGGCGATTAGAATTCCACCAGCGTTGGGACCCGAAGAGATCACCGTAGCCGTGTGAAATGCGCGGGCGGCTTTCAGGGTCGCGGTCATATCTGGCTGAGCGAAACTTCGCGTGGCCGCATCATAGAGTTCGGTCGAAGCGAGCGACACCGGAATCGAGACATCTTTTTTGACCGTACGATCGGTCCATCCGCCGACCAGCAGAATCTTCCCGGCGTTGGCTCCCGACGGAATCACCGTCGCGCTGGCGCCGTTTCGTCCGTTTTTCATCGCCGGTCGGCGCACCGCGAACTGGTTTGTCGCCGGATCATACAACTCCGCAAAATCGCGGCCGGATTGGCTTTCCTGTTCGTCGCCAATCACGAGAATCCGGCCCCACGTTGAGCGGTTCGACGGCCGTTGCGAGGCGCACCACGAGAGCGACCATCCGGATAGCACCGCGATCGCGAGAACTCCCGTTGCGCACAATCGTGATCTCATTTTCGCATTCCAAAAGCTGGCTCTCCGTGGACGCATATCGGCGACACTCAAAACGTCGCAGATCGCTTCTCGGCTCCTTACACCGCTCTCAACGATCTCGAAAGCGCCTCTGCTCCTCGCAGTTGACCTCATCTTCGGAATGGCCCATCGGGCCTTCGCGGGCGCTGTTGCGCCAATGCCGCACGTGAGCGATTCTTACATCAACTTGTGATGGTGTCCACTGCTAGTGAAACGCGCGGTCAGTTCTGTCAAACGTACCGGCAGAGAGCGTTTTTGATAGTCGCAAAGGATTCGGGGGGCCGAATCGAACGTCAAATCATCTTTATGTCCGCTTCGACTTCGACGCCGAGCGGCACGAGCACGCGCACGACCATATTGTAGAACGCAACATTCTGAACGAGCTCCATTAGCCGTCGAGTGTCGAGGAACTTGCGCAGTGCATCGAAGGTCGCGTCCGACACCTTGACGTTTAGCGTCGCCTCGGATGCGTATCGCATCACGGCGCGCTCCTCGTCGTTGAAGAGCGGCGACGTTTCGAACTCCGCGAGACACTCAAGCTGCTGGCGCGGAACGCCGACGCGGCGCGCAAGGTTCCAGTGATGAGTGAATTCGTATTCGGCCTTGGTCAGGCGGCCCACCGTCATAAGCGCGAGTTCGCGAAACCTGGGATCCAGAGCCGTGCCGTTGCGGAGCTCGCCGCCGAGCGCAAGGAATCGACGGAGCAGCTTTGGCGTATGGGCGAGGGTACGAAAGATGTTGCCGACCGGCCTCTTCCGCTCGCGTTCGAGATTATCGAAAATCTCGCGGTCAGCTTCGGCCAAATCTTCGCGCTTGAGATATGGAACTCGCGCCGCCATTTGCACGTCCTTTCCGCAAGCGCGGCACCGGCCTGCCGAGCGCGTCGATTAAGCGAACAACATCTCCTGCATCGAGCCGCCCGGCGGCATCATCGGCATCACGACTTCGTCCGCCGGAATCACCACGTCGACGAGCACCGGGCCCGGCGTCGCAAACGCTTCGCGCAGCACGCGCGCGAGATCGGCAGCCTGCTCGACTCTGAAACCGCGGGCGCCGTACGCGTCCGCGAGCTTGACGAAATTGGGCACCGACATCGATGAGTACGAGTAGCGCTCGTAGTAGAACTTCTCCTGCCACTGCCGCACCATCCCGAGATAGTAATTGTTCAGGATGATGACCTTGATATCGACGTTGTGTTCGACCGCAGTGGCGATCTCCTGCGTATTCATCTGAAACGAACCGTCCCCGGAGATCACGACGACCTGACGATCGGGGGCGGCGAACTTCGCGCCTATCCCCGCGGGCAGTCCGTATCCCATCGTGCCCAATCCGCCGGAGGTCAGCCACGAACGCGGACGCTCGAACGGAAAAAGCTGCGCCGACCACATCTGATGCTGTCCGACGTCGGTCGCCAGCACGCATTCGCCCTTGGTGATGTCAGCAAGTTCCGCCACCAATTGCACCGGCGAAACGCGCCCGTCCTTGCGACCCTCGCGACCGTTCGCGTACAGCGGCCTTTCCTTCTGCCATTGATGAATCTGGCGATTCCAGTCCGCCCACACCTCGCGTCGCTTGGCGATGATCTCGTGCGTCTTGACGATATCGAGCATGTCGGACAGGACGTGCTTGATATCGCCAACGATCGGGATGTCGACCTTGACGTTCTTTGAAATTGAAGAGGGGTCGATGTCGATATGGATGATCGTCTCGGCTTTCGGCGCGAAATCCGCGATACGCCCCGTCACGCGATCATCGAACCGTGCGCCGATCGCAACCAGGCAATCGGTGTTGCATACAGCCGTGTTGGTTCCGTACGAACCGTGCATCCCAAGCATCCCGAGACGCAACGGACTTGACGAGGGCATCGATCCGAGCGCCATCAGGGTTTCGGTGACAGGCACCCCAAGCATTTCGGCAAGTTGCTTCAGTTCTCCGGCCGCACCCGACCATTGCACGCCACCTCCGACGTAGAACAACGGTCGCTCGCTTCTCTCGATCGCCTCGATGGCGCGCTCTATCTGTCGCGGATTGCCGCGGATCGTCGGCTTGTATCCGGGAAGATCGACTTTCTCGGGGAGTTTGAAGATGTGTTCGGCCTGCTGCACATCGCGCGGCACGTCGACGAGCACCGGACCGGGACGACCGTTGCCTGCGATAAAGAAGGCTTCTTTAATGATGCGCGACAGGTCGCGGACGTCCTTAACGAGAAAATTGTGCTTGGTGCACGGGCGCGTGATGCCGACGATGTCGGCTTCCTGAAACGCGTCGTTGCCGATAAGCGCGGTCGGGACCTGACCGGTGATTACGACGATAGGCGTCGAATCCATGTACGCGTCGACGATTCCTGTAACCGTGTTGGTCGCGCCCGGGCCCGACGTGACCATCACAACGCCGGGGCGTCCGCTAACGCGCGCGTAGCCTTCTGCCATATGGGCTGCGCCCTGCTCGTGGCGGACGAGGATGTGTTTGATTTTGGAATCGAGGAGCGCGTCGTAGGTGGGCAGTATCGCGCCACCGGGATAGCCGAAGATTACGTCTACGCCTTCGGCGATCAGGGTTTCGATAAGGATCTTTGCGCCAGTCAGCTTCTTCACTGTTCTTCCGAGACTCTCAAAGGCTCTTTTGTCGAGCATAAAACGTATATCAATGAGGCAACTTCGCACAACGCACCCGCTGCGCTGCGACGAGCCTACACGCCGTGTTCCTTTGTATTCGCCGCGCACATTTGGCGCAGTTGCCATAAGATCCCATGCGCGTTAAGCCAAGCCTCATCGTCAGGGTGCGGCTTCTCATGCAACTGACGGAACGTGGAGAAACATCGACGAGGCGTCAGTTTCCGCAGCAGAGCGCAAACGGCATCTTTTGCACCCGAACGCCTCCGTCCCGCCTTTGAGCGGAACGATTCCGCCAGCCAGTTGGACGTTGCCGGCGCAGGGGTTCTGGAGGTCTGGCCCTACGATCAGCGCAGATTTCCCGTTACACAGGCTTATTCGCCAACGCTGAAACGTACCAGGACCGTTCCCGCTGACGCGCGTTTTGAGCCGTCGATGCCCGGCGCCGCCTACTGTAACAGCGACGGTAGCGCGACTGGCGACCCCGTTTACACGTGGGGTGACTTCAAACTTGTCGGCAAGGGGCCATTTCTGGCGGCCACCAGCGGCAACTGTCATTTCGGATATCCGAACCGGGAAGTACCCACCTGCGGCGGGAATAGCGGCAAGAAGTATTTTCGGACCTTCATGGAGCTGGTTCCCGAAGGGTACGTGGTCGAGATGAAGCCGACCGGCTTTCCCAACTGCCCCTACAGCAAGAAGCGCATTTGGTTCGACGCACGCACCGGAAACGCGCCTACTTTTCTCACGTACGATCGAGAGGGCGCGCCTTGCCATCAAGTCGAGAACCTTTACGATTACGCGGAGAAGAAGCCTGGAATCGAATGGCCGCAGGGGCTGCCGGACCGTTTCTGGAGTTTCATGAACATGCACATGTACGACCACCACAGCGGGCGCATGTCGCGCATGGGACTCATCCCGAAAATCGCGGGCGGTTTCGTCAACAAGCTCGACGACCCCAAATGTTATGAGGAATTCTGCAATCTCGCCGCTATCCGGCGGCTCGGACGCTGAATAGGTCCTTTTCCGATTATCGGCCCGATATGGTGAAATCTCCGCGCGTTACGTCGGCCTTACGCCAGTTCGTCCTCGGCCGGCGCTTCGCGAAGGCGGCGATGGCATAGATAGATGAGGATGGGCTGAAGCAAGCGCGTTATCAGCGCGATCGCAAGACACCCGCCGATCACTACGATCGCGAGCGGGCGCTGAGTCTGGGCGCCGATCTTGGTCGAGATTGCCGCAGGCAGCAGGCCGAGGCCGTCGACCAGCGCCGTCATCATGACCGCGCGAAAGCGCCGGTCAGAGCCGACCACTATCGCCTCGGCGAACGGATGCCCCTGCTCCCAAAGCTGACGGACATAGAAGCTCAGCAGCACGCCGTCCATCACGGCGATTCCGAAAATCGAGATGAAGCCGACTGCGGCGGAGATACTGAAAGGTGTGCCCGTTATCACGAGCCCGATCAGTCCACCGAGGCAGGCAACCGGGATTTGCGCCATGATGATGAAGGTATCGATCAACGAGTTTGTAGCGGCGTATAAGATTCCCGCTATCAAGAACAGCGCGAAAGGGACGACTACCATCAGGCGGCGATTTGCGGCCTGAAGCTCTCCGTATTCGCCTGCCCAGGAAAGACTGACACCCTCGGGCAGCTTCAACTTGGCGGCGACTTTGCTTTTGCACTCCTCGACGGCGCCCTGAAGATCGCGTCCGCGAACGCCAAATCTCATCGCGACGAAACGGCGGAGATTCTCGCGGTATATGAGCGAGGCGCCCTCGGCAACTTTGGTAGTCGCCACTTGCCCGAGTGGTACGCTCGCGCCCGACGGCGTCGACAGGCGGATGTGACGAATCGCATCCTGACTTTGCCGGTATCCCTTCATCCAGCGAACGACCAAATCGAAGCGCCGATCACCCTCCAGCACCTGCGTTACCGCCTGCCCCCCAATTGCGGCCTGTACGACTGCGGCGACATCTCCGACGTTCAGTCCGTAGCGGGCGCAAGCGAGACGATCGGGCGTTATGAGCAGGTTTGGCTGTCCGGTCGATCTATAAACCGCCGTATCGACTATTCCGGGCACGGTCGCCATGATTGCCTTCACCTCGTTGGCCACGCGCTCGTTAACTTCGAAATCCGGGCCGAATACCTTGACCGCGTCGGCGCCCTTGATCCCTGACAACGCCTCGTTGACGTTATCTTCGATGTACTGCGAATAGCTCAGGCTCACGCCGGGAAAATTGCGCGAGAGCTTCGCGTCCATCTGTCGGATTAATTCGTCCTTGGCGATTGCGCCCGGCCACTGTTCCTGGGGTTTCAGGTCGACGGAGAACTCGACGTTGAAGAACCCGGTCGGATCTGTGCCGTCGTCGGGACGTCCGGTTTGCGATATGACAGAGCGAACTTCCGGAAACGAGAGCAACATGCGGCGCATCCGCCCGGCGAGCAGGGCTGAGTGATCGAGTGAAATAGTCATCGGCATTGTCGCTCGCGCCCATATGTTTCCCTCCTCCAGTTTGGGCAGGAACTGGCCCCCCAGAAGGCGGAACGTCGAAAGCCCGGCGGCGATGAACAGGCCGATCAAAATCAGCGTCAGCTTCGGCCATCGCAGCGTGTAGAGGAAGAGCTGATGGTACCCGGCGCTGAGCGCTTCCCAGATGGGATTGCGGCGCTCCTTCAACCCGGACGGAAAGGCGTAGTTAGCAAGAACCGGCGTTAGCGTCACCGCCAGCAGAATCGCCGTGCCGAGAGCGTACGCGTACGTGTGCGACATCGGTGAAAAGATTGCGCCTTCGACGCCACGCATCGTAAACAGAGGCAGGAACGCGACTACGAAGATCGCGGTCGAGAAGAACATCGGGCCGCCGACCTCCTGCGCTGCGTGCAGAATCCTCACGCGAACGCTCGTATGAACAAGCTCACCAGACGTAAGCGTTCGATGGATGTTCTCCATCACGATTACTGTCGTGTCGATTATGATCCCGAAATCGATTGCGCCGAGCGAAATCAGATTTGCGGACGTGCCGCCGGCGTGCATCAGGATGAAGGCGCCGCAAAGCGCGAGCGGAATGTTGATGGCAGCGATCACCGCCGCGCGCAGATTGCTCAGGAAAAACAACAGCACCAGAAAAACAAGCGCCATCCCGATTGAGAGGTTTTCCGCTACTGTGTGCAGCGTGGTCTGGACCAGCTCGGTGCGATCGTAATAGGGAACGACCTTGTAACCCGCCGGCATTATTCCCGAGCGGTTCAGCTCGTTGACTCTTTTTTCGACGCCCTTCAGCGTAGTCAGCGTGTTGCCATATTTGCGCATCAGGACGATGCCGGTGACGACTTCGTCGCGCTGATCCTTTCCTACGATTCCGAGCCGCGGCGCATACCCGACATCAACATCGGCGACATTGGCGACGCGGATCGGCGGCGATTTGCTGGTCTGCAGCACGATTCTGCGGATGTCGTCGAGCGAATGGATGAGCCCGATGCCACGAACGTTGAAGGTTTGCTCGCCAATGGTCAGATAGTTTCCGCCCGCGTTGGCGTTGGCATTGGATATCGAAGAGATCAGCGTCGAAAGGGGAATGCCGTAATAGACCAGTTTCTGCGGGTCGACGTCGACATGATATTCCTTGGTGAGTCCGCCAAAGCCCGTGACATCCATCACTCCCGGCACAGTCTTGAGTTGCTTCTCAAGCACCCAGTCCTCGATTTCCTTTTCGTGGGTAAGGTCATGGTCGGGGCCTTCGACCGTATAGCGATAAATCTCGCCGATTGAGTTTTCCGGTGAGATGCCGGCACTTAAGCCCTGCGGAAGCGCTATCATGCCGAGGCGGTTTATGGTCTCGACGCGGTCCTGCCAGTAATCGCTGTCCCAGGAGAAATAGCATCGGATGTCGGACAGCCCGAACAGCGAAACCGAGCGCATCGATTCAAGCCCGAGCATTCCGCTAAGGCCGTATTCGAGCGGAACAGTAACAAGCTTTTCGACTTCTTCTGCGCCGAGCCCAATCGGCTGGGTCAGAACCTCCACCATCGGCTGAACCGGATCCGGATACGCTTCGATATCGAGTTCCGAAAGGGAGTATGCTCCCGCCGCGGCAAGCAGGACTGCGATCGCAATCACGACCACGCGCTCGCGCAATGCGACCGCCATCAGTAAGCGGATCATGGTCGGCTAGCGATCGTCAGTCACACGTATGCGCCCGGATGACTTGGCGGAAGATGGTGAACAGGCGCGTTTATGGGTGGAAAAGCAGCGCACTTCTTGAATTCTCCTGAGCGACGATTTTAGGCGCAAGATCGCCTGAGTGAAGCCGCGCCGCGTCTGGGCGCCTATTTTGGTTGAAATTGCTACGGGTAGCAGGCCGAGGCCGTCAACCAGAGCCGTCATCACAACCGATGAAAGCGCCGGTCAGAGCCGACCACCATCGCCTGGGCGAACGGATGCCCCTGCTCCGAAAGCTGACGGACATAGAAGCTCAGCAGCACGCCGTCCATCACGGCGATTCAAGAATCGAGATGAAGCCGACCGCGGCAGCTTGCCTGGTCGACGTCGCAAGGGCTCGCAGCAGACGCCAACCGTCCCCACCGCGCCTGTCGATTCAGGAAACGAAAGGCTTGGCAACTAGCGACCCTTCCATTGCGGCGCGCGTTTCTCGATGAAGGCTCGCGGCCCCTCCTTGTAGTCCTCCGTATTGGCGTTGTTTTCGAACGCCTTGAAGCTCGCGCGCCAAAGGGTTTCGTCATCGTCATTGAAGGCGCGGACCGCAACGCCTCGGCTCTGTTGAACGGCGACCGGCGCGGCCGCCGCTACGCGTGCTGCCAGCGCTTTGGCGGCCTGCATCACTTCGCCGGCCGGAACGACCTGATTAACCATTCCGAGCTGATAGGCGCGCTCGGCCGGCAGCGGATCGCCGGTCATGATAACTTCGAGCGCCGGGGCCATACCGATCACGCGGGGCAAACGGAAGAGCCCGCCCGCCGCCGCGACCAGCGAGCGCTTCACTTCAGGCAAACCGAAATTCGTTTCGTTCGAGCAAACGATCATGTCACAAGCGAGGGCAATCTCTGTTCCGCCGGCGAGGGCGCTGCCGGTCACGGCGGCGATCAGCGGCTTTGTCCGTTCGCGGCTCACCAGTCCGGCAAAGCCACCCTTTTTCGTTGACAGCTCAATGCCCCGCCCCGCAGCAATCTCTTTGA
>Ga0335069_10006236_pt1 | contig 17366 bp, 17 predicted proteins | sample Lox_Sample_11_FD_206714 | JGI IMG/M metagenome (GOLD analysis project Ga0335069, IMG submission 206714) | Soil microbial communities from Loxahatchee National Wildlife Refuge, Florida, United States - Lox_Sample_1.1 | ecosystem: Environmental > Terrestrial > Soil > Wetlands | place: USA... | reverse complement strand
GCGCGGGCCCGGACGAAGTCGGCGCGCGCGGCGGCGCGGCCCTGGCCGCGGCGCGGGCGCTCGACCCGGCCGGCGCCGGAGGCCCCCGGTGAGCGTCCTGCGCCGGTACCGGGGCGCCGACGCCGTCCGCGGCCCGCTGGTGTTCGTGCGCCGGACGCCGGCGGCGATGCTCAACGAGTGGGTGACGATCCGTTCGCCCGGCACCCCGCCCCGGCGGGGGCAGGTGATCGACGCCGGGGAGGAGGTCAGCGTCGTCCAGATGCTCGAGGACACGGTGGGCCTGGCGCCGGCCCGGAGCGAGATCGAGCTCTCCGGACGGGAAGCGCAGGTGGTGGTGGGGCGCGAGCTGCTGGGCCGCGTGTTCAACGGGACCGGCGACCCGCTCGACGGACTGCCGGCGCCGATCGGGGAATCCCTGCGGCCGACGTGGGGAGCGCCGCTCAACCCCGTCCGCCGGGCCCGTCCCGGCGATACCATCGAGACCGGACTGTCGGCCATCGACGGCATGAACACGCTGGTCCGCGGCCAGAAGCTGCCCGTCTTTTCGGGGCCGGGGCTCCCGGGACTCGAGGTGGCGGCGCGGATCGTGGCCGGCGCCCGGGCGCCCCGGGACGAGCCGTTCGCCGTCGTGTTCGCGGGAATCGGCATCACGTCCCGCGAGCTGGATCAGTTCCTCGCGAGCGTGGACCGGAGCGGGGCCCTGCCCCACACCGTCCTGTACCTCAACGAGACACGGGATCCGACCATCGAGCGGCTCCTGGCCCCGCGCGTCGCGCTGGCGCAGGCGGAGTTTCTGGCCTTCGAGGCCGGCATGCACGTGCTGGTGGTGCTCGCCGACATGACCAACTACTGCGAGGCGCTCCGGGAGATCGCCACGGCCCGGGAGGAGATGCCGGGCCGCCGCGGCTACCCGGGATACATGTACACCGATCTCGCCGGGCTCTACGAGCGGGCCGGGATCGTCACCGGCGGCGCGGGCTCGCTGACGCAGATCCCGATCGTCACCATGCCGGACGACGACATCACTCATCCCATTCCGGACCTCACGGGATACATCACCGAAGGGCAGGTGGTGCTCTCGCGCGACCTCCAGCGGCTCGGTGTCTTCCCGCCGGTCGACGTCTCTCCGTCTCTTTCCCGCCTGATGAACGCCGGCATCGGCGCCGGCAAGACGGTCCCCGAGCATCGGGAATGGGCCGACCAGCTCTACGCGGTGTACTCCCGCGGCCGGGAAGCCCGGCAGATGGCGGCGATCGTGGGGGAGGCCGGGCTCTCGGAAGCCGACCGCCGGGCCACGGCGTTCGCCGACCGGTTCGAGCGGGAGTTCGTGCACCAGGGCGCGGAGCGGCGATCGATCAGCGACACGATCGCGCTCGGCTGGACCCTGCTCGCCGGCCTGCCCCGGACCGACTGCTCCCGTCTGAGCGACGCCTCCTGGGCGGCACACGCGGGGACGCCGACGTGATCGGGTGGGGTGCCGCCGCGACCCGCGACGGCCTGCTCCGGACCGTCCGGCGGGCGGCTCGCGTGCATCACGGGATGGGGCTGCTCCGCAAGAAGCGCGAAGCGCTGGTGGCCGAGCTCTTCCGGGCCGCCCGACCCGCGGTGGATGCGCGAAGCGCCATCGACGCGCGCAACCGGGCCGCCTACGAAGCGCTCCTGCCGGCACTCGCCCGGCTCGGCGCGGACGGAGCCGAGGCCGCGGGCTGGCCCACGCGGGAGCTTTCGGTCGACGTGCGGGCCGCGTCGGTCTGGGGTGTTCCCATCGCCGAGATCACGGCGCGGGCACCGGTGCCGCGCGACCTGGAGGCGCGGGGCCTCACCGCGGCGGGCGTGGGGGCCGACGCCCTGGATGCGGCGCGTGGCTTCGAGGAGCTGGTGGAAACCCTCCTCGACGCGGCGCCGCGGGAGGCGTTGCTCCGCAACCTGGGTGAGGCCGTGGCTCGAACGTCCCGGCAGGTGAACGTCCTCGAGCGCCGCCTGGCGCCGGCGCTCGAGCGGACCGTGGCCGTCATGCGGCAGACCCTGGACGAGCGCGAACGGGAAGAGCGGGTGCGCCTCGGGATCCTGGTCCGGGGAGCCGGATCGTGAAGGAATCTTCATACGAACTTTCTTGCGCCTCCATACCTGGAAGAGCACTCTCCATACGTACGGAAGAGTACTGAACGAATTCCGTGGCCTGCGGACATCTACAGCGAGTGTGGCTATGAAGCACCGCCCCTGGTTGGTGAGCGCTCTCCTCGTGGCGAGCGCGTGTACCACGACGGACATCGTGTATCGCACCCGGCCGCCATTCAACCCGCCGCCGGATTCGGCAAGTGGATTCCTCGGGTACTTCACGGTCTCGACCAAGCAGACCACGTGCGGAAACTGCCACGTCGAGAAGCAGGCGGCGTGGGTGACCACCAACCACGCGCACGCGTGGGCGGACCTCCAGGGCTCCGGGCACGCGGCGGCGTATTGCAACAACTGTCATAGCGTGTCGCAGAACGGGAACAGCTACGGCAAGCCGGGCGGGTACGCGGTGAAGGCCGACTCCGCCTATCTGGACGTGCAGTGCGAGAACTGCCACGGGCCGGGCTACACTCACGTACAGAATCCGACCATGGCGACCGAGCCCCTCGCGTCCGCCAACGTCGACACGGGCCTGGTGAGCACCTGCGCGGCCTGCCACACCGGTGTGCACGAGCCGTTCGTCGATCAGTGGAAGCAGTCGGCCCACGGCTCCGGCCCCGGTTGGGCCGTCGCCACCACCGCCGCCAACCTGCCGACCTGCGGCACCTGCCACGAAGGCAAGATGGCGATGGAGACGAAGTTCGGCGTCACCGGGAACTTCGTGGAGAAGACGAGCGCCACGCCGCTTCGTATCACGTGCGTCGTCTGTCACGACCCGCACGGCGGAACGGGGAACCAGCACCAGCTCCGCGCGTCGATCTCCACGCCGACGCTCGACAACCTGTGCGTCTCCTGCCATTCCCGGAGCGGCACCCCGCCGTGGAGCGTCGCTGCCGGCGCGACCGGGACCTCGCGGGGCGCGCACGGCGCCCAGGGACTCCTGGTCCTCGGCATCAACGTCGGCTGGATCCCGCCCGGCTTCGCGTACGACACCGGGCAGATCGTTTCGAGTCACGGCAGCGCGGCGAACCCCAACCTGTGCGCGACGTGCCACGTGGCCCAAACCACGTATACCGACGCGGCCACGGGAGCCTTCGCGCTGCAGAGCGTCGGGCACCTGTTCACCGCGACGCCCTGCCTGGACTCCGCGGGCCTGCCGACCGCGACCACCAACTGCGCGGTGGCGCAGCGTGATTTCTCCGCCTGTTCGAACAGCACCTGTCACATCGGCGGTCCGTCCGTCGCCAGCACGGCGTTCCAGGTCTTCCAGGCCCGCATCGACAACCTCCTGGATCAGATCTGGACCGACACCAACGGAAACGGCGTCATCGACCCGACCGACGGCGGCCTGATCCCGCAGCTCCTGGCCCGCGCCGATTCGGCGGATTCAGCGCAGCTCAACTTCAGCACCAACGTCACGACCGTGGCGAAGGGCGTGCTGTTCAACGCCGCGCTCGCGGCCACCGACGACCGCCAGCAGTTCCTGAGCGGCAAGGTCCTGGGCCGGACCTTCGCCACGCACATGGCGTCCGGAAACGGGGTGCACAACCCGTTCCTGCTCGAGGCTCTGCTGACCTCGTCGATCACGGCCCTCCAGACCACCTACGGCCTGACGCCGCCGATCGGGCAGGACCTGCGAGTTCACGCGACACCCCCGCCCGGCGTCCGGTTGAGCAGCATCCGGGTGGTCGGATCCCGGTGACGTCACCGCGTCGCCCGCCGGCCGGCCTTCAGGCCGGACCCGGCGGGCGGGCGCGGGGATCGCTACCTTCGCCGTAAATGCTTCCCTCCCCGCCCGACCCCCAGGTGGCGGTGACCTCCCCCTTGCCCGGGGGATTGTCGGCCGTCGTCCGGTTCCTTTTCAACCTGCCGGCGTGGCTCCAGATCACCGGCTTCATCCTCGGAATCCTCGTGGCGGCCGCCGTCGTCTGGTGGCTGTGGCGGAAGCGCCGGCCGATCGTGTTGTGGCTCGCGAGCCGGCCGTGGGGCGAGAAACTCGCCCTCGGCGGCATCGCCGCGGCCATCGTGCTGCTCGGCTCCGGTGGCGGCGCCTACGGCTGGCACTATATGCAGCACGACAACGGCTTCTGCACCGGATGCCACGTGATGGGCCCGGCGTACCAGCGCTTCACCCAGTCGAAGCACGACTCGTTGCGGTGCCACCAGTGCCACCAGCAGTCCCTTTTCGCCAGCATGCGACAGCTCTATCTCTGGGTCGCGGAGCGCCCGGCGGAGATCGGACCGCACGCCAAGGTGCCCAACCAGGTGTGCGCCGGATGCCACGTCAACGGCGATCCCGCCAAGTGGAAGATCATCTCCGCCACCGCCGGGCACCGGACCCATCTCGAGTCCGACTCGAGCGTGCTCCGCGGAATCCAGTGCGTGAAGTGCCACGGCGAGGAGGTGCACCGCTTCCTGCCGGTGGACTCGACCTGCGGGCAGGCGCACTGCCACGTGGGCGTCCACATCGAGCTGGGCAAGATGGCCCAGCAGACCGATCTCCACTGCGTGACCTGCCACCAGTTCACCGCCAAGGTCCCGCAGCTCGCGACGTACGACTCGGCGAAGGGCACCCTGGTCCCGAACGTCAAGCAATGCTTCGGGTGCCACCAGATGCGCGCGATGCTGGCGTCGTTCGATCCCACGCGCGACCCCCACCGGGGGACGTGCGGGATGTGCCACAACCCTCACGTCCAGGCCCGCGCCGCCGACGCGGCGAAGACCTGCACGTCGGCCCAGTGCCACTCCACCTGGCGGAACGAGCCCTTCCATGCCGGCGCCCGGCACCGCGCCATCGCCGGTCCCGGCAACTGCCTGGTCTGCCATCAGCCGCACATTTGGAAAGTGGATCCGAGCGACTGCGCCGGCTGCCACGCGGCGGTCCGGGCCCGGCGCGCCGGGGGCGGCAAGCTCGCGCCGCCGGTGCCGTTCGACACCACGAAAGCCAAGGCCGGAATCTCGATGCGTCCGCCGCCGGAGCCGCTTCCCAAGGGCAAGGGTGACGCCCGGCTGCCGGATCCTCCGGCGCCTCCCGTCGTCGCGGCCCCCGATTCCTTTCCGCACGCCCCCCACAAGTCGCTCGCCTGCATCACCTGCCACTCGTCCCAGCGCGAGCACGGCCTGCTGACCTTCCAGCCGCCGCGCGGCTGTCAGATCTGTCACCATCAGGGCGCGGACACCGCGACCTGCGCCCGCTGCCACTCGGCCGATTCGCTCGCCCACCCGGAGTCGGTGACGGTCCGGGTCGCCGTGGCCAACGCCCCGCCCCGGGAGCACGCGGTGCGCTTCTCTCACGCGACGCACCAAGCGCTTCGCTGCGTGACCTGCCACACGACCGCGGTCTCGATGGATCCGGCGCCAGAGACCCGAACCTGCGCGTCGTGCCACGAGAGCCACCACACGGCGAACCGCGCGTGCGTGGTCTGCCACACGGATACGGCGTCTCCCGCGGTCCGGGCGGCGCACGCGCCGCCCGCCGACGCGCACGGCTCCTGCGCGGCGTGCCACACCCCCGCGGCCGTCGCCGGGCTGGTGCCGGACCGGGGGCTCTGCCTGTCCTGCCATCCGTCCCAGACCAACCACCACCCGGAACAGGCGTGCGCGGGCTGTCACCGCACCGGGGGCGCCGGGTGATCCGCGCGCGGCTCTCCTTTCTTCTGGCCGTCCTGATCCCCGGCGCGGTCCGGGCGCAGGGGTACCGCCTGCGCGTGGACCTTCGGGGCCAGGCGGTCTCGTACCGTGGCGTCACGCTCGACAGTGTCCCGGTCGGCGACACGGTGCCCGGGGTCGGCGGCGGACCGGTTACGCCGGACGGCATCGCCGCGCTCTGCGTCCAAGGCGAAGCGTACTGCTCGTTTTACCGGCCCGGCGCTCCCCAGCGCAGCGACCCGGTCAGCACCACCGCCGACTTCACGGCCTGGGGGTTCGGACTCCCCGGACTCTCCCTGCACGTGCTGGCCCGGGGCGGCGCCGACCTGGGGGACGCGGCCGTCAGCTGGCCGGGCACGACGCCCGCGGTGCAGCTCCTCGAGGGATACGCGGAATACGCGCAGCCCCGCTACGTGATCCGGCTCGGACGCCAGACGCAGGCCGCGCCGATCGGCTTCACCGGCTTCGACGGCGCGAGCGCCACGGCGCGGGACGCGCGGCTGGGCCTCGACGCCACCGGCTACCTCGGCTGGGGACTCGCGGACGCGTCCGCGCTTCCGGTGACGAGCGCGGCGCTGAACCCGCTCGACGACTTTCAGCCGGTGGAGCGGCAGCTGGTGGCGGGCGCGGCGCTGGGATTCCGCAGCGCACCCTTCGATGTGCGCTGGTCCTACGAGCGGCAGGTGGATCGCCGGTCGGACTATTTCGTGTCCGAGCGGACCCGGGTCGACGCCGCGCTGCGCCCGCTCGCGGGATGGAGTCTCACGGCGAGCGGCATGTACGATCTGGCCCAGGCGCTGTGGGGCAACGTCGACCTCCGCCTCGCGTGGCAGGCGCGGTCCGGCCGGGCGGACGCGGCCGTCGGGGTGAGCCGGTACCGCCCCGACTTCGACCTCTGGACCATCTGGGGCGCGTTCAGCCCCACCGCCTACCGGTCCCTCGACGGATCCCTGGACCTGGTCCCCTGGCGGGCGCTGACGCTCCACGTCACCGGCCAGGTCTACAAGTACGATCCGACGGGGGCGAGTGCGCCGCTGGTCGACGTGCAAAGCTCGGGGTGGCGCTTCGCCTGGGACGGGGCGTACACCCTTTCGGCCCGCTGGCGGCTCGACGCCGGATACCACGCCGAGTTCGGCCCGGGCGCGTCGTCACGGGGATTCACCGGGGGGGCCGCCTACGCGCTGGGCGAGCGCGTCAACCTCTCGGCCCACGCGGGGACCCTCGATACGCCCCTCGAGTTCCGCGTGGATGACGCCTCGGTCTGGATGCTGGGCGCGGCGGTGGCCTACCGGCCGTCGGGCCGGTGGAGCCTCGACGCCGACGCGACCCGGTACGCGGAAAACCGGAAACGCCCCGACGCCGCGGGCTTCGACTGGAACCAGCTGCGGCTCTCGGCCCGGGTGACCCTTTACTTCGGCAGCGGGACCGGCGCGGGCGGCGTGCCCGCGGCGGTCGGCGCCATGCCGGAGGGGCCGAGATGACCCGCGCCCTCCTGTGCGCGCTCGCGCTGTGCTTCGCCGGCGCCCCCGCTCGCGCCCAATTCGATCACGCGAAGCACGCCAAGGTTTTCCCGAGCTGCGTCGGATGCCACGCCGGTGTGGCCCGCGCCGGAGCCCCGTTGTACCCGGACTCGGCCGCCTGCGCGGCCTGTCACGACGGGACGGTGGAACGCCGGGTCCCCTATGCCGCGCCCGCGGAGAGCCTGCGCACCAACCTGCGCTTTTCGCACCTCACCCACGTCGCGAAGGCGCCGCGTGCGAAGTGTGTCTCCTGCCACCAGGACGCCGATACCCTGTGGATGGCGGTCCGCGCTCCGGTGGTGAGCCGCTGCCTCGACTGTCACGGGATCCGGACCGCTCACCTGGACGCGCCCGACACGGCGTGCGCCACCTGCCACTACCCCCTGGCATCCGCCCCGCGGCTCGCCCGCGCGGATGTCGCCCGCTTCCCCGAGCCACCGTCGCATCGCGCTTCCGGCTTCGCGGGTGGCGGCCACGGCGTCCTGGCGAACGCCGGCACGCCGGTCGCGGCGAGCTGCGCGACCTGTCACTCCCGGAGCTTCTGTCTGGAGTGCCACGTCGATGCGCCGGAGCGCCCGCAGATCCAGGCCCTGGCCGAGGATCCCCGCGGTGACGCGATCGCGGTGACGCTCCAGCCGCCCGTCACGCACGCCGGCGCCGACTTCCTGCGGACCCACGGCGCCGCGTCCCGGCTCCCCAGCGCCACCTGTGCCACGTGCCACACGCGGGAGAGCTGTCTCACCTGCCACGTCGCCACGCCCGCGGTCGCCGTGGCCCTGCATTCCGCCGAACCGGGCCGCGGCGCGGGCGCCCAGCTCAGCCGGCACCGGCCGGCCTGGCACACCGCGGATTTTCAGCGGCACCACGCCCCCTCCGCCGAGACCGCGGTCCAGACGTGCGCGGCCTGCCACACCCGCCGTGATTGCCTCCAGTGCCATCGTCCCGACGCCGCCGGCGCCGGCGCCTATCACCCGGCCGGGTTCCTGAGCCGGCACCCGGCGGCCGCGTACTCCCGGGAATCGTCGTGCAACACCTGCCACAACCCGGGACAGTTCTGCGTGAGCTGTCACAAGAGCGCCGGACTCGTCGCGACGGGCACCCTGGGCTCCGGCTATCACGACGCCAACCGCTTCTTCCTGGCCGGGCACGGCGTCGCCGCACGCCAGAGCCTCGAGACGTGCACCAGTTGTCACGTCGAGCGGGACTGCCTGACCTGTCATTCGGCCCTGGGCGGCCGGCGCTTCGATCCCCACGGACCGGGATTCGACGCGGCCCGGATGATCAAGAAGAACCCCGAGGTCTGCACCGCCTGCCACGGCACCAGCATCCCCACACAATGAAGAACGGGGTTCGAGCCGCTCATCACGGGTTCACGCTGGTTTCAAGACCACGGCGCTATCCTCCCGTCGTACTCTAACGGAGGCAAACGCCATGTTCTCGATCACGAAGCGCCCCACCGATCCCATGCTCGACCTGCTCTATCGTCTGGAGCAGCGCATGGGCCGCGTGCTCGAGCCCTTCCGCAGCTTCGATTGGGAAGTCGGTGAGCCGTCGTCGGCCTGGGTGCCGCCGGTGGACATCGTGGAAGAGCCGGAAACGATGAAGATCACGGCCGAAATCCCGGGCGTGAAGCCCGAGGACGTGAAGGTGACCGTGACGGATAACCTCCTGACCCTCAGCGGCACCAAGCTGCAGGTGAAGGAAGAGAAGACGGCGAAGCTGCATCGGTTCGAGCGCGATTACGGTGCGTTCCAGCGCACCTTCACCCTTCCCGCCACGGTCGATGGGAAGGGCGTCAAGGCGGCATATGCCGAGGGCCTGCTGACCATCACGCTGCCCAAGATCGAAACCGCCAAGCCGCAGACCGTGTCGATCGACGTCGTGCCGGCGAAGAAGTCCTGAGCCTTCCGGTCGCGACGTTCCACCTCCTCCCGGAGAGCCTCCGGGAGGAGGTATGTTGTCGGTTCACCACCCGGGAGCCACGATGACCTGTCCGTCCTGCGGCGCCACCATTCCCGATACGGCCCAGTTCTGTCACAAGTGCGGATCTCGCCTCGGCGCGACCGCCGCTTCCGGCGGCGGCTGGCGGGCCGGGGTGCCCTGGAGCCTGGGGGGCTTCGTGGTGGGTGCCCTGGTGGGCGTCCTCGCCGGCGGCGCGATCCACCGGCCCCCGGCGCCGGTCGCAGGCGAGGAGGCCGCCGCCGCGCCGCCCGCGATGCCGGCGGTGAGCGGTGGCGGAGCGGCCGCCGTCGACATCGCCAGCATGACCCCGGACGAGCGGGCGCGGCGGCTCTACACGCGCGTGATGAGCCTCCACGCCGCGGGCAAGACGGACTCCGCGGAGTTCTTCCTGCCGATGGCGTTGCAGGCCTACGCGATGTTGCCGGATCGGAACGCGGACGCCCACTACCACATCGGCGTGCTCGAGCTGGCGTCCGGCAATCTGCCCGGGGCGCTGGCGGAGGCGGACACCATCGCGCGGCTGGTGCCGACGCACCTGTTCGCCGACATGCTGCGGGCCCGGGTGTACGGACTGCGGAAGGACACGAAGGACTATCAGACGGCGTGTCGCAGCTACCTGAAGCACGAAGCGGCCGAGATCGCCAAGAAGCGCCCCGAATACACCGAGCATTCCGGCGCGATCGCCGCCTTCCACGAGGAAGCGTCGGGCGCGGTCACGACCTCCGGCGGAACGAGGGGCTGACCCTCCTCAGGCCGCGGCCGTCCGCTCGACGGGGCATTCTCCGTTGCGGAGCGGCGAGAGCCGCGGCTCCGCGCCCAGCCAGTAGAGCCCGTTCGCCATGATGCAGAAGCCCGTGGACGCGAACCACACCATCGCGCCCCCCACGAACGCCGTGAAGGCGAGGAACCAGGGCGTCCAGACGAGCGAAAGCACCGACGCCACCGAGATGTTGATCCCCACCGCCAAATAGATCCGCCGCTCCAGATACCACGCGTCGGTCTGCATGAAGTACCAGCGGGACATTCCGGTCCGGCCCAGCTTGGGCTTGAAGCCCAGCCGGTAGAGGATGTTGCCGACCATGCAGAAGCCGGTGAGGGCCACCGTGATCGACGCCAGGCCCGTCACGATCACACCCAGGACCAGGAGGGGTTGCACCCACAGGGCGAGCGCCGTGAACGTGAGCAGAACGACGCCGGCGATGAGCCAGACCGTCCGCTCGATGTACCACCGATCGATGGGAACCATGTACACGCCGGAGCGAAGCGCCATACGGACCTCGGAAGTGCGGTGAGCCTGATCGCGTGAACCCTGCGAGTATATCGCGGCGCCGGCCCGAAATCTCTCGATCAGTATGAAGATTTCTTCATATTGCTCGCGGGCGTCCCCACATCCACCACCCGCTACCCTCCCACGCGATCATGTCCACCTCCCGCTTCCTCGCGGCCAATCCCATCGTCGCCATCGCCGGGCTCGGGCTCACGGCCGGAGGGGTGGCGCACGTTGCATTTCGCGCCGCCGGGGTCGCCGGCTGGTGCTGGCTCGCGGTGATCGTAGGCGGCGGTACGCCGCTCGTGTGGAAGACGATCGTCGGACTGGCCCGCGGCCGATTCGCGGCCGACCTGGTCGCCGCGCTCGCGATCGTCACGGCCGCCGCCGTCGGGCAGTACTTCGCCGGGGCGGTCGTCGTGCTGATGCAGGCCGGCGGTGAAGCCCTGGAACGGCACGCGTTCGCCCGCGCCTCCGACTCGCTCGAAACCCTGCTGGCCCGCGCCCCCCGCGTCGCCCGCCGGCTCCGGAACGACGTCGCCGCGGACGTGCCCGTGGAGGCCGTCGTTCCGGGAGACCGCCTGCTGATCCGCACCGGCGATCTCGTCCCGGTCGACGCGACGGTGCTCGAAGGCCGGTCGGCGGTGGACCAATCCGCGCTCACGGGAGAGCCGCTGCCGCTCGCCGTGGGCCCGGGCTCCACGCTGTTGTCGGGGAGCGTGAACCTCGACGGGGCCCTGACCGTCCGCGCCGACCGGCCCAGCGCCGAAAGCCAGTACCAGCGCATCGTCCAGCTGGTGGAGAGCGCCCGTCGCGAGCGCGCGCCGATTCAACGCCTGGCCGACCGCTACGCCGTCTGGTTCACTCCGGTCACACTCCTCGCCTGCGGCGCCGCGTGGGTCGTCACCCGCGACATGACGGGGGTGCTGGCGGTGCTCGTCGTCGCCACGCCCTGTCCCTTGATTCTCGCCACGCCGGTGGCCGTGATCGGCGCGATCAGCCGGGTCGCCGACCTCGGCGTCATCGTGAAGACCGGCGCCGCCATCGAGCAGATCGGCCGGGCGCGGGTGGTCGTGTTCGACAAGACCGGGACCCTCACCCTCGGGCGCCCGACCGTGCGGCGGGTGGTGGCGGAGCCGGGGTTCGACCGGGGCGACGTTCTCCGCTATGCCGCGGCGGTCGAGCGCCGGTCGGCCCACCATCTCGGCCAGGCCATCGAGGAGGCGGCCCGGCAGGACGGGGTCGCGCACACCACGGCGGACTCGGTGCGGGAATGGCCGGGGTCAGGGGTCGGCGGGCGGGTGGACGGGTCCCGGGTGCTGGTGGGGTCCTCGGCGTTCCTGGCCGCCCAGGGCATTCCCGCGTCGGACGGCGACCCCGAGCGGACCGCCGCGTACGTCGCGGTCAACGGCCGGATGGCCGGCGCGATCGAGTTCGCGGACCGGATCAGGCACCAGGTCCCGGCCCTGATGCAGCGGCTCGCGGTGCTCGGCGTCACGGACACGGTCATGCTCACCGGGGACCGCGAGGCCGCGGCGCAGGTGATCGCCGCGCAGGCCGGGATCCGCACCGTGCGGGCCGGCCTCCTGCCGGCCGACAAGGTCACGGCCGTCATCGCCCTGAAGAAGCGGGACCCGGCGGGCGTCGTGGTGATGATCGGCGACGGCATCAACGACGCGCCGGCCTTGGCCGCCGCGACCGTCGGCGTGGCGCTCGGCGCGCACGGCGCCGCAGCGTCGGCCGAGGCCGCCGACATCGTGCTGCTGGTGGACGACATCGGCCGGGTGGGCGATACGGTCGCCATCAGTCAGCGGATGCGCCGGATCGCCCTTCAGAGCATCGGCGCGGGCCTGGGCATCTCGGCCGCCCTGATGGCGGTCGCGGCTTCGGGGCATCTCACGCCGCCCCTGGGCGCGCTCCTCCAGGAGGCCATCGACGTCGCCGTGATTCTCAACGCGCTCCGGGTCCGGACCGGATGAGCGCCTAGTCCTCGATCTTCAGCTCATCCTCGACCGCGATCACGCCGGGAGCGGCCCAGACGGCCGCTTCCACGAGCTCCCGGTCCTTCCACGAGTGCACCTTGCCCCGGAGCACGACGGTACGGTCCCGCGCCTGCACGTCGACCTTCGCGGCATCCAGATCGGCGCGGCGATGCAGCGCCGCCTCGATCTTCGCCTTGATCTCGGAGGCCCGCGCCGGCGGCCGCACGGTGATCAGGTTGGAAACCCCGAGGACGCCCAGCAGCGGACGGACCGCGTCCTCGGCCGCGCCCCGCTGATACTGCGCGTCGACCACGCCCTCGAGACGGATCCAGCCGTCCGAGACGTGCACCCGTACGGTGTCCGGCGGCACCATCGCGTTCCATTGCAGGGCCCGCACCGCCGCCTCCGCGATGTCGGTATCCACTTTTTGATGAGTGACCAGGAGCTTCACATCCAGGTCGTTCACCACGCCCCGCACGCCCCGCACGCGCTTGACGGCCCGCTCGGCGGCCACCTTCTCCGCATAGCTGCGGACCGTGCCGGTGAGCGTCACGACGTCCGCGCTCGCACCGACGGTGATGGCGTCCGAATAGATGCTCGGCTCCCAGTTCAGCTCCTCGCGCACCTGCTGCTCCAGGCTGTTCGTCTCGGACATACGGTCCCCTTTCCCGCCCCCGGCGGTCATGGAAAACGGAGTAACGCGGCCAAGCCGTCGATTTCCCGGGCGACCGTCGGATCCTGGATGACGATCACCTGGGCGCCCTGCCGGACCGCTTCCCGGGTCGCGGCCCGGACGATGTCGGCGACTTCGCGGGGGCCCCCCTCCCCGCGGCATTCGGCGGCCGTGAGCACCAGCCGGCCCGACTGGAGGCACCGGTATCCGGCGCCGCGGGCGTGGGGGTGCGTCACCAGCGTGCGGACCTGTCCGTGCGCCAGGGCCCGCAGCGTTTCCCGGAGTCCGTTCGTGGCGCGCCCCGTCCCGAGACCTTCGGCGACCGCGGCCATGATGGTCTGCTCCGCCTCGTGGTGGTGGTGCCGCTCCGCCTCCCGGGCGGCGGCCGCCACGATGGCCGGGGTCGCCTCGAGAGGATTGAGCTGCTCGGCGCCGATCACCCGGGAGCTCAGGTCGACGGTGAGGTGGTGCCGGAACACGGTCGCCATCGGCCCCGGCCCCGCGATGAACAGGTGGTCGCCCGGATGCCCGACGAGCTCGGCGGTGAGCACTTCCGACACCGCGCGGAAATGGCGCCGGCACTCTTCCTCGAGGCGCTGGTGATACGCGTGCTCCCCCCCGCCGGGGGCGCCGTGGCGGTCGCTGTGGAACCGGCCCCCGCGCGTGGCGGGAGACGAAATGTCGGCGATTTCGACGGCATCCTGGGCCGTCACGGCGAACACCCGGGCGTGGGACCGGTCCAGCACCACCGCGAGAACCCGCGGGGACGTCCGGCCGACGCGCGGCCGGGAAGCGAGAGGAGAGGTCATGGGGGAAGCTTGCGGGGGCGCCGGTGAACGCAGAGTGAAGGACCCGCGAAGATGCCTCAATGACGGGACGCTCCCGGCCCCTTCATCGTGCATTCACGTCCCCTCGGACACCCTTCGGTACCCGATCGAAGGAGCCCCCATGCGCGTCGCCGAGCTGATGCGGACCAACCTGAAGACCGTCGCCGCCGAAGCCACGATCGCGGACGCGGTCTGCCTGTTCGCCGACGCCCGCGTGTCCGCCCTGCCGGTGATCGACCGGTTCGGCCGGGCGGTGGGGATCGTCACGACACGAAACGTTCTCGAGGCCGAGCGGCGCTGCAGCGACCCGGCGAGCCGGGACCAGCTGTTCGAGCGGACGCTCGTCCTCGAGATCATGACGCCGTGGCCCGTGACGGTGGGCCCGGACGTGGACGTGCGGGACGCCGCGCGGCAGATGCTGTATCTCGACGTCCAGCGGCTTTTCGTAGAACGGGACGGGGCCCTCGTCGGGGTCATCTCGCAGACCGACATCGTCGGTGCGGTGGCGACGGCCGGGGTCTAGCCCGTCGCCCCGCTCCGGCGGCATGTTTGAGAGCGTGAAGCGCGGCCCGCGACCAAAGCCCCCGGCCAAGTCCGCCCCGCCGCCCGCGGACGTCGTGCGGGTCCGGGACCGCTTCGAGCACCTGCTGTCCGCGGGTGTCGAGATTTTTTCGCAGCACACCCTCACCGCGGTACTCCAGCAAGTGGTCGACGCCGCGCGGGAGGTGGTGGGCGCCCGGTATGCGGCGCTGGGGGTTCTGTCCCCGGACGGCGCGTCGCTCTCCGAGTTCGTCACCTCCGGTATGACCGTCGAAGAACGGGCGAAGATCGGCGCGGCGCCGCAGGGTCACGGGCTGCTGGGCGTCATCATCCACCAGCCCAAAGCGATCCGGGTCCCCGACATCGCGGAGCACCCCCAGAGCGCCGGGTTCCCCCGGCACCATCCCCCGATGCGCTCGTTCCTCGGCGTGCCGGTGCTGGCCCGGGGCCGCGGGAACACGGTGTTCGGCAATCTTTACCTGACGGAAAAGATCGGCGCGGACCGGTTCGACGACGAAGACGAGGCCATCGCGACCCTGCTGGCCTCGTCCGCGGCGGTGGCCATCGAGAACGCGCGGCTGTCCGAAGAGACGCAGAGCCTCCTGGCCCAAGTGCAAAGCATGCAGCGCCAGCGCGATCTGTTTTTCGCCATGATGAACCACGAGCTGCGGAACTCGCTCACCGGCGTGTTCGGGTGGGCCGAGATGCTGGTCCGGGCCCGGGATGGCGGGCCGGTGCCGAAGGCCGCGCGCGAAGTGTACGACGCGGCCGAGCGCACCATCGGCCTGCTGAACAATTTTCTCGATCTGACCCGTCTCGACGCCGGGAAGGTCCGCCCGGTGTGGCGCGAGCTGGACGCCGCCGCCGCCGCGGCGCAGGCGGCCTCCACCATCCGCCTGGCGGCGGAGGCCAAGCAGGTGACGGTCGTCACCCGCTGCCCCGCCGATCTCCCCCACGCCGTGACGGACCAGGTCCGGGTCCAGCAGATCCTCGTCAACCTGCTGTCCAACGCGGTGCGCCACACGCCCACGGGGAGCACCCTGACGCTGTCGGTCTCCGCGCGAAAGAGCGTCCTCGAATTCCGGGTCGCCGATCAGGGCCCGGGCGTTCCCGAGTCCATCCGCGCCGGCGTCTTCGAGCCCTTCGAGCGGTTCGATCCCCATTCCGGGATGGGAACGGGCCTGGGCCTTCCCGTGTCCCGGCGACTCGCCCATGTGCTGGGTGGGGAGCTGACCGTGGAGCGCTCGGGCCCTTCAGGCGCCACCTTCCTCCTGACCCTGCCCCTCCAGCCTCCGGAATCGTGAAGCCCTCTTCAGGGAATCTTTAGAATGGGCTCACCCGGTCCGGCATAACCTGCCTTCAAGTCCATTTCATGGGGATGGTATGAAGCTGCTGGTGGTGGAAGACGACCGAAAGGTCGCGGGATTCATCGAGCAGGGTCTGCGGGAAGAAGGCTACGCGGTGGACGTGGCCGGCGACGGGGAGCAGGCGACTATGCTCGCGCACGTCAACGACTATGATCTCATCCTGCTCGACCTGATGCTCCCCAAGAAGAACGGGCTGCAGGTGGCGAGCGAGCTCCGCGGGGAGGGCCGGTCCACGCCGGTCCTGATGCTGACCGCCCGGGACACCTCCGAGGACGTGGTCCGCGGCCTGGACGCCGGCGCCGACGACTACCTCACCAAGCCCTTCAAGTTCGACGAGCTCCTGGCCCGGGTGCGCGCGCTGGTGCGCCGGGGCGGCGCCGGACGCACCGAGCTCCTGGCCTACGGCCCGGTGACGATGGACCGGCTGAAACACAAGGTCCTGGTCAAGAGCAAACGGCTCGAGCTCACGCCGAAGGAGTTCCAGCTCCTCGAGCACTTCCTGCTCCATCCCGAAGCCGTGCAGCGTCGCACCGAGCTCCTCGAAAAGGTCTGGGACATGCACTTCGACCCGGAGAGCAACGTCGTGGACGTGCATGTGGGCAACCTGCGGCGGAAGCTCCAGGAGGCCGCCGGCGTGCAGCTGATCCGCACCGTCCGGGGCGTGGGATTCATCCTGCAGCAGAGCGACGACACCGAGAACTGAAGGGCACCTGACCACGAGGAGGCCGTCCATGCCGGACCATTCGCCGTCGGGTGGGCAGCACCCGAAAGGCACCCTCGCGATCATCGGCCTGTACGGGCTTCTCTTCGCCCTGGGCTGGTTCGCGATGTACGTCCTGATTTACCTCCGCCGCGGGGCGGTGACCCCGTGAAAGTCGACTTCTACGAAAAGATCTGGCTCTGGGCCGCCACGGTGCTGATCATCGCCTTCGCGACCACGGTGCTGTTCGGCGCCGTCGCGGAAGGCTTCGCCCCGCCCAGCCACGTCGAGACCATCAATCCGGCCACGGTATGGTCGGATCCCCGGTTCGCGAACCGCGGGGTGACGGTCGACTCGACCCACGTGACGGTGGTGGCGATCGGGATGACGTTCGCGTTCCTGCCCGGCGAGATCCACGTGCCCGCCCACCGCCCGGTGACCTTCCGGCTCACGTCGGCCGACGTGACCCACGGGTTCGAGATCGTCGGCACCAACGCGAACACGATGCTGATCCCCGGTTACGTGAGCCAGTTCACGGTGACGTTCGACACGCCGGGGGAGTATCTCATCGTCTGCAACGAGTACTGCGGGCAGGGCCATCACACGATGTCCGGCAAGCTCATCGTCGAGGAGGCCGGAAAATGACCCGCGACGACCGGCTGTCCGTCGCCCATCTCTGGGTGGCCATCTCCGCGTTCGGCGTGGCGGCCTGCATGGCGCTCATGCAGGCGCTGTCCCGCGCCAACCTGGACCTGCCCTGGCGCT
>Ga0335069_10006234_pt1 | contig 17369 bp, 13 predicted proteins | sample Lox_Sample_11_FD_206714 | JGI IMG/M metagenome (GOLD analysis project Ga0335069, IMG submission 206714) | Soil microbial communities from Loxahatchee National Wildlife Refuge, Florida, United States - Lox_Sample_1.1 | ecosystem: Environmental > Terrestrial > Soil > Wetlands | place: USA... | reverse complement strand
TGATACGGGAAGTTTTCGTGCGCCTTAGGAATTAGTCAGGATTGCCCGGTAAGGGTCTTTGTATCAATCTTGCAGCTGTCCGCAACGGAGCTCAACCCGTCCACCGCAATTTCGCCAGCTCTCAGCCGCAAGGAGTTTCCCGATGCTTAGCTACAAATCTGTGCTCACTTCTGTCTTTATTCTGAGTTTCAACTTGGTTGCTTACACGCAAACGGTCAGCTTCAACACTTACCGCAGCGGCCGATTTTCCAGTACCCACGCTGATTTCAATTCCGATGGGAGAGAAGATTTCATCAATGGCCACGGCTGCCCGCGAGGAGACTTTGGAATCGTGCTCTCCACCCCGTCTGGTTACGCGCCGACGGCCTGCTATTCAACACCAAGCGGCACTTTGGTCAATTACGCGATAGGTGATTTCAACGGTGATGGCAATGCAGACGTGGTCGTCATCGACGATAGTCAAAACTTTTACGAATATTTGGGCAGCCCCTCTGGCGTACTGCACTTGCAAGAGACCTTCACTGCAGGAACCGACCTCTTTTCACTGCTTGCTGCTGACGTCAATCACGACGGGAATATCGATTTGCTCTTTTGGGGGTCGGATTACAATCTCTGGGTCTGGTTTGGCCATGGCGACGGAACATTTACGCAAGGTCCTTCCACGCCAATGAGTGACGGCGGTTACCTTAAGGTCGGCGATTTTGATGGTGACGGCAACGCTGATGTTTTCGCTGAAGTTGGCGGCGAAGACGGGGCCGGACTGCAGGTCTTCTATGGGGATGGGACTGGGCATTTCCAGGCGTCGGCACCGTGGTCTGATAGTGTCGGTTACAACGTCTACGATCTCAACGGGGACGGCAAATCCGACCTGGTAGGCGATCCATTTATGTTCGGTATCAACGGAAATACCTATTTCGATAAGGCCCAGGTTCTCTACGGCAACGCCAGTCGCAATCTTAGAGAGGACGAAATCGCGCTCGCGCATTGCGACCCATGGGGTACGGGCCCGGCTGTCGCAGACCTCAATGGTGACGGAATCAACGATTTCGCTTTGGTCGAAGATCAGGACTGTAAGGGTGACCCGCCAGATACTTTCAACGCGCGAGTTGGCAACTCCGATGGAACTTATCAGCCGGAACAACTTCTCTTTACCGGCCCTATCCAGGAACTACTTGGTGGGCCCGACGTCGTTCGCGCGGACCACAACAATAAAGCGGACCTGGTTCTGCGCAATTTCGGTCCTAACGATCCGTATGTGACTTATCTTTTTCAGAACACCACAAAGGGCAACTTCCCGCTGTGTAATCCGCCGGACGCCTACACAGGAATTGCACTCTGTTCACCGACCACCAGCGTAGTGAGTTCCTCTCCAGTTCGCTTCAGCGTTGGGGCTGCGAATCAAACGCCTGGGCGGAAAGTAGAAGTCTGGGTCGATGGGAAGAAGCTGAGCGAACAACTGAAAAACGCGTTTTCGCATTACAGCTTCCTGGATGCGAACTATCAGCTTTCGAATGGAACGCATAAAGTGACCGTGTTCTCCGCCGGTTGGGACAATCTGCTCGCGAGCACAACGTTTTCTCTGACCGTTGGCAGTTCGACTTGCGCAGTTCCACCTTTGCCGGGCGTGAACGCCTGTAGCCCCTTAAACAATGCTTCGGTCAGCTCACCCGTGCTTGCCTGGGCAAGTGGAACCGCGAGCGGTACGGTGGCTCGAATGGAGGTTTGGGTGGACGGCGTCAAGAAGTTCACCGCCAAGGGAACAAATACGCTGAAGACGAACATCACCCTCAGCTCTGGAAAGCACAAGTTTGTCTACTACATCGTGGACACGGATGGCGCGAAGTGGCAACAAACGGTTTATGCCGCCGTGCGCTAATCTGCGCAGTGCGTGGCCCTCGGTCTTATTGCGATAGCAACCATGCCGGGCTGATCTGCGAAACCAGAATCGTCCCAAATCCGCGCGGCCTGCGCTGGGTCTCGACCTCGGATCCGGGCACTACTGGCTCTTTCCGCTTTTCTTCAGTATCGACCGAGAAGAGCATGAAGTGATCGAAGGTGTGCCGGCGGTAGTAGCGATGTTTGAGAAAGTCGAAATAAAGATCGGCGTTCTTCGGCAGCCACAGGTCTTGGTTCTGCTTGGTGAAATGCACTGGGCCGTAGTCCACACTCCAGTGCTGGCTGAATAGCTGAATTTCCGGAATAGGACGGACCAGGTCCGACTCTAAGCGAACGATCTGGAAATTGTCCGCACCGATCCAGGCTCGGCCCTTTACGCTAACCGGGAATACGTGCCCGTTCACCACATATTCCTGGGTGTGGTGAGGCTTGTCCTCGCGCTGCTGGAAGTGCACCAGCCAGGTTGCGGCACCATTCCACGAACCCAGCCCTTCGCACTTCATTTCGAAGTTGTCACGAAGTTCCGGGTGGAAAACAAATGCCAGCGCGGGCAGACCGCGAGTGGCGATATGATCCGGAAAATCTTCTCCCTGGCTCTTCCAGGTGCGGTACTCGTCCACCAGCAAAACTCCAGGTTTCTTTTCTGTGATTGCGGCGACGTAGTCAAACTTTAGAGAAGTTCGGCTCTTAGGAACGCCAAATTCGTCGAGGTCCTCGTGAATCATGCTTTCGGTAGCATCGAATCGCGAGAGTCCGTCAACTAGTTCCTTTACTCGCTCACCCGCTTGCTCAATCACGCGATCTGCTGGGCAATTCACTCCGGGTGCGACCGGAGGTTGGCTTGCATCCACTCCGATGGGATGCCATGTCTGAATCGAAGTAACCGGGGACATGGCCGACACCAATTTATCCATGTCTCCAAGTACCTGCGCCAAGTCCTGACTTTCGGCAGCCTGACTAATTTCGGTTCGCTTCAGGTTGGTCAGGATATCGCGGACGTCTGCCAAGTCAGGATTCGACGTGTCTTTCTCTAGATAATTCTGCAATATCGCAATGGCCTCATCCTTCTTCCCCAAATGGGTGTCCGCTTCGGCCAGCAAGATCGCTGCGGCGGAGCTTGCGCCATGACTCTTCTCAACCGCCAGTTCAGCCTGCTCTTTCGCTTTTTGCGGTTCGTTTTGCTTGAGGTACGACTCGGCCAGCAGATTATGCGCATTCCAGTTTTCCGGATCCATGCGAACCGCTTCCTCCAACGTCTTGGCAGCAGATGCGTAGTCCTTGCTTCTTAACTGAGTTCGGCCCAGCAAAGTGAACGCCTGAGTGTTTTGGGGGTCGGCTTTGGTTGCAGCCACCAAGTGGGCTTGAGCGCGGTCAAAGTCACTCCTGCGAAAATAAAACGAGCCATAAACAAAATTAACTTCGCTGCTGGCTGGCGCCTGCTGGTACGCGTTCGCCAGCTTTTTCTCGGCATCTTTCATCTGACCCGATTCAAGGTCCCGAACGGCACGAGCGAGGTTCTTTCGAACTTTCGAGGGCAGTGGTTCCTGGCGCGCGGTGCTCCCCTCACCCGTTCCCATGTCAGCGCCCCGGTGCTCACTGGCTTGCGTTGCTTTGGCTTCTGGAGGGCGCGATTGGGCCAGCGCAGAACTACCGGCGCACAAAGAAATCGCAAGGCAGATACCGGTCATTTGGCGGGAAAGTCTGAAAGTGAATCGTGACGGGTCGACGGAGGTTGATGCAGAAGAAGTGGCGTTCATCCCGAGCACCTCAATAATCTGACGCACCTTCCCAGATTTCGTTATCTGATTAAAGCCGCATCAGCTAGGCAATAAACAGCCTGTAAAAATTGCAGGGAGAAGTATAAGCCCGAAATCTGTCAGGGAAACAAGAAAAAAGCCGCGATGAACTCGCGGCTTTGTTGAGGCGGTGACAATCTGTTACGCGGCTTCTTTGGTGGCCAAGGAACCAAGGCGACGCCGGTTTTCGGAGGGGTCGCTGACCACCTTCATTTCTTGCCAGTCATAGGCAAGCTCTCGTCCACAATCGAGGCAAACCACATAAGTTCCAGTAAGTGCCGAAGCCGCTGTACGGCGGGCCCCAGAGCGAATCGTAATTGGGAAACTGTAACGTGGATGCAAACAACCAAAAAACGCACTGAAGATCTTGCCAAACATCTTGTTACCTCCCCACCGAACCTGCTGCAACTTTTTTCCTACAGCGAGTGTCGTGGCCCCTTACCATCCACTACTTAGATTCAAGTTCCCGGTAAAAGGTTCCGGTGACAAAAACCCCAGACAGAGACGACAGTCTCGCATCTGTAAGCCACTGTGGATAGTGGGTCAGAAGGCAAAATCGTTTCAGATTATGTTAAGACTTGGATTACTCGACCTTCTGAGGGCCGTCCTTTTTGGCATGGCACTTGGACACAATGGCAGTCCTCAGGCGGCTGCGAAGGTCTTCGGGGAGTTCGTACAGTTGAGAATCGCGGTAGATCTCAATGGTCTTCTTGGTAGTGTCGCAGACAACGTAGCAGTTGTGGCACCAAGCGAGATGGTCTTCCAGTTCTGATTTTGTTCGGTCGTCAATGACGCCGTCCAGGTAGTTGGTTAGTTCCTGCAAAAATTCAGCACACTTCACTGTCGCCCATCTCCGCTCGCAAGTTTTGGCCTCATCTCTGCGCCTTCGCGCCGTTGAAAGTAACGGCTGAGCCGTTCGCGTAACTGTAACCGCGCGCGCAACAGTCTCGACTTGACTGCCGGGATGCTGAGATCGAGCGCATCCGCCGTCTCCTCCGTCGACAAACCTTCTACGTCGCGCAAAACAAAAACGGTGCGAAAACTCGGCGGCAATCCCTGAATAGTACGGCTCAGAATGTCCCGAAGCTCGGCCTGACTGTATTGCTGTTCAGGACTTGGTGTCCAATCCGCAACCTCTCGGGGCAGCGAGTCTTCTTCCGTTTTTACATCTTCATCCAGCGAGACCATGCGCTCGGGCCGACGCCGGCGCAACTTCATCAGCGCCTCGTTGACCGCGATCCGAACCAGCCAGGTATAAAACTTCGACTGACCTTGGAACTGATTCAGGTTGCCATACGCCTTCAGGAAGGCATCCTGGACAACGTCCTCTGCGTCTTCCCGGTTCTGCGTAATGTGTTGAGCGATCCGGAATACATTCCGGTCGTAACGTCGCACCAACTCTTCGAAGGCGCTGACGTCACCGCCTTTGGCCGCCTGAACCAGACTCAGCTCATCGCTGACCGGCTCACTCACTTTTGGTTGGATGGTACTCATTCTGCGTCCGATGCAACTATTTTCACGTAGTTGGCCAGGGGCAAGTTGCTATTCTACTGGTTAACCGACCTTTACGCGTAACTGATTTGACGCTGTTCCCGGGGCAAGGTTCGCAAGGATGCCATGAATCACTGACGATCAGGTACTTAGGTTACTCGGGTATCCGTCCAATACCGCCTATAATCAGGGCTTTGCGGGAGAAAAACGGCAATTCTGCCGCTTCCGACCCGTTCATCAGCTGGCAATGGCGAAAAAACACCCAATCGAGACCGTTATCGAGAAGGCGGTGAGCGAGGTTGTTCAAGCTCACCTCGGTGAAATGCAAGAAAAGCTGGTCAAGCAGGTGCTCGAGGGCGTTTGGCCTTTGATGGGCTCTGCATCCAGCGAAGGGGGCGGCGCTTCGGATCTGCTGAAAGCCATCTCCACGGTCCACGCCGGAACCACACAGAAGGAGATTCTCCGTGCCCTGCTTGACGGCACCGATGGCTATTGTGGGCGAAGCGCCCTGTTCGTCGTAAAGGGCGGCAGCGCGAACGGATGGCAGGGAAGAGCGTTCGATAATAACGCCGATGTCAAAGACTTCTCACTGGACACGACCAGCACTGCACCCGAACAAGTTCTACAAAACCGCACGACCTTCGCGGGTAAGACTTCCGACATGGACGCAAAGTTCGTGTCCCAATTCGGCGCTCCCGCCGAAGATCAGATTCTGCTCTTACCGCTGCACTTGAAAGACAAGGTTGCAGCGCTTGTGTACGCCGATGGTGGGACGGATGCTGGCGGAAAAATCGATGCTGCATCGCTCGAACTCTTGGTATCTGTCACCAGCGCATGGCTGGAAGTAGTTTCACTGAGGAAGCAAGCCGCCAAGGAATCGACAGGAGAAGCCGTCGAGAAATCGGATGCTTCACCAGTGCCTCTTCAAGCGCCGACACAAAGTTTTAACGATCCGTTCGCCGCTCACGCACCCAAGCATGTCATGCCCACGGCTCCAGAGCCTGTGGCCGCAGTATCTGCGGGAGCCGCAGCCGCCGCGGCACCCGCGCCTGACGCCTTCGCGCAAATGTCAGCGGAAGACGCTGACGTTCATCGCAAGGCACAGCGCTTTGCCCGCCTGTTGATGGATGAAGTCAAACTCTACAACCAGGCCAAGGTCGCTGAAGGTCGGAAGAACAAAGATCTGTACGACCGTTTGAAGGAAGATATCGAAAAGAGTCGCTCTACTTACACCAAGCGGTACGGTAGTACCGTTGCGGCAAAAATGGACCACTTTAGCAACGAAGTCATACGCAGCCTGGCGGAAGACGATGCATCGTTGCTCGGTCCGAACTTCAAGCGCTAGTCAACAGGTGTCACCTTCCAGTAACGGTTTTTAATCCCACAACAAGTCCGGATGGAAGATAATCAAGGGCAGTGGTCGTATTGAAGCAATCTCTTTTCTTTTTAATTCTGGCCGCCGCATTCGGGCTCGCACCAGTGTCGGCGGCTGCCGGTTCAGGACAGGCTTCAACTTCGACGGGCACGCCTACCCATAAGTCGTCATCAACTGTTCATAAAAAAACTGTTCCGGCAAAGAAACGCAGTTCACCTCGTCTTCGACGAATGCATGAGGCATTCGTTGCTTCTGCGACCCTGAGGCCGATGGCGCGCCAACTTTTACAAGACCGCTCTCCTGCGGCCTACGCCGGCGTTCAGGCATATGCGGTACGCCACTCGAAAGAGGATGCCGGCGCTCTGGCTTGGCTGGTGATTGGTTACGCGCACACTCTGGACCGAGGCTATGCTCAGGCGATCGACCCATTGAGCCGTGCGAAGCCTCATGCCGGAGATTTTGGCGACTACGTCAGCTATTACTTGGGAACCTCATACCAGCAAACTGGTCGATTGGCGGAAGCGATTGCGACCTTCAGCGCTTTCGACAAGACCTATCCCGAATCACTTCTGACGCGCGATGCGCACATCGTCTATGCGAACGCGCTGGTCGCGGACGGACGTTCCTCCGAAGCTATCGACCTGCTGGAAGCGGATCGTCAGCCGACCCGGGCTGACCTGGAACTCGCTCTTGGCCGCGCCTACCAAGCCGATAACCAACCAGGAAAAGCGCTCGCCATTTTTCGCAACCTGTATTACACGATGCCGCTGAGTTGGCAGGCGAGTCAGGTGGAGGGCGACTTGGACCGGTTGGCGACCGCGTCCCAAGCCCAATCCGTCACTCTGCAATCTCGCATCGCGCGCGCCGACTTGTTGCTCGGCGGAAAACAATACAACCAGGCCGCCAACGAATATCGTCAGTTGATAAACGAAGCTCCTCCGGAGAGAAAGCCGGCACTCGATCTTCAATTGGCAGAGGCATTGCGTCATGCAGGCCAGGGCCGCGATGCTCGCCGCATTTTGGAATCGTTGCCCCAAGGTTCCGCCGACTTCAATGCGCAGAAGCTGTTCAATCTTGGCGAACTCGCGCGAAGTTCCAACGACGACGAGACATTCCTTAAGACGCTCGACCAATTGCGAGCTCTGGCGCCGCAGAGCACGTGGCTGGAGCAAGCATTACTTTCTGCCGGCAACATCTATCTGCTGCGCCGCGATTACGATCACGCCATCGATGCCTACCGTGAGTTGCAGCAGCGCTTTCCCAACGGCGGCCGTGCTTCTTACGCGCATTGGAAGGTTGCGTGGTTGAGCCTCCGTCAGGGTCGAAACGCCGAGGCCCGGCAGGAATTCGAAAATCAAATCGCGCTTTATCCGTCATCTTCGGAAGTGCCTGCGTCACTTTACTGGCGCGCACGCCTTGCCGAAGAGGACAACGATTTTGCGATGGCTCGGGCTTTCTACGTCAAGCTGTCACAACGCTACCGTAATTACTACTACGGCGAGCAGGCACGGCAGCGACTGGCAAAACTCAAAGCCACGACCGACCAGCCGCCGCACTACGCTCTGCTGGACCATATTCCGCCGATAAACGCGACAGACAAAGTAAACGCCGATGCGGTCCCGACCGACGATCTTCGCGTCCAGAAAGCGGAATTGCTCGCCAATGGCGCGTTGATGGACTTTTCGGTGCGTGAACTGCGAGCTGCGGCCGAACAAGACAAGGGCAGCTGGGCTCCGGCGGAAATCGCGCGTTTATATCAGGAGATGGGCCGCTACGACGCGGCCATCGAAACTCTAAAAAGAGCCGCCCCAAACTACTTCGCGGTCGACATTCCGTATCTGCCGCGCTCTTACTGGGAGGGCTTGTTTCCTAAGGCCTTCTGGGGTGATCTGAAGCGGTTCTCGACGACCAATGCGCTCGATCCTTACCTGATCGCCGCCTTGATTCGGCAGGAGTCGGCTTTCAATCCGAATGCGGTCTCTCATGCCAACGCTGTCGGGCTGATGCAGTTGTTGCCCAAAGTCGGCAGGGGAGTGGCCCGCGAAGAAAAACTGAGGCACTTCAATACTCAACAGCTTTTTCTCCCGTCCACCAATCTGCAGCTAGGCACGCGCTACTTCCGAGGCATGGTGGACAAGTTTGGCAGCTTTGAGTACGCACTCGCCGCCTATAACGCCGGAGCCGATCGCGTCACAGACTGGATGGGCCAGGCCAAGTATCGCGACCCGCAAGAGTTCGTAGAGTCTATTCCATTCACCGAAACCCGGGAGTATGTCCAGAACATCCTTCGTAACGCCAATGTCTACCGGCAGTTATACGGAACTCCATAGATACTCTCGCCAGAACTGCGTTCGCAGCGATTTTTTACAACTTTTCACGAGCGGATGCACGAAACCCCGGCTACAATTTTCGGGTTCTGATCACACCAGGAGAGATAGCCATGAAAAAATCTAGCCAGCCAGTGCCCGAGGGATTTCACACTATTACACCCAGCCTGACCGTCCGCAATGGCGACGAGGCCATCGCCTTCTACAAGAAAGCGTTTGGCGCTCAAGAGCGTATGTGCATGCGCAGCCCAGACGGTAAGATCACGCACGCGGAGTTGCAGATCGGTAATTCCATCGTCTTCATGAATGAAGAAAATCCGGCATGGGGATGCAAGTCCGCCCAGACCCTGGGCGGAAACGCGACCGCGTTCTACTTGTATGTCCCCGATGTCGACGCCGCCTTCCAGCGCGCGCTCGACGCCGGTGGCAAAACGACCATGCCAGTGATGGACATGTTCTGGGGGGATCGCATGGGGAATTTCTCAGACCCATTTGGCTTTAGCTGGACCATCGCAACCCACACGCAGGATATGACAGAACAGGAGATGGAAGAGGGCGCAAAGGCGTTCCACGCGCAAATGGCGCAGAAGCAAACCGCGTAAGGCCTTCACCACAGAGGACACGGAGGAGCACAGAGTTTTCCTGTGTACCTCTTTGATCTCTGTGGTGAGCTGTTTTTATACTGACTTTTCCACGGTGGGCGTCTTTGCGAAGAGTATTTCGATCACCAGCAGCCCCGCCCCGCAGACAATCGCACTGTCCGCAACATTGAACGCCGGCCACTGATATTGCCCAACATAGAAGAGAAGAAAATCTACCACGCGTCCGTTTAGCAATCGGTCCCAGAGATTGCCGGCCGCGCCACCCAGAATTAACGCCAGCCCGATGCCGGTCGTCGTCATGGCATGACTGTTTCGCCAGAGCAAGGCCAGAACAATCACCAGCGCCACGATCGAGAACAGCACCAGCATTGCAATCTTCCATTGAGCAGGAGAGTCTGCAAACAGACCGAACGCTGCACCGCGGTTTTCGACATGGGTCAGGCGGAAAAAGCCGGGGATGATCTGAATGCCGTCGTGCAACGAAATGTTCTTCGCGACGGCGGTCTTGGTGATCCGGTCGAGCACCACCACCAAAAGGGCGATCAGAAAATGAAAGCGGCGCATTACGTGAGGTTGGCTCATCGGCACTACGGTTCTTTAGATTCTCTCCGCGTTCTCTCGGTTCCTTAAGATCGGCGCTTTACTCTACACGCGCGATTGTGACCTCAATCTGTTCGCCACCCAGCGCCAGCTTAGCCCCGCCATTCGGCGAGGTAGTAAGCTCCAGTCGCTCTGCCAGCAGTTCATTCCGCAAATATGCTTCATGAGCAACGATCGCTTCCGCAATTTTGGGAGGTGCGAAGTAGCTCACCACGATCCGGTCGGAAATGTTGAGGTTGAGCGCTTTCCGCTGATCTTGGACGAGGCGATTGAAATCCCGAGCCAGGCCTTCTTGTAACAGCTCTGGGGTTAAAGCGGTATCGAGAGCGACAAAAGTCCCCTGGTCGGCTCCGCAGGTCAGGCTTGATGGGCCTTCGTAGGAGAGGACGATCTCGTCCGCTGCCAGTTCAAATGGCTGACCTTCGACTTCCACCGTGTAGCCTCCCTTAACAACCTGAGCTACTGGCGCACTCCCCAGCGCTTGCGTGATCGCCTTCAAATTTTTACCTGCCCGCGGCCCAATCTTCTTTGCATCCGGCTTAACTTTAACTTTGACCAGAGTGGCTTCATCCTCGATTAAAACCAGCTTCTTGATGTTCGCTTCTTCCAGGATCTGGTCAGCATAGTCAGCGTTCTGCAAAACCTTGCGATCGGCTTCGTCCTTCGGACGCACATACAGGGTACTCAGCGGCTGTCGAATCTTAACCTTGCTCTTCGTTCGCATGCTGAGTGCCAGGTTCTTCAGGCGAATAACGGTATCGATGCTACGTTCGAGAGCCTCGTCGATGCTCTTCTCGTCGACCTGCGGATACGAAGTAAGATGCACCGACTCCGGCGCCGACGGGTCTACCGAACAGACAAGGTTCTGATAAATCTCCTCGGTTAAGAACGGGAGCAACGGAGCCATCACCTTGGTTACGGTTAGTAACACGTGATAAAGCGTCTGATAGGCCTCGTTCTCGCTGCTCCAGAAGCGGCGGCGTGAACGTCGCAGATACCAGTTGGAAAATTCCTCATCGAACGTCTGGAACGCTTCGACCACGCGGTAGTGCTCGTAATTTTCGAAAGCATCGCGTGCAGCTCCAACCAGCCTCTGAAGCCGGCTTAATACCCAGCGATCCAGTTCATGAGTAACCGGCAGTGCAGGGCCCCGCGGCTTCCAATTGTCAGCCGTTGCGTAAGTGACGAAAAAACTGTAGCAGTTCCAGTACGTCAGCAACTTCCGGCGCGCTTCACCATCGATCGTTTGCCCGACATTCCCCGTCGGCTTCAGATCGGGGAAATTCAGGTTCTGCGCCGTCTTCTGCTCGGCGTAGATATATCGCATGACTTCGGCGCCGAGCACTTCGGCGGCTTCGTCAAACGCGATCGAATTCCCCTTGGACTTGTGCATCTCCTCGCCGCGAGCATCGCGGACCAGGGCATGTCCGAGCAGGGCTTTGAACGGAGCGCGGTCAGCGATCATCGCGCTCATCGCCAGCATCGAGTAGAACCAGTTGCGGAACTGTCCGGGGAAACTCTCGAGCACCATGTCGGCTGGAAACCATTTCTCCCAGTAGGCCCGATCGGTTGAATAACGCATTGTGCTGAACGGAACGATGCCAGCGTCCAGCCAGGGATTGCCGACGTCCTGTACACGCGTAGCTTTTGCACCACACTTCCCGCAACGAATCTTGACTGCATCGATAAACGGCCGGTGCGGTGAATTTCCCTCGAATGTATCCCAGCCCTCGACCGCCTTCTCTTTCAGTTCTTCCTTGCTGCCAATAACCGTAAACGCGTCGCAGTCGTCGCATACCCAGATCGGCAGCGCTAATCCCCAGAAACGCTTCTTGGAGATCATCCAGTCGCCCATATTATGCAGCCAGTCCAGTTCGCGTGCTTCGCCCTCTCCGGGAATCCATTTGATCGCCGGGACGGTTCTTTCAATACGATCGCGCCAATCCATGCGGATGAACCATTCATCCACCGGCCGAAAGACCAGTTCCGACTTGCAACGCCAGCAATGCGGATAAACGTGCGGATACTTCTCCCGCGCGACCAGCAAGCCCTTCGCTTTCAAAGCCGCAATCACCTGGTCCGCAACTTCATTAGCATTCTTTCCGGTCAGGTCACCAAAGCCTTCCTGAAAGACCGCACTCTCGTCGAGCGGAGCGACAAATGGAAGATTGTTCTCTTTGCCAAGTTCCTGGTCTTCGGCGCCGCAGCCCGGAGCGATGTGAACGAGCCCCGTACCTTCCGCTTCGCTGATTTCATCCCACGCAATGACCCGATGAGCTTCCGCTGCGCTCTTTCCCGCGCCGGTTTCGCCAAAGAGTGAAACGCCTCCGGGTTTTTGCTGAGCGGGCAACTCGTCAAACGGCCCGGTGTACGTCAGACCCAATAGGTCTTTCCCGGGCAATTCCTCCAGCACCTCAACCATGCCGCTGCCTTTCAAAATCGTGCGGATCGACGGCAGCTTGTGCGTCTCGTGCTTGCCTTCAACCTGCAAGTCCTGCACCCGGTCACGCTCAAAGTTGGCCTTCGCGATGTAGTACTTCCACTCGCCGTGCTGCACCTTCACGTAGGTCATCTGCGGATTCACCGCGACCGCCACGTTCGAAGAAAGCGTCCATGGAGTCGTCGTCCAAACCAGCAGGGCAGTCTTGTCCTGGCCCTTGATCGGGAAGCGAACGAAGACCGAACTGTGTTGGGTAATGCGCCGGCCCTCGGCAACTTCCATCTGCGAAAGTCCGGTGCCGCAACGCCCGCACCACGGCATGACATCGTGTCCGCGATAGATAAAGCCCTCGTCGTTGCACTTCTTCAGGAAGCCCCAGATCGTGTAATTATTCTGATCCGAGAACGTGAAGTAGCTCCCGCCGTATTCCGCAGAACCGAGCTTTCGAACCACCTCGCTCGCGCGTGCGGTTTCAGTTAATCCAGTGGGAAGTTTCACCGTGACGTTTGTATCGCCGTCGGCCATCGCATCCCGGAGGGCGAGCAAAACTGCCGGATCGTCCCAATCGCACCAGTAACCCAGGCGGACCGATTGCTCGGTTTGGCGCGCGGCATAGGTCAGTACACGTTCTTTGCAGGCGCGGACAAACTTCTCGATTCCGTAGTCGCGGATCTCGCGCTTCGTGCCCAGCCCGAGGCTTTTTTCAACTTCGACTTCCACCCATAATCCCTGGCAATCGAAGCCGTTCTGATAGCGCAGCTGTTCACCCTTCATGGAGTGATACCGCTGGTACATATCTTTCAGCGAACGTCCCCAGGCGTGGTGCACACCCATGGGATTATTGGCCGTGATCGGTCCGTCGAGAAATGACCAACGTGGCCCCTGGGCATTCTTCTGCCGCAGCTTGTTGAAAATCTGTCTTTCCTGCCAGAAGCGGAGGATTTCGCGCTCCATAGCTGGAAAATCCGGAACTTTTGCAACTTGTCGATACATGGTTCTAAAGGATTTCGGTACTAGCCGAGGGCGGCGACCCTGTGGTTCACGCGCGCTTGGCAGGGGATTAAGCAACTGCCTAATCTTCCCCAAATGATTGATTTCTTTCATTATAGGGAGCCGCGGCAGGAACGTCTATTGACTCCCTGAAGTAACGGTCGGGGTTTGCGAAAAGCAATACGGGATCGACTCGGTTACGTGTACAATTTTGCGTAGGTGACGTTTGCAGCTTGCAAGCATCTAAGTTTGTGACTGTTACTCCCGTGGGGGAGGGTTTGGGGGAGTTGTTTCCCAAGCAACTTAGTGGTGGCGTTCATTCATCAAGCTTAGAAGGAACAGCGGCAGTGTTCCTGCGAGGATTCTTGTCGACATGCCGACATTAGATGTGAAACCCGAGATAGAGCGCGAACCGGAACTGAATTTGCTGATGTCCAACTCTACGTTGGAGCAGCCGCTCTGGAAGTCTCTTTATCGGAGCCTCGATGACTACTTCTTTCCCAAGAAGCAAGCTCCCCTGGTTCTGACTTCCAAGCCGATTCCGGTTAAAGACATTTGGGGATTTTACGATTACAAAAAAAACGGCGCTTTAGGTTCAACGGTAGTTCACGTAATCGCCGTTGTTGTAATCATCGGAGGAACGATCCTTGGCCGGCAGGTAGTGCAACAGATCAAGAAGCCACAGTCGACTGTGACCCTAATTGCTCCGGACGATGTTCCACCCCTTCCTCCATCGAAGACCCAGGCTGGTGGCGGTGGAGGCGGTGGTGACCGCGATATACTCCAGGCGAGCAAGGGCAAACTTCCCAAGTTTTCCATGCAACAGATCGTGCCTCCCATGGTGGTGGTCCGCAACGATAATCCGAAGTTGACTGCCGAACCGACCGTGGTGGTTCCGCCACAGATCAAGCTGGCGATGAACAACATGCCGAACCTTGGCGACCCCATGGCTAAGATTCCGAATGGGCCGCCTTCCAACGGCACGGGTTCCGGCGGGGGCATTGGGTCGGGTAGCGGCGGTGGCGTTGGTTCTGGTTCCGGGCCCGGTGTTGGCCCAGGAACCGGTGGCGGCATCGGCGGCGGAGTGTTCCACGTGGGTGGCGGCGTTTCCGCGCCGCGTGCAACCTATTCGCCTGATCCCGAGTACTCCGAAGAGGCCCGTAAAGCCAAGTATCAGGGAACCTGCGTTCTCTGGTTGATCGTCGGACCCGACGGCAAGCCGCGCGATATCCGCGTGACTCATACTCTGGGCTTAGGCTTGGATGAAAAAGCGATTGAAGCGGTGAAGACCTGGAAGTTCGATCCGGCGATGAAAGATGGCAAGCCGGTCGCCGTAGAGATCAGCGTGCAGGTGGATTTCAGGCTGTATTAGGCTACAGTTCTCCTTGGGAAAAGCGATCGCAAATGCGGTCGCTTTTTTGTTTGGCTAGTTATTCCTTCAGATCGACATGCTCCACGTCTTTGACAGGTAAGCCGAGGAATTGCGGTCCCAACCGCCGGAACTTCTCCACAGAATCAGTGGCGTAGAAAGTCACGCGAGGCAGTTTGCGGCGCTCCAGTTGATCCGGATCGGGCAAGGGAATCCGCCGCACGAGCCGTCCGACCGCGTCGGCGGTCGCGTCGGCTGAGTCCACAATCGTCACATGAGGCGGTGCAACTCGCTGCAGCACCGGCTTCAGCAGAGGATAGTGAGTACATCCCAGAAGCAGGACATCAGCGTTTTCAAACCCGTCGGCAAAAGCCTCTTTCACGTAGATTTTTGCCACCTGCTCTGTTACAGCATGCTCGATCCAGCCTTCTTCTACAAGAGGCACGAAGAGTGGGCACGCTTTCTCTTTAGCTTGCGTGCCACGCGCCTCAAGCGCCTTAAGATATGCGTGGCTGGTAACGGTCGCGTCGGTTCCGATCACGACGACCTTCTTTTTGGCTGAACTCCCGGCCGCTCGATCCGCTCCTGGTTCAACCACGCCCACGACCGGGACGTTGACTGATTTCGTGATTTCATCCAGCGCAAGGGCCGTGGCTGTGTTGCATGCGATCACCAGCATCTGTGCCTGGCGCGCCTGCAGAAAATGAGCCGCTCCAACGGCGTATTTGGCTACGGTCTCGGCTGATTTCGAGCCGTATGGCAAACGCGCCGTATCGCCGAAGTAAACGTAGTCCGCGTGGGGGATCAGCTTGAGAAGGGCCTTGAGAACAGTCAGGCCCCCAAATCCTGAGTCAAAGACTCCGATGCAAGCCCTGCGAGTGGTCATAGGGAACTGGTCATGATAACCGACGGACGGTTCTTCAAGCGGTGATTATCGGTTTCAGACCGTGACTATTTCGAAAAAGACGCGAGCCACTGAAGAAGGAGGAAGACTGCCGTAGCACCAATACAGCAAAGAACGAGGTAATGGCCTATGGTTCCACCATCAATCAAATATAGGCGTAAAGCGCAACCAAGCCAGCATAAATTGCGATTTTCTTCCTCTTCGTCATGCCTCTCGGCACAGGTTGAACTGGTGGTCTGTGTTCCTCTGTGCACTCTGTGGTTAAGCTTTTGCCACATTCCGTAGATCTCTCGTGATCTCAACGGTCTTGGCGCAGCACGGTCCCGGCGGGATCGGAGCGCCATGTGGACACGTTTTTGGATGACCCAAGAACGCGCAGATTTTGTCTGTCGCCTCGGTGGAAAGAATGTGCTCGAACTTGCAAGCCTGCTGTTCAATTTCGGTCTCACTGTCGAGCGCAAGACTATCGGTGAAGAGTCGTTCCGCCAACCGGTGACGTCGAATAATATCCGCGGCGCGCTGTCTTCCACGCTGCGTTAGTTCGACAATCAAACTGCCATCGCCGATTGAAACGCCATCGGGCTTCAACGCGTCATGGCAGGGATTCACGAACCGCTTGTGATCATGTGCCTCGGGTGGATGCGGCGCGGTGCTCACCAGTCCCAAGTCGACCATCTTTTCGACCGCCATGCTTACCGGCAAAGCGCCGTGAACTTCCATACGGCCCACTTCGGCAATCTCGCCATGCTCGCCCAGAACCCACAGTTCTTCGAGCACCTCGTCAAACTGTTCCTCATCCGCCATCGAGAACATGATTTGCGAACTGATTTTGCCGTGATGCAGTTCGATCTGCCGATCGGCTAGCCGCGCGACGACCGGATCATGCGTGACCATAACGATGGTTCTCCCCTGCTGGTGGAGCTCGCGTAGCAGGCGCAGGACAATCTCTTCGTTCACCGCATCGAGGTTTCCGGTTGGCTCATCCGCCAGCACAATTTTTGGATCGTTGATCAACGCTCGCGCAATGCAGACTCGCTGCTGCTCGCCGCCGCTAAGTTGTGAAGGAACGTGATGAGCGCGCTCTTTCAGCCCTACTCGCGCCAGGGCATCGAGAGCTTCCTGTTGGTCGGTCATGCTATGGAAATACTGCGCCAGCATGACGTTTTCCAGCGCGGTCAGGTAGGGAATCAGATGAAACTGCTGGAAGACGAATCCAATCTTTTCCGCTCTTGCGCGATTCAGTTCCGATGCAGAGATGTTGGCAACATTTTCGCCGTCAAGCCAGATTTCGCCGGACGAAGGCCGATCAAGACATCCGATTAGGTTCACCAGGGTCGACTTGCCCGAGCCAGAGGGGCCCATGATCGCAATCCACTCACCGGGATCGACATTCAGGGAGAAGTTATCGAGCGCGCGAATCACTCCACCATTGGCTTCAGCTTTGGCGGGGTAAACGCGACTTACGTCTTTGAGCTTGATCATCTTATTCTCCCCTCAAGATAAGCGCCGGCTGCACACGCCGCAACAGCGACATCGGGATGGCTGACGCGATCAACGCTACACCCACGGCGCCCACTAC
>Ga0335069_10006233_pt1 | contig 17369 bp, 17 predicted proteins | sample Lox_Sample_11_FD_206714 | JGI IMG/M metagenome (GOLD analysis project Ga0335069, IMG submission 206714) | Soil microbial communities from Loxahatchee National Wildlife Refuge, Florida, United States - Lox_Sample_1.1 | ecosystem: Environmental > Terrestrial > Soil > Wetlands | place: USA... | reverse complement strand
CCCGGCAAAACTTGTCCATCTGCTCACTGGCAACTAAGCTACTGAATACGTTTGTAGGAGTTTAATATGGCAGATCAACGGGTAAACGGGAACCTGATTCTCATCGGTTCTCAGGGCGGCACTTTCGCTTGGGGTTGTCAACCCTCAGGCGGGGGATTCACCTATCTGTTGCCCACCAATATCCCGCAGATCGGTCAAACTCTTGTCGTCAGTTCGATTTACAATGGGAACACCGCTAACATGCGGTGGTCATCTTTCCCCGGAATAACCAGCATCAGCTTGGTTACACCTTCCATTTTCACAGTAACAGGATCGCCCGTATCCGCAGCGCCGCTGTGGAGCAGCGGAGTCGCTTACACATTAGGGCAAGTTGTCAGCTATGCTGGAGTTTCGTACGTTGCTCTTAGTTCGAATTCGAACCAGCAACCGGACATCAGCCCGGCATATTGGGCGATTGCTTCGAGCGGCATTCTTTCCATGACTCTCGTAAGCCAAGCGGCAAATACAGTCTTTGCCGGACCTGCTTCAGGCTCAGCCGCACCGCCAAGTTTTCGTGCATTAGCCATCGCCGATTTACCAGCTACGGGAACACCGAGCAACACTACGTTTCTCCGTGGCGACGGAACGTGGTCGCCTATCACTGGAGTCGTCACCAGTTTCAACGGACGTTCCGGGGCTGTGCTTCCGTCCACGGGAGATTATAGTTATTCACAGATCAGTGGAACGCCGCAACTTCCGCAGACTTCTTCGGCAGTTTCCCACCAGTGGCTTAACGCGTACAATGCAACGACTGGGTTGTTTACGCATACTCAGCCATCAGTGGCGGATTTGTCTGACGGCTCCACAGGATCAGGCAGCGTCGTTCTTTCAACGTCGCCAACGATTTCCAGTCCGACAATATCCGGTGCCGCACTTTCAAATCCGACGATTTCCGGCACATTCACAAACTCCAGTGCTGAAACTTATACAGCCGCGAACCCGACATTCTTTTCGAAAACCGGAACGGGCGCTGTTGTGCTGGCAACCAATCCGGTTATCTCCGGTGCAACGTTGGCGGGTACAACATCTTTCTCTGCTGCCAACCCAACTTTCTTTTCTTCGACTGGTACGGGCGCGGTAGTGCTCGCCGCCTCTCCTTCACTCACTGGTACAACCAACTTAGTCAATGCCCACATCACGGGAACACTCGCTGATGGCACGAACTCCGTAGGCACGAGTGGACAGGTTCTCACTTCGACGGGAACTGGAGTAGCTTGGGCGGCTGGCGGTGGTGGAGTACAGATTCAAACGACAACTGTCACGTTGACTTCTGCACAGATTCTAAATCTCGCGACTACTCCGATTACTTTGATTCCAGCCCAAGGGGCAGGCACAATCATTCAACCTATTGCAGGAGCGGTAACTTATTTTTATAACACCACTCCATACACACCGGGTTCGCCAGCCGAATTGACTCTCGACTATGCTGGGGCTGGTGCTGCTCCGGCTAATCCTTTCTGGGGGATAAGTCAAGGGGGTTTCATTGATCAGGCTACCGATCAAATCATACCCGACTTTACTATTCTGGCTTATTCGTACGAATCTCAACCCACTACTCAGGTAATCAACCAAGATTTCGTCATTTCGGCTCAAGGGAATCCCACGGCAGGCGACGGTACTATTAGATTTGTCATCAATTATCTGGTCACCACGGCTTAATTTGAACATCTTCTCTGCGTAAACCCTCGTTTTACAGTATTAGACCTCTGAAATTGAAAGCTTCCGATAATGAAATCATTCTTTTTGAGCTATCGGATGCCAGTTTTAGAGGTGCCTTATGGCAAAATCCAAACAACAGGCTTCCAAACCGCCCAAAAAGCGGTCCACGAAGTATTCGAAGTTAGCAACCGTCTGCTCGAAAGAGCTTACGGCAAAGAAAGCTGCGCTAGTCCGGGCTGAGAAAGCCCTCGCCAAAGCGCAGAAGACCCACACAGAGCTACTTTCCGAGGTGGCAAGGCTCGATATGCTTGACCGCTCGCTAAAGGCGCTCATAAACGGCACAGAGCCGCCCCAGAACGTACGCTACGTCTATACCTACCCGCAATGGGTCTGGAATGGCTACCCGTATGGGTGGTACTGGAACGGGAACACTTGGACGACGGGAAATTTCAATTACTCGACGCTACAGACTCCTGTCACCAGCAACATCCAAGGCGGGCAGTTCTATCAGAGCACAGCAGGCAGCAATACCATTAACGGTATCAATGCCATCAACACGATCAGCACAACCCTGCCGTCGATCACCACGAGCACAGCCGGGAGCCTAACAGGTAGTGCATTCACAGTAAATTGTTCAAATGCGGGTCTGGACAGCGGCATCTCAGCCACAACCGCCAGTACTCCCACAACTTGGACTATGACTTCAACAGCGGTCCCGAGCATGGATTCCTCCTCCGATCTCACGGTTGATCTTTCAACTGGAGCAACGGAAGAAGAATCGAAACCGGAACCCGAAGTTGAATCACTTACGAATGCGACGCCCGGTCTCAAGAGCGTCAGCATCAGTTAAGAGGAGAATCACATGAATTGCTGCTGCACGCCTATGCAACCTTGCCCAAACTGCGGTTATTGTCCTTGCTGTGGTCGTGGAGGACACCAGTTTTATCCGTATCCTTATCAGCCGTGGTATCCGCCACAGCCGATCTGGGTCGGAGGCTACGTGCCTTCCACCACAACAGGAACGATTCCGTTCACTGTAGGTACGACAACCATCACCACGTACTAAACCTTACACGGCTCGCCTTTCTAATCTATAAATAAGGAGAGGTGAGCCGTGTCTAACAAACCGATCTACGTTACGAATCGAATTCACGCGTTTAGTCGCTCCTGTCAGTGTAAGAAATGTGTTCAGATGCACACCATTACAATGCAAGATCGCGACTTCTTGCGGAGTATTGGAGTGTTATGGAACGAAGCCCCTACGCTTTCTACTCCCGGTACCCGAACCGCCGTATCGAGGAAGCCGAGCATTTGAAGTGCCCGGCGTGTGGTGCGGATGAAATCGTAATCTTAGAAGAGTTTAAGTACGGACCCGCAGGCATGTTAGGTGATCAAGCCCAGTGCTGGATTTGCAAGCACAAGTTCACCGTCACCGACAACTGCTGGAAGCCACGCGAGCGTGAGGATTGATATGAATCAGGTTGAACTAGCGTCAAAGTTCGTCGAGTTTCGTTTCCGTTACAAAAACGAGAAAGAGCTTCAGGGCGGGGTTTTCAAAGTGCTAACTGAAATCGCCGACCCCTTCGTACCGGAGTATCAATTGACTCCGACAGACCGCGTGGATTTCTTTGTCCCTGAAGAGGGCATTGCCATCGAGGTTAAGACGGAAGATTCAAAAGGTGGCTCGGGTCTGGCGGCCGTCACTCGTCAACTCTGGCGTTATGCCAAAAGTGCGGAAGTTAAATCCTTGATTTTGATTACAACTCGGTCGAAGCATTTGAGTTTGCCAAGCGAGATTCTCGGAAAGCCGCTGCTTGTTGTATACTTGAATAGCTTCCTGTGAGGGGCTAACATGCTGGCTGAGGTCATTTATACCGCGAAGATTTGGGAGAGCGAAAGAGGCTGGGGTCGTAAGGTAGACGAGATCAAGGAATTCAAGAGCGAAAAGGCTCGCGATAAGTTCATTACGAAATTCAATTCCGCTAACAATGAACCTGTTACCCCCGATTGGTATATGTTTGCCGAGAAGGGTGAGAATATCATCCGCCGACCAAAGAAGCGGAAGAAGAAATAAACGAGAGAAGAATGAATCATATTTATCGTAGTTACGAAACCCTCGGGGTTGCCATCTGCTTGAACTGCACAAAGTACAAGCATGAAATCGAGAAAGACGACCATTACATTTTTGAGTCCGGCTATTGCGATCCGCAGTACTGCCCGCGCTGCAAATCTGAAGTCTGCGTCCCACTCACCAAAGAGTAACCCATGAGCTTTTTCCACCGTGAACTAACCCCTCGCTCGTGGAACAAGTACATCATCGCCTACAGCGGAGCCGTTGTCGGCGGAATTACCTATGGCATGACGCGAAGCTGGGGAATAGCCATTCTCTGGGACCTGCTTTGCATCCTCAGCATGATCTCTATTCTCAAGCTAGTACGCGCCATTTGAGTATTGACGTAGAGTGAAACTCTACGGCACTGCGACATATTACAAGGCGATTAAAGCTTGGGAAATCGAATGCGAGCCTCACGTCGTCATTCGACTGAAGCGTTGGCTTCCCAAGATCGACTCCACGCATTACGGCAAGAAGCATCGCCTGAAGGCGACCCCTGAAAATTGCCTAGACCTCCAGATATTCCTCCAGCGCTATCCCATGGATGTGCGCCCATCCGAGCATTTTCTCGAAGAACGGGCTAACGAGCACAGAGAACGGATGAGCCTTGTAGACCGCTTCCTGCGTGGTGAAGGCAATGACAGAAAATTTGATTTGAAATTACCGCCCCGTGAGTACCAGAACCTCGCGGCAAATATGTGGATGACCACGGGCGGCTTGTTGCTAGCTGATGACGTGGGGCTGGGAAAAACCTGTGTGTCTTTCTGTGGTTTCATAAATCCCGAATTACGTCCGGCGTTGGTAGTCACGCTGTCCCATCTCCCGTACCAGTGGTCGCAAGAACTTGAAAAGTTTACCGACCTGAAAGCTCATATTCTCAAGAAGGGCACGCCCTACGACATCCTCGACAAGGATGGCAAGCTGCCGGATGTCATCATATCCAATTATCACAAGTTGCCGGGTTGGGCGGATACGTTGGACGGCATCGTTCGATCAGTGGTTTTCGACGAATGCCAAGAACTTCGCCACAAAGGCACTCAGAAATACGAAGCCGCCGAACAGATCGCCCACAATGTAGATTACCGCCTCGGTCTAAGCGCGACGCCTATCTACAACTACGGCGGCGAAATCTGGAACGTTTGCAACATCATCACGCCGGACGCCTTAGGTAACTGGGAAGAGTTTAGTCGAGAATGGTGCGATTACCGAGGCAACAAGTACGTCATTGCCGATCCAGCCGCATTCGGAATCGTGGCTCGCGAGACTGGTGTCATGCTGCGCCGCACTCGTAAAGAAGTAAGCCGCGAACTTCCCGGCATTATCCGAGTCCCGCAATGGATTCAATCCGATCCAGAGGCTTTCAAGAAACTTAAGGGACAGGCAATTGAGCTTGCTAAATTGATTCTGCGCCAAGCACAGGATTTCAAGGGACAGAAGATGCAGGCGGCTGGTGAGTTCGACATGAAGATGCGTCAAGCCACAGGCATCGCAAAGGCCCCATTCGTTGCTGACTTCGTGCGATTCCTCGTCGAGGAGAACGGCACCCCTGTCGTACTTTACGGCTGGCACCGTGACGTGTACGAGATTTGGTTAGAGAAACTACGCGGCAGCCAGTCTTATCCTTACAATGTTGAAGACTTGAACCCGGTCATGTACACGGGCAGCGAGTCCCCACAGCAGAAGGAGTGGGCTAAACAGGAATTCCTGTCTGGGCGCTCTAAGGTCATGCTTATTTCGCTCCGAGCCGGAGCGGGTATGGATGGTTTGCAGGAGGTTTGCCATGTTTGCGTATTCGGAGAGCTTGACTGGTCGCCGGGTGTTCATGAGCAGTGCGAAGGCCGTTTACACCGCGATGGTCAAGACGAACCCGTGACATCCTACTACCTCTTAGCAGACGAAGGCAGCGACCCCGTCGTGTCCGATGTGCTGGGTGTCAAGACGCAACAGATTGAAGGTATCCGTGACCCCAACCAAGACTTCGTGGTTAAACTCCAAGTTGACCCCGAGCACATCAAGAAGCTCGCTGAGAAGTATCTGAATGATCATGGCGTTCCATTACCCAAGCCCGACCCGCCGAAGCCACAGATTGACGACGAAGTGCTGTGATGCAGTATCTATAACTGATGCTGGATTGGGAAGTAGCTGCGAAACAGATGGGCTGGGGTGATGAGTCTAGAGAAACAGCCTGCCCATTCTGTGATTATCGACAGGGTTATTATGTCCTCGAAGGTTCGGATGACATAGGTGACAATGTTCGATGTGCTGGTTGCTCCAAAGTCTACAAATTGACGTATGGTTGCTTCAAACCCATAGTGAGAGAATAGAATGGAAATCGTTAACTTTTACAAGATCAAGATCGGCGAATTCTTCGTTGTAGATGGCGAGAAATTCAAGAAGAGTTCGGAGCTTGTCTTCACGGATGGTGCGGGTATCGAGCGTTACATTGATCCGCTTTTTGATAAAAAGATCAAGCTACCCGAAGCACCTGCCGCCGATCCTGCCGCAGGAATCTAATGCCCATTTGTCAGCGTGTCTATCAGCCTGAGTTTGGAGACTACTTCGCCGTGACCAACTGTACGGATGAGAGTCTTGTGGCTGAGACGGGCGGTAGGCTTTGCGGTAAGCCTGCTTTCTATAAACAAGTCAGCACGGATGGGAAAGTTGCCATCTGGATATGCAATGACTGCTATAATGAGTTTGAAGCAGCAAACGGTGAAGGTTCTTGGAAGTCTGTCGAAGAATTTCCTGAAGAATAAGAGGAGCAAAGATGAGCAGAAAAGCGAAGGGTCTGGATGCTGTGCGGCAACGCAACATGTTGAAGAAGTCTATGTTGGGGTCCTGCAAGAAATACGCCGAACAGCTTGAGAAAGAGAACTACGAACTCAAGAACGATCCGAACACAGTCATCGGGCAGTTCATCGGTAAGTTCCGTGAGCTTTACTCCCAGAACCAGCGGCTTTCGACACTGTCCGCCGTCCTTATCCAGAAGCTTGAAGGTAAGGTCGTGATTACCAAAGAAGAATTGGAGCAGTTCCAAACCAAGATGATCAACATCAAGTGGGAGCTTCCCGAAGGTGTTGAGAAGATCGAAGATGCCAAGGAGTTCACGTTCTCCTTCGAAACAATGGATGCCCCGGAGGGTGGACAGCCCGTGGTTGCAACAGAGACGCCGGGCGTAACCATTGAACCAGTTGACCCGGAAATTGCTGGCGAACTCGTCGAAGAAGCTGCTGTCGTCGGAGAAGGTTACAATGAGGCGATGGCAGAGGCAAACCCTGAGATAGTCGCCGATCCTTCCAAGGCGTATAGCGAATAAACCCCTCAAGACTCCCCTTTCGCTAGCCAAAAAATTTTCACCATGAGCGTTTCGTCAGTAGAGGCGGAACCCGGTCATGGTGCTCAAAAACCCTTTCACATCAAAGGCTATAAAGGCGTATTGGTGGCGTGAAGTCCCAAACTTCGGGGATGCTCTTGCCCCATTCTTGCTCGAAAGGTTTGCATACCTGAATGTTGAGTGGGACACAGTTTCCCGTGCGCAGGTCGCATCCATCGGATCAATTCTCGAACATATTCCTCCCCTTTGGGACGGTTATATCCTCGGTTCCGGCATGTTGCACGAGAATTCCCGGCTACAGATTCACCAGATGAGGTCGGGCATCACGGCAAAAATTCTGGCGTTGCGCGGACCGCTGACTGCTCGTGTGGTTCAAGGTGACTATGCCTTGGGTGATCCGGGCATCCTTGCAGATGAGCTTGTCGGCTCTCAGCCGAAGCAATGGGACTTGGGAATCCTTCCGCACTTTACAGACAAGGAATTGGTGCCGAGGTTCCAAGAACTCATAAAGCCGCCAGCGACGATCAAAGTTATTAATGCTGGTGACCATCCGATTGAGGTCGTAAAACAGATCGGCGCTTGCCGCCGACTCGTCACTTCTTCACTTCACGGCATGATTGTCGCCGACGCTTTCGGCATCCCGCGTCGTGTTGAGATGTCGAAGTCATTCAAATATGACGGTGGAGATTTCAAGTTCAAAGACTACAGCGCTTCGATCCAGATGAAGTGGGAAATCGGCAAAATGGCGGAAGCCTCGCGCTTCCGGGTAGAGGACGTCAAATTCCAAATATATGACGCCTTTCGGGCGCTCAGTAAAGAGCTAACTGAGCAAGAGTAAGGACTCGGAAATGTACGAGGTGGTCAAAATGATCGGAGAAATTGCAGCACTGGCAGGGGTGCTCACAGCCGGAGCCGCATATCTGGCTAGCAAAACGAAAGGACGTGGCATTAGCATTATCATCCCCTTTCGTTGCACAGATACGACGCACCCTCGCATGAAAAATATTAAGTGGCTCACACGTTACTGGAAGGCACAACTTCCCGGTGCAGAAGTTATCATTGGGGAAGACCCGGATTTGGATCGCCCTTTTTCAAAGTCGGTTGCCGTCAATGATGGCGTGGCAAAATCTACGGGCGACGTTCTCGTCATTATTGATGCGGATGGTTACATTGCTGCCGAATCTGTAGTTCACTGCGCTGAGGAGATCAGGACGGCACGAAAGCGTGGACATAAGCTTTGGTTCATTCCTTACCGCAGATTCTTTCGTCTTACGAAGTGGGCATCGTGGTGCTTACTTGAATCCAATCCGAAGCACCCGCTTAAGTTTCCCGAACCGTTGACCGAGGATTTCATTCTCGGCGACACTGACCCAACTGTTGGACACTGGTATGGAGCGATGATTCAGATTTGCCCCCGCGAAGCCTTTGATCTTGTGGGTGGATGGGACGAGCGTTTTCGTGGCTGGGGTGGGGAAGATCATGCCGCGATGCGTGCTATGGATACTCTTTACAGTTTGCACAAAACTTTGCCGGGCATGGTGCTTCATGTGTGGCATCCTCAAATCGGCCCGCAAGGCGTACAGAACCAAGTTCATTGGAAAGAACGCATGTGGGAGGGGCAGTCTGACCCCGGCGCTAACGATGCGTTAAGTGGTAAATATTATGGCGCATACCGCAACCCAGAGAGAATGCGTAAGCTCGTAGACGAAGGTTTAGAAGAGAGAAAGCACCGTCATAAGCACGGGCATCATCATGAACACAAACATCATGAGCATCATGAACACCACCACAAACACCATCACCATCATCACAGACAGTCCATGTGAACACTATCAAACTCTAAGATAGACAAATACATCCTTGGCTTTGGTTCAGTCTCAGGTGGGCTTTGACCCGGTGACACCAAGGCTCCTAAATAGGGCGGGGGTTTCCCAAATCCCCGCCCATTCTTTTTATTTTGACTTTTCTGACTTTGGTGGTATTCTTATAGACGTACCGGGGACACTTTCCCCCTTGAGGAGCGCATGACAGATAGATTTAGATAGTGAACCCATAAGGAGGGTCACTCTGTCATGCTACAAACACTCAAGAACCTCTTGAGGAGGGTAGATTTTTACCTCCGCAACGAGGAGTACTGCCCCCCGTCCGAAAGCTACGTCATGCACGATCTCGACGAGCTTTTCGGCGATCCCAACAACAATCCCGATCCACTCCGCACCCGTGTTTACTGGGCGATTCGTCGTTTCTGGAAGAATCACTGGCTCTGTAACTGGGACGATGTCTACCGTGAGGTGAAGTTCGCCTACCAGCGCGTCGTGCGCGGGTGGGACGACCGCGCCGTGTGGAGCATTGACTACTGGCTCGACGACAAGATGCCGGACATGCTTCGCCGTCTCAAGGAGACCAAGCACGGCACCCCGTTCGACATGTTCCCGACCGAGCCGGAATACATCGACGAGGACGGTAACGCCAACGAAGCTGGCTGGAAGATTGCCAACGCACGCTGGGAAGAAACCCTTGACAAGATGATCGCCGGATTCGAGGCGAGCCGCCGCGTCAAGGACTTGACCTACGTGGAAGAGCTTGGCGAGTATCCGCTCCACCGCCCCAAGGGCATGCCCAAGGACGAGTGGAAGGCGTTGCAGCACGAGCGCTACCTCAAGAGCGAAGAGCTTCGCAAGCGCGATGAAGCCATCTTCAAGGAAGGTATGGCACTCTTCGCCGAGCACTACTGGAGCCTTTGGGACTAACATGCGTCGAGACATGAAACATCTGTTGTTGGAAACCGGGCGTCACGGCGGCTATGGGAAGGAAATCTCCCGCCGCCGCGCACGCCTCAAGAACGCCGATCCCGACGATCTCCCATCACGCCTGCCGTGTTCTCGCAGACGCGTTGGTGACAAGGAACTCGGTGATCGTCTTGCCCCGCTCTACGGTTTTCTCGAAAAGAACTGCGGTCGTCCATGGGACGATGTCTACAGCGAAATCTGCGAAGCCGCCGACCCGCGTACCATCCGTGGTTACCATCTCCGGCAACATGTCTGGCAATACGTCGTGCCTAACAATTACGACGTCGGTCACACCGGACGCTACGGACCATTCTTCGTGGACGTGGATGGCACCTTGCAGATGGAACGCCCCAAGACCGAAGCCGACTACGCTCGCGAACGTGCCTACTGGGCGAAGCGCAACAAGTGGTCGCCGGAGCATGACAAGATTCCGAATCCGCGTCTCGGCTACAGGAACGACCCCGACCATTGGTGGGAAAAGATCGAAGGTTTCTGGTTTGAATTTGAAACCAAGCACTACACGTTCAAAAATTCGATGGAAGACTTGGTGATGGAAAACGGGGAAGTGAAGATTGTCCGTATCCCCCTCCCCGAATACACTCGCCACGTGACCACCAAACATCAGGTCAATGGGAAGATGCAGAAAAAGCTCGATGCGTGGTACGCCGCGCTACCTCCCAAGCGTACTTAACTCGGGCGCGACGGTGACCGTATTTCCCGAAGAAAATGCCCTCGGGATGGCGGTTGTCGAAAAGCTTGATACCTTTCATAACGATGTAGTGTCCTGTGATATTGATCAGGTAGGTTTTCTTCGCGTTCCACTGAGGCTGTTTCTTGAGCCAACGCATGAATGCCACGAGGGTCGGCGCTGTGATGACCTTCGGCACCACAATGTACTCTGGTCCGGCGAGAGTTTTCATGTTGTAGCCATTCAACGAGCATACGCCAGTATTATCGTACCCCATGCGAAGAAGCACTCGTAGCATCTCCGTGTTGCTCATACCCTTTACAGATCGGCGACGAAACCCGGACAGGAACCCGTCGCGGTTGCGATAGGCGTGAACTTCCTTCACGCAATCATCCACGTGCTTGCCGGACAGCAACGACAAGGCTGCTGGTCCGCAGAATGAGTTGCTGCGTTCTGAACGCTTAACCTTCATAGTTGCCCCTTTCTTTTTGCCTTCCGCTCTGCACGCTGTTTGTCCGCAAATACGCGAGCGGCGTGCTGAAAGATACCCGACCACGACATCTCATATCTTGTACGAGTTCCTGCCAAACGGCAAGTGGCAATGAACGGGGTTACCTCAACTACAACCTCCCGGTCGCGCCCTTTGTAACGGATGGTATCGGATGTCGTGAATATCAGTCGCGACTTCCGCTTGTTCAAATGACTCATATCTCCTCCCGTAAGTTTCCAGCTTACATGAGCATTATACCAAATCGCACTTTTGAAAAACGAGAAATAGCCAGTGTTTATGCGGGTATGAGGGCTGTAAGTGATTGATAGATGAGGAGAAAAAATAATTGAAAAAAGTTGTTGACAGCCATCTATGCGGGTTTTTCGCCCTTCATGTAGGCTTCCTGCCACCACATTTCCATGAATTCATCGACCCATTGTTGCACACGTGGTTCGCAGGACTTCATCGACTCTTCGTGCTCGGGATTGTTCTCCCAGAAATCCTTGTCATGCTGGAACGTGTTGGGGTCGTAGATGTCGGTGAGGTCGAGCATGCGTGACGGCAGCTTCAGCATTTGATGCTCGGCACTGCCCACCATTTTTCCGCCGAACAGCTTTTGTGCGAACAGCGATGCAAACTTGCAGGCTCCCTTCAAATCGCCGGGGATGCCCTCGCGCCCCAGTTCCTTATGGCGCTCAGCCCATTTGTCCTTTAGAAATAGTTTGGCACGGTTGATCCACTCATCGGTCGCAGGCAAGCGTTTCCAAGATGACGCAGTTTTTGTCTTTTTACCGGATAATCCAATGTCGGATGGCTTGATGAAATCCGAGTAAGGTCTCTCAGTAGTGTTACGACCTTTTACTGCACCGCCGCGAGAAGAATGCCCGTAGTCCTTTTGCGGGTAGCTCGCAATAGTTACTCGTGCTGGGACCTCTTTCAACCCAGCAGCCATCGCTGCTGCAACGCGGTGATTACCCTCGATGATGACCGCTCGCTTGGTGTCGGGGAAATACCGAATCGTGATAGGTTCACGCACACCGTATTTCTTCATATCCTCGACTAGTTCTGTGAATTTGTCGGAGCCATGACGATTATAGTTCTGATCCCACTCATACTCACGGAGCGGCAGTAATTCGGAGACAGGCACGAATTCAACCCATGGATCGGAGTTAAGCTTTTTAAGACCTTCCGCATATTCCTCGCCGAACTGTTCCCACTCAGTTGCGGCAGTCTTACCTTGAAGCAGCGCACGTCCGGCATCAGTAATCCTTCGTACGTCACGCCATTCCTCGGGGAATGTGTTGGTGCGTTCAACCCAGCCCCTTGTCTCCATAGCGCGGACTGTGCGTACATCAACCCACGGTCGCGGATTAAGATAACCTTCTTCTTCGCCCTTGAACTTTGGTAAGCCCATCGTGTCCCAGCCGATGATGATGTCGCCCGTTATCCAGAACCCGCCTTTTTCGCGGTGGATTGTGCCGTCACCCGCAGCCATGCGCTGTAGGGCAGCAAGCTGTGTCTCTGAGGGTTTCTTGGCAGCAGCGTTGGCAACCTTTTTTGCTTTCCAAGATGGTAACCTTGACGCAAAGATCACGCCTCGCGGCGCGGATAGACTCGCTGGATCAAAGGTGTCTTGCCACCAAACGCCATCACAATCAAGCTCGTCTTCAGCATATACGGTAACCAGCAGATCGAACGCGACTACGGTATCGTCTGCTCGCGGATTCTTCGTGCGCTGCTTGAGCTTGTCGGTACCGGAGATCGACCTCTTACCGGACTTGCTTTTGACGGGGACGACCTTTTCATTGTCACCGTAACCACTTCCTAGCTCTGCCTCGGCTTCTTCCTTGGTCGGGTACTCCATGTAGCGCTCTTCGTCAGCTTCGCTGTCATAATACTCTAAGCGCCATACGACCGACATCTCGGTCACGTAACCGTTCTTGATGCCCCACTGCACGATCTGTTCACGCTGTGGCTTGCTGAGACGATGAAAGTTCAGGAACTTATTACCCGGTTTCGTCAGTTCCCATGTCGGGCCGCCGATCTCCGCTATGTCTTTCCACTCTTCGGGGTGAATGCTTACAGACAATCCCGCGCCTTCGAGCGATCCCTCGCCCTTGTGCTTCGCCTTCATTGTGCCGACATGCCAGAGCTTGGGGAAGGACTTGAATGCAAAGCCCGCAGCTTTCTTGAACCAATCAGAACTACCAACCTTAGCCATGCCTTTAATCAGCTTGGCGAAAGGGGTTTGTATGCTAACGCCTAAAATCTGAGCTACGTTCTTTGCCCAATTGGGGTCGCCGTTGCTGTAAACTTTTCCAGCTTCCTCAAGCGTCATATCCGGCGTGAACGCAGGGTTCTTTCCATCCGCGATGCGATTCAGAGCATTCTTAAGGGCGTGTACGCCTTGCTCCTCGGTAGGGAAAGACATGATCTGACCGGAGTGAAATCCTACGAGGTTGCCGGGGTTGTGAAGATCGGGATCGGCACCTTCAGTACGGCGAATCGCCTCGACCAATTCATCTAAGCTTACTCGCTTTTCTAGAGGCTCAACAATCGGTGCCGTTTCCTTTGGAGTCAATTCATTCGGCGAAGTAGACGGAGCGCCAAGACCCAGCGCCAATGCAGTTGGCAGAACATACTTGCTCTTCCAATCCGCTTCTTTGGAAGCAGTGAAGCGTGGGTCTTTTGGATTGAATTGTGAATACACGCTCTTAATCTGATTTGGGTTAAACGCAACCCAAGCGTGTCCGCCTTCGACAACATTCTTATAGCGAATGCCGTCATGCCCGGCTTGCTCCAGTCTGTGCCGCGCCTGCATGGCAAGTTCATAGGCGGCATTGCGCAGCGTGTCATCCTCCATATCCAACGGACGGTAATCCTCTAGAAGGAACCTATTTTGCTCTGAGCGGTAGGCTTGGTCATTTTCGTATTTTGCAAAAAACTCTTCGATCTTTTGCTGAGCCTCTCCGTCTACGTCTTCCCACGGCTCAAACTCGGTTTCCGTACGGCAGAGAATGCTCAACGCATCGTCATCGGTAATCTTGCCTTGATTGATAAATTCACGGAGGTTGTGCTCACTGCCGAAGTCCTTGGGATTAGTGATGCGCAGGAAAACTTGGATAACTCGCGGCTTGGGAGCCTCGCCTTCGTAGCGGCTCTTCTGCCAGCCCTGCCCTACAGCAAATTGATTAGCGACGTTATATTCCTCAGCAAAGTGCGCCCCAAGGAATGCGGTCGGGTCAGCACCAGAACCGGAGGACGTTGTTTCGCTTTCACCGTAATCGCCCTCAACGTAAGGCGGTCCGTCCACGGCGAATTCCTCAAAATCTACGGATGAGCGAGTGCCATGATACACAGGCATTGGATTGCCGTTTTTATCGACAACTTTCGAGCCGTCAAACCATTGACGGAACTTCGCATCTTGCGAACTAGGGAACATGTGCTGTTGCTCTACTCCCTCTGCTGACCACTTAGGTTTACTGGTAAGATGCCAGAACGAGCATAGCGGGCATTCGTAAGCGCGAAGGTTCGGTGTACCTTTGTCCCATTGCTTGTGCGGACCGATAGCTGATACCTGATCGAAGAATTTACGCTTACCACTTGGGCAAGGCTTCCGCATAGCCATAAGGTCTGGCGCAGCGGTTTTCGCGGGTTTTAGCCACTTCACCATAATCGGCAGCTTATCCCCTATTGTTTTACCAAACTCACGGAAGCCGTACTTTTTATACCAATTATACAGATTGAAATCGTTCTGAGCGTTGCCGACTTCTAACACGATGGCGTCACAGTTCTTCGCTTTCGCCTCAGTGATAAAGCGGCTAAGAAGTTCCGTGCCTTTACCGTGACCGGGATTCCAAGCATTTATGGAGTCAATCACAGCCACACGCTTGCCCTTGAACAGTTTCATATACTTGGCAAGAAGTTTTGGATCATCATCAATGTCCTCGTTTCCAGCCCAAGCTTTTATGTCCGCATCGCTTTCGAGAATACCGCCCAGCAAATCTCCTTCCATCTCACCTTCGTCGTTTTTATCGGCATACTCGATTTCATGCCATGCTTTTTTGTCTTTGTCCATGGGGACAGATTTCATGTTCGGCCCGAGCTTTAGACGCTTCGGTGTGTATTGAAGATGATCAGCCTCATCTCCTTTAACATGCTCGAAGCCATGACGTTTGTACCATGCGATAAGCTGACTTTTGCTAAGGACTTTTTCACCTACTGGTGACGCATCAAGGTCAATGCTCACGCCATGCTTATCAGCCAGCCCTATAAGGAATTTCAGTCCCTCGGTGCCCCAGCCTTTATTTTGTTCTACGCTACGAATGAACGAAAGGTGAATCTCCCCGCCAAATGGACGCGCTTCGATGATTGCTTTGTTCTGCCAAACACGCTCTCGATTGTTGAATGGGTTGCCTGTGGTTTGTGCCCACAAGTCTCTCATGAAGGCATCAAGCGCAGGGTCTTTCACCGCAGCGGTTTTGATGTTAAGCGCACGCTCAATGATATCCTTGGAATTCTTGAACAATTTGATCATTCCGGGGTGGTAATCTTCCGGGTTTTCGTTCATGTCATCCAATACGGTTTCGTATTTGACCCACTGAATGTGGTCAGTCTCCCAGCCGGGTTCAAGCTGGTACCATAGCTCTTCTGGAAGCTTTTTCTGCAACTCCTCGATGTGTTCTTTTGGAAACGGCTTTGGTGCGAGCGGGAATTCGGTCGCACATACACCGATGTAGTTGCGGTAACTGAAACTACCGTCCGTGAAAGTGTATGCCGGGATTAACGTAATACCGCCGCTATACCCGGTTTCTTCTTGTAGTTCTGCCTTCGCGCTTTCCTGCGGAGATTTACCTTTCTGCACAGCACCGCCGATAGTGCCCCAGCAGTCGGGAGTCTGCACGTACTGCGAGCGCCATGCGAGGCATACAGTACCTTTGCTCGGGCATACGGGAAGAATGCCTGAAGCCCCACCACCCTCGCCTACCCAGTAGCCCTGCTCGTCATGATAATCAGCAGATTTGGTGTGTCCCCACTCGCGGCGCGGTCCGACGTACACCGGATTATCCAGTAAATCTTCCTCATCATCAAAGTACGAGGCAAACTGATCCTGCGTCGCGTCTACTTCCCATTGGTCAACGACTACCCATGAATGGGCATGACGCATCTCACCACGAAATTGACCGAATGCCGTATAAGCTTCGGGGTAACCCATTTTTTCTAACTTCTCTACAATCCAATCTGAAACTTCTTGGCACTGACCGTCGCAGCCGTCCGGGCAGATAGCCTCGCGAGCCTGCCACGCAATCCGCATCAACAGTTCTTTGGTTAACGGACGCTTCTTTTTAGCGGCTGCCAACTTCGGCTCTTGTGCAAGGATGTAGCCTTCCTTGTCTACCAGAGCATGCGGGTCAACATCGTAGAGTCCGACCCATGCTTTGCCATTCCACGCTTGCATGTGGTCGGGTATTACAGTCGTCGCCTTGTAGGAACCTTCTCCTGTATCTTCCTTCACGGCGATCTCATCATTTTCGATTGCTTCCACATCGGTGCGCGGGAAGCGGATAACCACAGGCACCCAGCCATCCTCGGCGAGATTATCAGAGCGATCATAGGCCCATTGCTCAGCCTTGGAGAGCCAGTAGCTCACGTGCTCGGCTTCGGATGCGAATACCTTATCCGGGTCACCGCCGCCAGTGATACCGCCCCCGGAGTAGGGAATCAGACCACGTTCGGCAATACCTTCTAAGTTGCGTGCAAACGTCACATGATACAGCCATTTCGATGCAGCGGTGACACCCTTAAACTTCTTGAAGGTGGAAGGCTTCCAGAATACTTTGTACCAACTCTTATGCTCGCCTTCTCCGTGACCGGGGTTCTCTATCTTCAGAACTATGGCTTCAGCCACGGGCTTCTTATCGAATGTAAAGATAAGTTTCTCTTTGACAAAAACACGTGGGCGGTTCTTGAATGCCCAGTAAACGAGCGGGGTCTTCGCGGGTACGAAGAATGTCTTGCGCTGTTCTCTCGGCACTTCAATCACGAAGCCCGGAGTCTTGACAAGCTCAACCTTCTTGGCTTCCTTATTGAATGACCATTTAATCTGACTAGGATCGAATACAATGTACGCTATCGCTGACGGTTTGCCCGTCGCACTAGGGTGATCTTCTTTTTGAATGATGCTATCGTACCCCTGCCGCTCAAGTATCTGCTTTACCTTCTTCGAGTAGTTGCGTACCCACGACCAGAATGGCATG